>Ga0181352_1001127_pt1 | contig 10696 bp, 7 predicted proteins | sample Fa13VDMLBSN_FD_130103 | JGI IMG/M metagenome (GOLD analysis project Ga0181352, IMG submission 130103) | Freshwater viral communities from Lake Michigan, USA - Fa13.VD.MLB.S.N | ecosystem: Environmental > Aquatic > Freshwater > Lake | place: USA: Michigan | collected 2013-09-23 | reverse complement strand
TCGAGGTCGAGACCTACCAGCGCGATGTCGCGCGCGAGAGCTTCACGCCGTTGTCGCCGCTGGCCGGCGCGGTGCTTGGCAATTGCTCGTTCTCGCTGGAAATGGCTGCAAAGTCGGGTGCGACTACGATCAGCAGCTATCCGCAGTGGGACTTGCCGCTGGTTGCGTGCGGATTCCGGCGCGAGCGGTTGATTCGCCTGACCTTGTCTGCCGGTGTCGCGACCAACGCCATTGCCCACGGAACGCTTTTGACGGCTACTGGAACGGCTACGGCGATCGGCAACTATCCGATCGGAGCCACGACCGTCTGGTGCACGAAGGGAGCTGACAATACTCTTGGCAACTCGACCGGTATGGCGGCTGTTTCACTGACTTCAAACTCGGGTGCCACGGCGCATGGAACTGTGACGGCCACTGCGATCAATGCCGCTCTTGGCTGGTTCCCGTCGTCCGTTGCTTTGTACAAGGCCACGGTCGCTTCTCTTGGTGCTGCTTTGCAAGCGAATGATGTCGTGGTTGGAAACAGTACCGGTGCAATCGGCATCGTGTACTACGCTGTCGCCTCATCCGGCACGGTCATCTACATGCGTCGTGTCCAGGGAACATTCACTACGTCCGACACCGCCTGCGTCGTCTACCGCGCTGGTGCGGTTGTTTCTGGCGTGAATCCGAACTTCGGTTCGGGCAGTTACACGCAGAGCTACGATTTGTCGAGCAATGTCTACAACAATTCCGCTGCTATCAGCATCGGCTTGTCCAAGGATGGCGTGCGCGAGTCGATGAAGGGTGCGCGCGGAAGCGTTTCGATTTCTGGCAACGTCGGCGAGCCTGCGCTGCTGAACTTCACCTTCCAAGGCATCAAGGAAGCCGTGGTCGACGGTGGTAGCGTGTCGTCGGTGACATACGACGATGCCACGCCGCCTGTTCTGCTTGGCGCTTCGATGACTGTTGGCGACTCAAACTTCACTCTGGCCCAGCGCAAGTCGTTCTGCGCCACGTCGTTCAACTTTGACATGGCGAATGACATCCAGTTCCGCCGTTGCATGACGGCCACGACCGGCATCGACGGCATCTACTACAACGGCCGCACGCCGACTGGGACGATCGACCCTGACCTGTCGCTCGAGTTGGACTACGATTGGATGGACAACTATTTCTCGGCGACCACGATCGGTATCGACACGACCATTGGCACGACTGCTCCGAACAAGTTCCGTGTGAATGTCCTGAACGCGGCCGTCACGGCTGTGGGCCAGGGTGATCGCAACGGCACTATCACTCGGGATATTTCATTCAACATGAGTTCGGGCTCGTCTTCGTCGGTTGCCGGCGACAACGAATTCGTGGTGATCTGGGATCCTGCGGTCTGAGCAGCCTGAAAATCTCAACAAGGGAACGAGGATCGAATGTCACTGACAAGACTTCAGCAGCTCTTCTGCGCCGTGGAAACGGTCGAGGGCACGTTCACTTCCACACTGTTCACTTCGGCGAACGGGAAGTACTTGGCGATTGATCCCCAGATGACGTTCGAGGTCGAGACCTACCAGCGCGACGTCGCGCGCGAGACTTTCACGCCACTCTCTCCGGTTGCTGGCGCTGTTCTCGGTACGACGTCATTCACTCTTGAGGCTGCTGGTCGCACGTCGGGTGGACTGGGCACGCGTCCGATGTTCGACATCCCGCTGGTGGCATGTGGCTTCCGGCGGGATCGCCTGTATCGCTTCGACGTGTCTGGCGCGATTACCAACGGCCCGATCCGTCACGGCACGGTGATCACTCAGACTTCTGGCGGTGCGACCTTCACGGCCATCGGAACCTACTACAACGGAGCTCCGTATGTGTGGGCGACGCAGGGTCTGATCGGCGCTGCCGGCAATTTGTACTTGGGAAGTGGAACTCCAGGTGCTGGCACTGGATTCACCTTTCCCGGCAGCGGTAGCTTCACAACTTCGGGCTCGATCTCGGAGACAGCAATCGGCTGGTATCCGTGGAGCGTGCCGCTCTACACTTTACTCTTCAACGTCGCTCAGTCCTTCAACAAAGCACACACGATTGTCGGCAACACCAGCAAGGCGATCGCGATTTCCTACTACGACATGCCGGCATCACCTGCGACGACGCAGTGCATCGTTCGTCGAGTGTCCGGTACGTTTACAGCAAGCGAAACGGTTTCGATCTACAGTGAGGCCGGCGTGCTGTTGAGTTCTACGGCTGCGCTTGCAGGTTTGAACACATATCTGCAAGCAGACAACGTTTGTCGCACGGCCTCGATTGGCGTCGCCAAGGACGGCGTGTTTGAATCCATGGCGGGCTGTCGTGGATCTGTGAGCATCACGGGCAACATCGGGGAGCCTGTGCTTTTCAACTTCACGTTCCAAGGCATCAAGAACGCGGTCGTCGACTCTGGCAACGTCTCTGGCATCACCTACGACACGCTGGTTCCGCCTGTCTTGCTGGGTGCCACTGTGACGGCCGGCGATGATGTCATCACAACGCTGGGTGGTCAGAGGACAGTCTGCGCCACGTCCTTTGGTATCGACATGGCTGCGGACGTGCAGTACCGCCGGTGCATGTCGGCCAGTACTGGCATCGACGGCATCTACCAGAACGGTCGAGTTCCGACGCTGACGATTGATCCAGAGCAGGCCCCTGAGCTGGACTTTGACTTCATGGCGAACTACTTCGCCGGGAATTCAAATAGGATGAACATCGACGTGGGCTCGACTGCTGCAAACAAGTTCCGGTTCATCATGCCGACGATGACTCTCCAAAGCATCGGCCAAGGCGACAGGAACGGGATCATCACGCGCGACGTTTCTTTTGCCTTGGACAGCGGCAGTTCCTCAAGCGTGTCGGGCGACAACGAGTTCGCGATCATCTGGGATACTGGCGTCTGACGAAAGTCGGACGGACTTGGCTGCCGGCCGCGCCGAAACAGCGCGGCCGGCTTCGTTATCATCTGGGCATGAAGCTCTCCCTCGACCCGCGCAAGCCGCGCGAATACATCCTCAAGGCCGAGCGCACGCACGCGCCTGAGGTCCAGACCGTCTTCCTCCTTCGCCCGTTCACGGTCTACGACGAGGCCGAGCTGGCGGCCTTTACCGAGGCCCAAGGCGCGACGCAAAGTGCCCGGCTGATGATTGAGACCGTCCGGCGCGCGCTTGTCGGCTGGCGCAATCTGGAGGGCCCTGACGGCGTTCTGCCGTTCGAGAAGGGCGAGGACGGGTACGCGACCAAGCAGATGGTCGAGTTGCTGCCCACGGCCATTGTTCTGGAGCTCTTCAACGCGATTGTCGGTCGAGAGAGCGTGGGCAAGGACGAGGCGGGAAAGTCCTAGCCGCCGTCCACGCGGCCTTTGGCGACCAGCCGGCGAAGTGTCCGAAGTGCAAGACGCCGGAGTTGAGGAAGCGGTGGGGCTGCGACGAGCCGGCGGGCGTGGTCGTATACACCCGGACTTGCGAGTCGTGCTTTGGTCTAGACTTGAAGTGCGAGGCCTGTGGCGGACGAGGCCAAGTGCAGCGCGAGCGTTGTCCATCGGCCGAGGCATGTGACCTTGGCCGCGTGGTCTTGCGCGCGTGGAGCCACATACAGAACGGCGTGATGCCGGTTTCGGGCGGGTACAGCGAGCAGCCGTCCAAGTTGATGCGGCTGGTCGACATCGCGGCGAGCGAGCGTGGAAAGATGATCGAGGCCGAGCAACGCGCGGTAGAAAGCAGGTCGAAGAACAATGGCAGCAAGCGACGCTGAACTGAAGATCATCGCGAGCCTGGACGATCAGGTTTCGAAGTCCATCCAGAAGTTGCTGGGTGAGGTGGGGACGTTGTCGGACGAGGCCAAGAAGGCCTTCGACGACATGCGCAAGGCGGCCGACGGTGCCGCGAAAGCTGCCGACGACACGGCAGACGCTGCCGGTGATGTCGCCAAGGAGACCAAGAAGGCCGGCAAGGAAGGCAAGGAGGCCGGCGAGTCTTTGAGCAAGGGCTTTGCCGAGGCTGCGCTCCAGATGGTTTCCGTGAGCGCGATCATCGGCACGGTGACGCAGAAGGCTCGTGAGTTCCTCGACGAGTACGGCAAGGTCGAGGTCGTGCTGGCACGGATTCAGGCTGGTTTGGATCTGACATCCACGTCCACCGAGCGCCTCAAGGATGACTTGACCACGCTTGCCCTGAGCGTGAAGCGGTTTGCCACGGAAGAAGAAGTGGCGACGGCGGCCCAGACCTTGCTGAACGAGAAGTTCGCGACCACTGCCGATGTGGTGTTCAAGGTCGCCGACGCGGCTGCGTTTGCGCGCGTGCAGGGAATCAGCTTGACGGAAGCTACGAAGCTTTTGGTCGATGCGAATGGGGCGTTCGCCCAGTCTTCGAACAACAGCGTGGACGTCCTGTCCAAGTTGCGTCAGGTCCAGAAGGAGACGGCATCAGACCTGCGCATCTTGGCGGCCGGATTTGATCGCATCGGCAATACCGCGCAGGCTTCTGGCGTTCGACTTGAAGACCTGCTGGCGGCCTTCACCGTTCTACGGGGAGCTGGCACATCAGAGGCCGAGTCCCTCCGATTCCTAGAAGGCATCCTGCAAGGATTGCAGATCAATGCCGAGGTCGTGAATCAGAAGTTCGCTGTCCTTGGTCAGACGTTCAACGCGCAATCGGTTTCGACGAAGGGGCTTTCGGGAACAATCAACACGCTCTTCCAAGCCATCCAAGCCGGCGGCGGCGATGTGCAGGAAGAGTTCAAGAAGATCTTCGGCTCGCAGCAGGCGGTCAATGCGGCCTTGGCGCTGGGCGTGGACCGTTCGTCGGACTATTCGAAGGCTCTATCGAACCTTTCGAATGCTGCATCCCAGTACAACAGAGACCTAGCAACGATTGGCCGCACGCAGGACAGCTCGGCCGATCGGTTCTCGGAATTCTTCGACATCATCGACAATGTCCGAGTCGGCATCGGCAGGGTGTCTGGGGACTTCGATGAGTTTGGCAGGCGGTACGCGAATTACGCTCGAAGCCAAGCAACTGCGGGTCAGGAGATCACGCGTCAGGTTTCTGCGTTGCAGTCCAGGGCTGCTGCCGCTGGCGCGGAGTTTGATGTCTTGGCGCGCAAGGCTGGCGAATCGTCTGGCGTGATCGCCGACAAGTTCGCTGCCGCTCGTCCCAGCATCGAGGCCTTCTTCGACACTCTTTCCGGCAAGCCGGTCGATGCGGAGATTGTCAAGGTCCAGAAATTCATCGACGCACTGAGGGACCAAGCGCGTGCGTTCTCGGAGCTTGGCGTGCCCGAGTTTAGCGGTGCCGAGTTGGAGTCGACACTCCAGCGCATCGCGGCCTTGGAGATTCAACTCGTCGACGCTGTGTACATCCGTCGCAACGAGTTGGCCGACAAGGCGCTGGCGAATGAAAAGGCTCGGCTGATCACGCTGGAGAAGAAGCAGGACGAAGCTGCCAAGGGCTTCTTCAAGGCTCTGGTGGACGAGGACGCGGATGCCGATATCGCGCGAATCAGTTCTCGGATTGCCGACCTTATCAAGCAGGCTCAAGAGCTTGCGGGCGCTGGCGTGCGTGGATTCGTGGGTGCGGACTTGGAGGCTCGCATCCAAGAGATCTACCAGTTCGAGCAGCGGTTGCTCGGTGAGTTGACCCAGAAACGACAGGCCGACAACTTGGAGGTCGAGGAGCGTCGCCGGCAAGAGCAGGCGCAGACGCTGGCCTTGCAGCAGCAGGCCGAACTTCAGGCGTACCAAGCGAACCTTCAGCGCATCCGCGAGTCGGCGGCGTTGGCTCGTCAGTTGATCGAGGAGGGCGTGTCCGGCGCTGGCGCACAGGTCGACTTCTTCGGCAACTTGGCGACGCAGGTTCAGCCGCTGGCGGATGAGATCCTTGTGCTCGAGGGCAAGCTCGCGAACTCGATCTTGTCGAACGAGGAACGCGACGAAGTCGTGGCTCGCATCCAGTCGATTCGGGATCAGATTCGTGGCGTCGGTCAGGAGGCCGTGACCACTGGCGCTGCGTTCGATGCTGGGTTCACTGGCGCTCTCGAAAAGTTCGTGAAGGAGACGGCGAACCGGTTCAAGGAAGCAACGGATCTGGCATCCGCTGGCATCCAGTCCTTCCAAAGCAGCTTCTCGGGCTTCCTGAACGACATCGTCCTAGGCTCGAAGAAGGCCAGCGACGCCTTCAAGGACTTCATCCGCAACTTCATCTCCGGCATCGTGCAAGCCATCAACCAACTGATCGCGTTGAAGATTGCTGCGGCGATCTTGACCGCGATCGGATTTGCCGGCGGCGCTGCTGGTGGTGCCAATGCATCTCAGGCTGCGGAGCTTGGCGGATTCACGGTCGGTGAGAAGGGCGGCGTGATGCCAGGGCAGATGCAGTCGACGATTCCGGCTGGATCGAGTCTCGCGTCGATGGGCACGGGCAAGCCGATGGGCGGCGCGTCGTTCTTCGCAGACGGTGGCGTGATGCCGGGCAAGATGTTGGCCGATGCCACGGGCTTGCCGCTCAAGGCTTACGCGCGTGGCGGCGTGACCACCGAGCCCCAGATCGCGGTCTTTGGCGAGGGCCGTGGTGCGGAGGCGTTCGTGCCGTTGCCCGGTCCGAACCGTGGCATCCCTGTTGAGTTCCAGAACAGGCCGGAGTTGGATTTCGCGCCTTTGCTCGAGGCTCTGCGCTCAAGGTCATCGGACATCTCGTTCAACGTGGATGTGCCTGCGCCGACGTTCGAAGTGCCGGAGCCGGTATACCAGTTCGAAGTGCCGGAGCCGGTCATCGAGCTGGGGCGCGTGGATCTGACTTCGCTTGCGGATCGTTTGATCTCGCGCATCCAGCCCATCGAGCCTATGCAGCCGGAGGTGGACCTCGCTCCTCTGATCCAGGCGCTATCGAGTTCGGCGCGCTTTGACCGTGGCGTGCCGGTCGAGTTCCAGAACACGCCGGCCGCGATGTCCACGCGTCGCGACGATGCGGCACCCACGGCACCTGTGGTGAACATCAACCTCGACTACAATCCGCGCGTGCAGGCACTCGACGGCGAAGGAGCGAAGGGCGTGCTGCTTCGTGAGGCACGCGTGATCGGTGACATCGTGGCGGCAGAGATCGCGTCGGGTGCTAACAGGTCGCTGCGCGAAAGCGTGAGGATGAACTGATGTCGCCGATCGCGACAAACATGACGCGTGTCCCAGACGGGTTTGGCGTCTATCCGAACGGCGACACGTTCGACACGCTGTCGGGTGCTGTTGACTCGACATATCTGGTCGGCAACTACGTTCGCTTCGAGCCGTGGAATTCGCAACTCAACGTCGACAGCACTCGCTTTTGGGGAGCTACTCAAGTCCTTGCGTCGAATGGATGCGACATCCACAACGGATGCGCGGGTGCTGCTGCCTTTTCAACAAACCCCGCCACGGTCAGTCATCAAAGCGTGGTCTCGGATGGCAGTGCCTCGGGCTTCATCTTCCGGGACTACAACGCGACCGACGTAGAGCTGAAAGGGAACTTCAGGTTCCGCGAGCGGCCGAATGTTTACACAGGCACGCAGGGCTTTGCGCTTGGATTGGCTGCGCGAGTGAATGGCACCTTGACGGCGGGCGGCACTTCCAACACTCGCTTCACCACCGTCAACGGCTACTACTTCGGACTGTTTGGCGAACCCTCCGGCGGCACTCTGTACGTCGGCTCGAGTCGCGTTCGGTTGATGATCATCAAGGTCGTGGCCGGAGTGCCTACGGCACTGAACGTCAACTCGACGACGCCCGGCAGCACCGCTCCGAACCTGTCGGCGTTCTTCCCCACGAACACCAACATCGACCATGTGCTTCGATTCACGGTCCAAGACGTCGGCGGCACCGTGCAGCTCCGCGGCTATCGGGTGAATCCGGTGCCCGACGCTCAAGGGCAGTTGGTGGAGGAGCTGGTCTGCTCGGCCGACGATTCATCGTCGCCGATCACAGCGACTGGTCGAGCCGGCATCGTGATGTCTGGCGACAACACTTCGATGTCAACGCCTAGCGGCCAACGCCAGGCGATGCAGTGCAACTACTGGAGCGTGGGGCCGATCGGAGGCGCGCCGGTTTTGTATGAGGGCTGGCGTCGCTTTGATCGGAATGGAGGAAAGACCGTCTCTACCCCAGGCGTGCCCTTGTCTCCTGGCATCAGCTTCGCGACATCCCTTCGCCATGGGTGGACTGGCGACTTTTCAAGCACCAACGCGACCGGCACGCAGGCCTACGAGGATTCGATGCGTCTCGACTCGGCCAACAACCGAATCTATGCACGTCCTTCGCTGACCGGTTCGACGGTCTACGCTTTCAGCCAGATCGTTGCACGGGATCCGAAGTTCCAAGACCGCTCGGTCGACGTCGTTATGGAGACTGGCGCATCTAGCACTAGTCGGACATTCGGCTTGATCCTGTTCGGCACGTCCGCAGGAACGACGTCGGACACGGTGTACACGACTCGTCCGCGTGGTTACACGGCGACGGTCGACTACATCGGAAGTTCTGGAACCTTCAACGTCAGCATCTCACGACTTCGAGGTAGCGTTGCTCCAGTCGTCATTGCAACAAAGACAGGCGTGGCGGGATTGGCCCTCGGTACTTCCTTCACGCTGCGCTTCCAAGCACTCACGCTGACTTCTCCCACACCTCAGACCGGCTACATCGGGATGAAGGTGTACATCAACGGCACCCAGCAGACTTGGAACTTGGCCGCCGGCTTCTACGATTCGGCCGGCAATTCGGTTGCAGCCGGCAGTGCGCAAGTCGCTTTCTCGATCGACGCGGCCGGCACAGTGACCGACCGCACATCGGTACGCATCTCCGAGGGCGGCAACGGCGAAGGCGTGGTGTTCCTGAGCTCGAACCACTCTACGACGGCCAACTCCTACTTCGATGCGTGGACCGCTGCTGCCGGAGGTGCTGCACCGGACACGCCCGAGGAGGATCAGGCGACGATCGCGGTGTTGGCCGAAAACGATGCGGCCACAGGCACATTCAACTACGCCTACGAGTTCGGTCACATCGAGGAAAGCCGCCGGCCCCAGCTTCGGCACTCCTTTGACAGCGACCACAAGTACGTCGCCTTGCAAACAATTCGTCCGAGGCGTCGCTGGAAGATCGGCAACAACGCGGCCACGTCGGCCGAGGCATCTGGCCTCAAGACGTTCTACGGGCTGCGGAAGGGCGTGGAGGTGCCCTTCAACTGGACCACGCCCACTGGGTCGGCGGTCATCGTGCGGTTCGTGCAAGATTCCTTGGACGTCGAGCAGGTGACGCCGAGTGTTTTCCGTTGGGCCGTTGAGCTCGAGGAGGTGTTGGCCGAATGACTCAGCCGCTAACGAATCAATCCGTCCGACTCAGCCGCGACCTGACCATGGTTTATCCATGGGTCTGGCTCTACGACATCGAGGTGCCGACCACGCCTCCGACGCGTTACCGTCTCACCAACTACGACCGCGAGGTCAACTTCGGCCAGAACTCGGCCGGCGTTCCCTTGACCTACAGCCCTTTCCCGGTCGTGCAAAGCGCGGTTTCGCAGAACGTCGAAGGCGAGCTGCCGCAGATCCAGCTTCAGGTCTCGAACGAGTCGCTGTTCGTGCGCGAGATCCTCGAGCAATACGACGGTCTGATCGGACAGCCGATCGTTATTCGACTGGTCAACTTCCTCGAGCTGAACAACCCGTCGGCGGCGCTGCGCTTTGATGGGCAGATCGTGGCCTGCAAGGCCGGCTTTGACCGTGTGACGTGGAATGTCTCTGCGTTGAACCTGATGCAGTCGGTCCTTCCAAGCCAACGCTACATCCGTGGGCACTGCCGATTCCGCTACGGCGACGACCGCTGTGGCTACGACTTGAACAACGGCACGCTGCTGGCTGCGCATCCGACCTGTGACAAGAGCCTGATGGCCTGCGAAGAGCGTGGGGACACCGAGGCAGCGACGGCTGGCTTGGTGCGATTGCACCCGGGTCGCTTCGGTGGTTGGCCGGGAATCCCGCGACAAGGCCGACGCTAGACTGGGCTACATGCCCAGGCCCATCACCAAGGCCGACCTGAAGGTCGAGCGGTCTTTCTACTACGACTTGGTGGGTGTGCCGTATTCGCAGGGCGGCCGGACGATTCGCCACGGTCTGGACTGCTTGGGCGCGGCAATGATTGTGCTCGAGCGCATCCATGGCAAGTCCGTGGCCGACGAGCTCCACGCGTACACACCGATGGCGCACACCGCCGACTTCGCGGCGCTGGCGGCGTGGAGAATGGCTGCGAAGGACAAGTGGGAAGTGGTCACCAGCGGCTACTTGTCTTTGTCGAAGAGTTTGCCGGGGGACATCGTGGTGCAGGTGACGAGCTCGGACACACTTTCGGCCCATGTCTCGATCGTGGTGCACGGCGGCCCGACGTACCCGACCGTGGTTCTGACTGCCGACAAGAAGCGTGGGATCATCTGCGTGCCGGGCTCTAGGCTGCGCGATGTGTTGGCGGTGTACAGGTACAGGAAATGATCGAAGTCCTACTGATCAAGAACGTCTTCGCCGGCTCGAAACACGCAGAGCGAATCTACATCGACAAGAACTCGGCGCTCGTCGTGGACTTGCTGCCGGCGGCTTGGCACGACTTCAAGTCCGACGTGGTGCCAGTGTCTGGCGTCAAGCGTCTGGACTGGGAAGCCGTGGTGCACGCGGGAGACCGTGTGGGCTTCGTGCTTGCTCC
>Ga0181352_1001126_pt1 | contig 10699 bp, 2 predicted proteins | sample Fa13VDMLBSN_FD_130103 | JGI IMG/M metagenome (GOLD analysis project Ga0181352, IMG submission 130103) | Freshwater viral communities from Lake Michigan, USA - Fa13.VD.MLB.S.N | ecosystem: Environmental > Aquatic > Freshwater > Lake | place: USA: Michigan | collected 2013-09-23 | reverse complement strand
TTTATTAATAGTATTTTTCATTTGTTCTAACCATAAATTAGACAACTCTGATAACTTTGTTTTTCTTTCTTCATTAGAAGTTAAGGCTAACTTAGTAAAAACTGTAGTAGCCATTAAATAAGGCCGTATTTTGTCTGTTAAAATATCTACTAATTCATTAATTTCTTTAGAAGCATAATGTTCTTGAATTTCTATTTCATTTAATTCTTCCATTACAACTATTTTAATAAATCTTTATCAACAGGTTTTGCTTTTTTAGGTTTTTCTTTAGTTTCTTCTTTAGACCAGAATCCTTCTAAAAGTTTACCATTTTCATCTAATTCTTCCTTAGTAAAAGGTTTAATAATACCTTTAGCAAACATACCTTGTTCTAGGTTGTTAAATAAGGCTACCATCATTTGAAAAGGAGTAATAAATTCTTTAATTGCTAAGAATTCAGACCTTGTAATTTCAATTTTTGCATTTGGGTCTACGTCAGCTCCAATGTACACTTTTTCTGTATTTTCCATTTTATAATTTTATTATGTGCAAATATAATAAACATTAATTAAATAACCAAATTTATTTAAGTCTATTCTTTACTAAAGATCTACTTTTCTTATCTACATCTAAGAATTTTCTCCAATCTGCATTATATTCAGCCAATAAAGCTGAAATAGGTCTAACATATGGAGTAGCTTTAATAACTGGAGATAGTCTTTCTCCAACAGTGTATCTAAATGGATCAACTTTTACATAAGCTGGGCTATCTTTAGTAAATTCTATTATATTACCAAATTGAAATGAGAAAGCATTAAATAATGCAGTTAAAGCACCAAGTCCTGGAAAAGAAAGAACAACCATACTACTTAATTGGTTAGGTGAATATGGAAAAAGTAACTCTTTAGTTACACCTCTAATAATGTTTTTAAGATATTTTAACCATGGATCATCATCATCATCATCTCCTCCAGCAGCAAAAGCAAATAAACCCGCAAAAACTACAAGTATATAAAGTTCGTTTTTAGCAGATGTTAATTCTGCAAGATACATTTCCATGTACTCTCTTTCTGACATTACAGTTTGATTTTTATTTTTAGCATCTGTTGCATATTGTAGATACTTAATTTTTAAAATCTGTATTACTTGTTCATTTTTTTTAACATTAAGAAAAGGAGCTGAAATTTGTAAAAATCTTATAATAGTGGACAAGAAAGTAAATTTTGTTTTTAAGATTTCTTGGTTATTTTCATCAATAACTTGTTCTTTAGTTAATAAAAAATTACTTAAAGCACTCATTTTACCATAAGTATATCTTTCTAAAGCAGCATTATATTTTATACCTCCCCAACGAACATCAAATATTTTAAAAGCAAATCCTTTAAACTGAGTTAATAAACTAGGTAAGTTACCTGTTTTCCATAAATAAATATCTTTATCAGACATATTACCTAAAACTCTTTTAGCCCCTTCTTGTACTTTATTTGTAAATTTATCAATAGATTCAGTATCTATATCACTAAGATCTATAGACATATCACCGGCTTTAATTTTTTTAGCTCTTTCCTGAAGTTGTTCAACTAAACTATTTTTTCTAAGTTTTTCTTTCTCTTCATCTTTCTTTTTAAAAATTTCTTTTCTTTTTTCTGGTGTTTCTTCAAAGATATTAGGATACTTATCATCTACGTATTTATCTATATTTACTATTTTTTTAACTCCATTCTCTTCTATTATAGTAAAATTAGGTAAAGCTGCAAAGAAAAGATTTTTTTGTATTTCATAGTCTACAACAGTTAATGAATTAAAAAGGTATTCTTTTCCATACACAGCTGCTTTTTTAGCATAATTATTATTCTTTAATCTATTCTCATGTAAATTAGAAGAAGAAACATGGTAATTAAAAGATTTTTCTATTAAACCAGAGCTTACTATTCTACGTAAAGGGGAAAATAACACATCTCTTTTTGAATAAATGTCACCAGCATTACTAAATGCACTTAAAGTAGATGCAGTAAAAGCTTTAAAAGCTAAAGCATGGTTTGCACCTAAGTATAATGCAGCTGCATAACTTTTAGTGTATTCAACAAGTTTATTTACAGAAAAATTAAATACAGTTGTTTTGTCTTTTTCTTTTGTTTTATTATAATAAATAAAGTTTTTAGCATGTTTTAAAATCTCTTCTCTTGTTTTAATTTCTTTTGCTTTTACTTTATTTTCATTAGTATTACCTTGAGCATTCATTTGTTTTTCAAGAGTTTTACTTTCTTCAACCATTATTATAGCATCTGCCAACTCTTCAGTTGCACTTAAGTTTTCAAAATTAATAACGTGAAAAGCTAATTCTTCATAAACTTTAAATAAGTCTAAATCTTTTAGAGACTTTAATTTACCATCTTTACTTACTTGAGCATTGAAATCTCTTAACATGTATATAGGTAACTCAAGTTCTTCTTCTTGAGTAATTGGATTTATATTACTAAAACCATTTTTAATATCATCAAGAGCTAAATTACTTTCAAGAGGTTTTAATAACATATCTTCTAATACTTTTGGAATACTATTAAAGTATAAATACTTAAGACTTCCGTGTAATTTTACTAATGAATAGTAGTAAGCTAATTTATTTTTAGTAGTTATATTAGTAGGTATTTCACTAATTTGAGAAAGATCTTGGATATAACCTACTCTTCTCGCATTAAACATAATTTCTCTAAAAGCATTATAAGTAGCTAAAGCAGAAGGAGAACTTTTTATCTTTTTATAATCTGCACTTAACCATTTATCTTCATTTATAAAAGCAGATACATTATTACTATTTAAAGCTGCAGGGCTTTTTAAAATATTATATCTATATTCCCAAGAAGTTAATGCTTGTTCTATAGCATAATCTCTTTCATAATCATCTGCAATATAAGAATATTGAGTTTTTAATAGGTTTTTTTGCTTTTCTTTTCTTTCAATATAGTTTTTTCTCCAGGCCTCAAGGTCAATATTACTTTCTAACCATTTAACTAATTCTGTGTAACCAGCAGTTTTAGTAAAATCTTTTTTAGTTTTTATACTAGCATTAACTAAATTTACAAACTTTTCTTTTTGTTCTTTTAAACTAGCATAGAATTTTTTATCTATTTTAGCTACTAATTTTGGACCATCAATAGCTCCGTTTTTAATTTCTTCTGGAGTTGGATATCTAAATAAAATAGAAAAAACTGATTCATCAGATTTAAATATTCCTCCAAAGTCTTTTAAATAATCTACTTTAATTTTTTCTAAAGTATTTCTAACATCTGACCTTTGTCTTTCAACATTATTTTGAATTCCTCTTACTAAATTACCAAATAATTGTCCTGTTTTAAAGTTTAATTGGTATATTGAATTTCTTTGTGCACGAATTTTAGAAAAACTAATAATTCCAGGAGAGTTTTCTATCTCATTTTCTATTTTTCCTACTTCATAAATACCTTGATCATTACCAAGTACTTCAGCAGAATTAATTAAAACCTTTTTTAACTCTGCAACTTTATTAGAAACTTGAACACTAAGGCTTTCTAATTCTTTTTTTGTTTCTTTTTGTAAATCTGTTAAATTTTCAAACCTACTAAATAATTCTCCAGCAACATTAGCTAGTCTGTTATCTGAAGCATAGATACTTAAATCTACAATAGCACTTGCAATTATAGGTAAATCTGAACCTTTTATTTCTCCATTTCTATCTTTTTCAATAATGTCATCATGTATTTTTAAGATTTGTTCTAGTTTATTAACTAAAGATTGAATACCTTTACCAACTTGTAAGTCAATAGCTAAATCTTCTAATACAGAAGATTGTAATCTTAACTTTTCTTTTTCAGTTATATCTGAAACTTTATTAGCTTTATTTTGTAGTTTTTCAGCTAATCCATAATTAGCTTTAATCAACTTATCTGTTTCTGAAAGACCAGTTAATTCTTGTTTAGAAGGAACTGCTAATAACTGCCTTTGTCTAATATCTGGACTCTTTTCAGAGCCTACATTAATATTACTAATAGTTGTTCCATTAGTTTCAAATTCAGTCATAATTGGAATCATTCTGACTTTACCAAAAGATTCTACACCATAGTTATTTTTTAAAATATCCATGTAAGAATCCAACTGAATTCTCCAAGCTTTTATATTCCAAGGGTCTATTTTTTCTCTTTTTTGAATAATACCTTGACCTTTATGTACATCTGCTTTTTTAGTTTTCCAGTCATAGATGTGTACTTTTTTATTAGCATCAATTATCATTAAATCTATAGTACCCCCTACAGTTAAACTTTTATTAAAAATAGGAATTTCAGTTAAAAAGTAAGAATTTGGGTTTAAAGCAATTAACTCTTTTACATATTTGTCTGCTTTTTCAGTCATACTTAACTCACCATCTTTAGCATACTTTTTTTCATAAGTTTCTAATTGAGGAGAAGAATTAATAGGTTGTTTTCTTACAATACCAGTAGCTGGATCTACATACTTAGCAAAAGTAAGTTCAAAAATATTATGTATAATAACACCTCTTTCTGCAGCTAACTCTAATTCTTTATTATTTTTAGAAGAACTATTAGGAAATATTTTTTCTAAAAACTTAGCTACAAAATCAGATACCCTTGATCTAACAATTACTATTCCTGTAGGAGTTTTTACTGCATATCTTTCAGTAGAATTTGGGTCACTTGGGCTTGAAAGTTTACCAGTGTTCTTATCTACATAAGTTTTACTAACGTTATTTTTTTGTTCTAATATATCTTTTACAAAATCTGCAGAAGATACAAACTTTTTTGTATTAAAAGCAGACTCTTTGCCCATCATTTTATTTCCTTTCCAAGATGAAATAGTCCCCATTATTCCAAAAAACTCTTCTCCAGATAATAGTTTTGCATCTTCTTTAGTAATAAAATTAGGATCATTTAATAACTTATCTAAAGTAAATCTAAAGTTATTAGCAGCTATATTATTGGATTTTTCTTCAAAAAAGCTTTTTAAAGTATTTTTTATTTTATTCCATAAATTTTGAGTTTTACTTAATTGGTAGTCTTCTTCAGAGTATTCAGGATTACTTAAAAAATCATTAAGTACTTTTGCTACAGCCTCTTTTTTAATTTTATTTACATTTACAGACCCATCTTCATTTTGATACTCTTTTTGAGAAGCATATACATCATACATTTGATTGTATAGGTTATAAGTACCAACTTTTTGTAATAACTCTTTATATAAATCTGGATACTTTTGCTCTATAATATCTACTATAAAGTGTAACATTTCTTCATTTAAAGCAAACTCACTTTCATCTATGTTATTTTCAGATAAAGCTAAGTTTATAACTCCATTTAAAGTGTCAGCTAAACCTAATACATTTTTCCTTACTCCCTCTCTTTTTAATTCATCTATTTGTTTTTGAATACTTTGTTTTTCTATATCACTTTTACTTGAAGCTAGTTTATCGTATAAAGTATTAATCTCTTGTTGTTTTAAGTAGATTGCTTCTGCTTTAACTATCTTTATACCTAAAGTGTTCATTAGGCCTTTAATAGTTGATACTAGGTCTGAATAGGAATCGTTTTGTTTTTGACTATCTATTGATTGTTGTGAAGGTAGTTCTTCTACTACTTCTTCTGTAGTTGGTAAAGATTCTTGATTTGGTGCAACTTTATTAATTAAGTCTATTAATATTGCATCTTGAAAATCTAATTTTTCATTATCAAGTAATTCTTCTAAGTTATCTGTATTTTCTTCACTCTCTTCTGAAGCTTCTAATAATGGGGTAATTAATGCATCATACTTGTCATAAATTTCATTATAAGTTTCTAAGTCATTTTCATCTGTAATTAAACTTTTGTCTACTTTACCATTTACTTTGTAATCTTCTATGTTAGGTATTCTTTGGCTTAACTCTGCTTGTTCTTGAGCCCTATAACTTTCAACTGTTTGTGTTGATTCACCTACAAACTCTTTAAATCCTTCTATATCTTGTTTACTTCCTAATATATGTATTTGTTCTGGTTCAAATACTATATAATCTTTATATAAATCATAATCTGCAATTACAGAATCAATATTACGATCTGTATATTGCTTAGCTCTTTCATAAGTTATATCAGACAACACTCTTGCTCTGTCAATGCTTATGTTTTTAAAGTCCAGTACTTCCTTAGTGTTTAATATAGCATTTATTTTGTTTCTACCATAATCTTTTATTCGATCTAGGTTATTAGTAAAAAAGTAAGCAGTAGCATTATTAGGTATCTCTCTATCTGCTATTTTTTCAATATTTTTAGAAAATGACTCAAAAGTTTTATCAGTACCATGATAAACAATATCTTTTACTTGACTATCAGGAAATATAGTATCTAAGTATGAGGCATAAGAAAATACATCTCCTATTTTTGATAGTTCTGGATTTTGATTAAATATATCCTGAATAGCATTTAATCTTTCTTGAGATTTTTGAGATATAAAATCTGATAGAGATTCAATAGGTAATATCTTGTTTTCATATCCTCTTATTTGTTTAGCATTGTTTAAAACAGATATTCTAACAGCTTCTGCTACTGATTGAGTATTAAAAGTTTTATTTTTTGTATTATAAAATTCATATTTATTTAAAAAGTCTATAATGGCTTGTATAAATTTTTGATAAATGTTTATTTTGCTTATTTTTTTACTATTTAAAGAAATTTCTTTTTCAGCAGGTATTCCTTCTAAAAATTTTATAAATTCATCATTAGTAAAAGATTCTGCCATAAATTCGTAAGGATTTTTCATACCATATTGTTTTGAAAAATCTAAAGCTTTACCATAACCTACTATATCTAGTATATTACCTTCTTTATCTACATATCTTGGATCTAATGCTGGTTCATAATTAACAACATAGTTAAATATATCATCTATTTCTTTTTTAAATAATTTTTGTTGGTCATATACATTAACAGTGATACTATGTAATATTTCATGTAATGCCGTAATTTCAAATAAAGATTTATTAGAATTTAATTCTTTAGACAATCTTATTTTTCTATCTAACCCCGAATAGTCTCCATAATAATCCTTTTTAAAATCTTTATTTAATTCTAAAAAAGAATCATTAACTCCTTTAACATTTAACAGAAACTTTGCAAGTATAGAATTATAGCTATCTTCTTTATTAGAATTAATAATATCATTTAATAATTCTTTTACATTTTTATATTTTTTAAATTTAGATTCAGTTATTTTACTATGTACTTCACGTTGTAATTTAGAAAACTCTTCTATTGTTAAAGGATGGAGTTTTCTATTAAACTCTTCAACCCAATTCTTAAATTGTTCTACACTACCATTTGGATTTTGTTGTAAGTATTGAGAGTATAGTTGTAAAGCTTGTTGTTTTTGTTGTGGAGTTATTTGACCATTAAATATTTTTTCAGCTTTTAATCTTAAATTATTATCTTGTTTTTCTAATCCATTAGTAAACCATAAATCTAATGTTTCAGTATCTTCATTATAAGATAATCTACCACCTTGTAAACCATCTTCTAATAATATTACATCTAATCCTTGTTTTAATGTTTTAACTGAGTTTTCAATACTTTGTCTTTCATTAACATTAAATCCAGCTTCTTTTAAATTTTTAATTAAAGTAGGTAAATCATTTAAAGTATTTAAAGACTTTGTTTTAAACCCTAAAGCTTCATATACTTGATTAGCTAATTCAGGATTAGAATCAAATAGTTCTTCTACTCCTGGTTTGATAGGTTCTTCTTGGTTAAATATACCAGAAGCTTTACTTGCAAGTTCTTTACTTCTTTCCCTACTAATACCAACATTATTATTTTCTAAATCAATACCTGATAAAAAAGCATCTGTAAGTATGTTTGTCAGTTCTTGCTTATCTTTAGTAGATAGATTGTTAAATAAGTCCATAATATAATCAGTGAATTTTTTCCACCAATCATAAGCTTCTCCTTTTTGTTTAACTACTTGTTCTCCAATAGATTGCACTAAAGCTTCTTCACTACCCCATTTTTTAATAGCTTCTTGTACTATAGGTGTATTTCTAAACCAAGCTATATAATGATGTGCATATTCATGAGGTAAAGTGTCTTCTTTTTTATTAACAGCATCTACTAAGACACTCATAGCTTTAATATTAGCTTGACCTATTATTCTATTAGCTTCATTTTTTTGAAGAAGGACATTTTGTAATTCTCTAGCTTGATTAATTGTTATTTCATTCCAAGTATTACCATATTCATCTGTAACTTGATTTACATTTTCTTTACCATACTGTTTGTTAAGAATATTGGTTACAGTGTTTTCATAAAAATTAAATATAGGTTTTAAAGCACCAAATCCTTCTTTTTCTACTGTTTCAAGTTCTTGTTTAAGTTGATTTATTTCATTATCAAATTTATTATTTCTATCAATAATTTGATTATTATAATCTTCTTCTTTAGAGTTATCTATTCCCTCTTGTTCTTCAATTGATTTAAAACCAAATTTATCTTGTAAATATTTACCTTTTTCTTGAATTTCTTTATAAGATAAAGAATTAGCTTTTAATTTATTTATTTCTTTAATCCTATCTTCTTTCTGTTTCTTAAACTCTTCTAAAGTAGTATGACCTTCAACTTTACTAGCTGTATTACCAGAAGGGAATAACACTTTCTCATATCCTTTCTTAGCAGAGTCTTGTATAATAGATTTAACAAAGAATGTTACCCAGTTATCTCCTTTATGTAATAAAGCTAAAAATTGATTATCTCCTCCTTCATATATAAAATCTTCAAAAGCTTTATTATATTCTTGTTTTGTTATATCTACTCCATTTTTATAGTAACTGGTTCCCTGTTTACTTCTATCATCTAATCTGTATATAATATTATTAAATGTAAACTTTTTTCTAAGTTTTTGAAAATAATCAGATTGTACTTCTAGTATTCTACGAGTTTTTTCATCAGAAGTTTTAGTAATATCTTTTACAAAATCTTTAGCCTCTTGTTCTGTTTTAAAAAACTCAAGTTTTCTACCACCTGTAATTGGTAAATAAGAAACTTCCCATTTACCATTTGGTAATTGTTCTATATCTGGTTTGTATTCCTCTGATAATTCTGCTCCACCAAGATTAACTTGTCTATCATCACTTCTAAACCAACCAATACCCTGATCTGTAGCAAATTGAGCATGTCCTTTAATGCTTGGTGTAATAGCTGGTGTAGCTATTTCATTCTCTGTATAATTAGTACCTCCTGGAACTGTTAGGTTGGAGTAATGTTGAGTTGGTCTACTTATAAGAGTTTTATCATATTCTTTTATATGAAGCTCTCTTGCATTATCATATTCTTTTTTAGTTATTTTATTATCATCTTTTTTATAAATTTTCTCGTCTGAAGTTAAAGAATCAAATGAAGTATAATAATTATCACCTACAGTAAACTGTAATTCATCTCTTCTAGAACTTGTTTGAGCTATATTATCTTTAGCAGTATTAATCTTAACAGTATAACTATAATTAGCTAATAAATCAGTAATAATTTCTTCTATGTTAGTTTTACCTAAATTTAGAATAAGTTGTTTTTGATCTTTAGGCACATCAAGTTCAGTAAGAATTTTATCTAAATCCCAATTGTTTTTATTACCTTTTTCAAATATTTGTTTAGCTTTGTCTGACAGTAATATTTCAACAGCTTTTAACCTATAAGCTACTTCTTTGTCATATTCTTCTTGATTAAGTATGTCATTACCTTGTTCCCATACAGGTTTATTAGTGATATTTAAATTGATTTCAGGGTATAACTCTTGAAGTTTTTTTTGTATTTGTGTATTAACATCAGAAACTCTTGTAAAAGGTTCATCACTTTCAAAATACTCTCTATTCTCTTCCCACTCTTCCTTTTTACTTTCTACATATTTCCTTTCTTTCTCTTCTTCTTCTTTTAACAATCTAGCTGCTTCTTGTTTTTCCATTTCAAGCTCATTGTCATAGTATATTTGTATAAGAGATCCAGGGATAAATATACTTCTCTCTAATCCACTTTCATTTGCATCAAATTGTACTACTTTAGCTCCAAAAGAGTCATTTACTTCTTTAGCTTTTTCATTAGCTAATCTAAGGCTTGATCCTTTAACAGATTCAGTTAATTGTTCTACTAAATCTTCTATTTTTTTTGTTATTTCTATTTTACAAGGCATATTTATTGACAATTTTCTGGTGTTCTATCTATTGCAGGTAGACCATCGGGTTTATTTTTATTAATTTTAGATTTAGTAGTAGATGGTTGAGTAGATAATAAACTTTTTTTAGAGCTACTAATAGTTTTACCTAATTGTTGTTCTACATGTTTTCCTATTATATCAACAAGTTCATTAGTTAGCTCATTAGTAAGTTGAGCAAATCTTTTTTCTACAGCTACAGTTCTACTATCTTTTGAAGAAATTTTTAAAGTGTTTATACTATCAAGTTCTTCTGCTAGAGGTTTTAAACTATTTAACTTGTCTATATCTTCTTTTGATAAAAACTCAAAATTTTCCCATTTAATATCTGCTAAAATAACCAAGTTCTCTCTAATCTGTGAAAACAATGCTTTAAATCCATTAAGTTTTCCTACTGGTCTTTTTCCTTCAAAAAAATCAGATGATAAAACTAGTGTAGCGTCACCATAAGAATCTAATCTTTCATTAAGTCCTTTTATAGGAGTCTTTGTATTATGATCTGTAAAAACAC
>Ga0181352_1001125_pt1 | contig 10699 bp, 6 predicted proteins | sample Fa13VDMLBSN_FD_130103 | JGI IMG/M metagenome (GOLD analysis project Ga0181352, IMG submission 130103) | Freshwater viral communities from Lake Michigan, USA - Fa13.VD.MLB.S.N | ecosystem: Environmental > Aquatic > Freshwater > Lake | place: USA: Michigan | collected 2013-09-23 | reverse complement strand
TGCCGCAGCTGTCATATTAGACTACGACGGTATGCTCGAATTCAATCATCATAATTATGCAGTAAGACTAAGATGCAAATCGTAGACAACAAAGTTATAGTTATCCGCACCAAGCGCCCGCACTTAGTCACAGAGAAGATTAAGAAAAGCAAAATCGTCGGTTGGCTACCCGATGGGTTTCACGACGTGGCTGTGTACTTCGGCCTCAAGGAAGCTCAGGCGCTGACTGACCTGAAGATCAAGGGCGTGCCGTCTACGATTACCCGCGACTATCACTGGCCGGGGCAGTTCAAACCATTCGCGCACCAAAAGGAGACTGCTGCATTCCTGACCCTGCGTAAGCGTGCGTTCTGTTTCAACGAGCAAGGTACGGGTAAGACGGCGGCAGTTATCTGGGCAGCGGACTACTTGATGAATCTGGGGTTGGTTCGCAGAGTGCTTATCATCTGCCCTCTGTCTATTATGAAATCCGCATGGCAGCAAGACTTGTTCAAGTTCGCCGTGCACCGCAGCTGTGATGTAGCTTACGGCAAGAAAGATCAACGTATCAAGGTGGTACAAGGCGGTGCTGAGTTTGTCATCGTCAACTTTGACGGCGTGGAAATTATCAAGAACGAGATAGCTAACGGTAAGTTTGATCTTATCGTAGTTGATGAAGCCTCTGCGTATAAGAACGTACAGACTAATCGCTGGAAGACATTGAAGTCGCTGGTCACTCCCGAGCTGCGCTTGTGGATGCTAACGGGCACACCTGCTGCACAGTCCCCTGTGGATGCGTTTGGTCTGGCTAAGCTTATCAACCCTGATGGCATTCCTAAGTTCTATGGACAGTTCCGCGACAAGGTCATGGAGAAGATCGGGCAGTTCCGCTGGATACCAAGAAAGGATGCAGAAGTCACGGTACACAATGCTTTGCAACCAGCGATTCGGTTTGAGAAGGCGCAATGCCTAGACCTGCCGGAGGTTACGCACGTCGAGCGTGATGCACCGCTGACTCCTCAGCAAGACAAGTATTACAAGATGCTCAAGCAGTTGATGGTCATGCAAGCAAGTGGTGAAGAGGTCACGTCGGTCAATGCTGCGGTGCAGCTTAATAAGTTGCTACAAATTTCTGGTGGCGCTGTGTACTCCGACACTAAAGAGATCATTGAGTTTGATGTGTCAAACCGTCTTAACGTGGTTCAGGAAGTCATCGAAGAAGCAAGTCACAAGGTGCTAGTGTTCGTGCCTTTTACACATACGATAACTTTGCTAAAGAATCATCTGACCAAAGCAGGTATTACGTGTGACGTAATCAGTGGGCAAGTGTCAGTCAATCAACGCAACGACATCATCAAACGGTTTCAAGAACAACAAGACCCCAAGGTGTTAATCATTCAGCCACAAGCTGCATCACATGGGTTGACACTAACGGCGGCAAATGTAGTAATCTGGTACGCCCCTGTCACTAGTGTGGAAACATACTTACAGGCAAACGCTCGCATCAACCGCCCCGGTCAGAAGAATGCAATGACGGTGGTGCACATCAAGGGCAGTGAAGTGGAGCGGCGTATGTATAAGATGCTACAAGGAAACATCACCAACCATAATAAGATCATTGATCTGTACAAACAAGAATTGAACGAAAAATAGTTGACAATGTTCAAGTGTGGTGTATAGTAGTTGGGCAGTGCGATGCTGGACGAGCCAAGCGGTGTGTGGCGCTAGTAACTACCGCAGCGGGGGCAGGGCGATCCTTTCGGTACTCCAAGTGCCCTGTGACCCCGCACTAACGAAGGAGCTAACGATGGATGAAGTAGAAGAACGCGAAGATGCGTCTATTGACGATGCTATATCTGCAAATAAACTATCCCAAGTTTATCTAAAAATACGTGACGCTCGGGAGAAGCTGTCTCAAGAATACGAAGCGGCAGACAAAGAGTTACGAGAACAGTTGGAGTTAGTTGAGTCGCAGTTGTTGGATATATGCAAGCAGGTGGGCGCAGAAAGTATCAAAACCCCAGCGGGTACCGTAATGCGGCGGGTTGCAACTCGGTACTGGACGAATGACTGGGAAACGATGTACAACTTTATTAAAGAGAATGACGCAGTGGGACTGTTGGAAAGGCGCATAAGCCAGACCAACATGAAGCAGTTTCTGGAAGAGAACCCGGACTTGTTTCCACCGGGGATGTTGATAGACAGCGCTTATAAAATTACCGTAAGAAGGAGCAAACAATGAGTAACGAAGTTTCGATTTTTAAGAACCGTGATGTAGCAGTTGCAGGTAAGAAAGCACCAAGTGCCCTGACCCAGTCGTTGATGAAGGGCGGTGCCAAGCTCAAGCGCATCTCGCCACGTAACGGTATGTTCGTTCGGGTAGTCAACGGCGACACCGCTGGTAAGTTCAAAGCACCGCTGCGTGTGGTCATCGTAGGTGTAGCACCTGATGTACAGCGCACGTTCTACGCTAAAGCATACGATCCCAACGCGGAGCCTACCGCACCAGACTGCTGGACGAACGATGGCAGAAAGCCTGATGCAAGCATCAAAGCTCCACAGGGTAAGACATGCGAGACCTGCCCACAGAACATCAAGGGTTCTGGTCAAGGTGAGACCCGTGCATGCCGCTTCAAGCGCCGTATCGCAGTAGTGCTGCCAGATGAAGTGGGTGGCAATAACCATGGCGACATCTATCAGCTTGAGGTTGCATCCAAGTCTATCTTTGGTAAAGGCGTGGGTCAGGTGTTCCCACTTAACGCTTACATCGACTACGTGATTGCTAACGGCGAGAACATCGACGGTGTGGTTACCGAAATTGACTTCAACGAGGACAACAACAATCAGTCAGTGCTATTCCGTGCAGTTGACTTTGTGGCTTCACACCCAGAGCTGGCCGAGGTCGTTGATGCCGCTGTTGAGTCACCTGAAATTTCCAAAGCTATTCTGCTGAACGTAGCAGCTGTAGATAAAGGTGAGGGTACAAATGACGAAGAGTTTGAAACAAAAGCTCCCGTTGCTAAGCAGGTGGACGCCGATGCGGAAGTTGAGCCGGTGGCTGAGCCTACAAAACGTGCGTCTAAAAAGGCGGAAGTCCCAGCAGCTGCGTCGAAAAAGAGCCTCGCGGACGTTGTAAGTGCGTGGAGTGAAGACGAGTAATGAGCTACGGATACAGCCAACGCATTGCTAATCTCAACCGACAGGCTGATATGTCGTCGTTGGGTGTGGCACTTGGCCGTGCTTGTATCAACACTCATTCTCCCGTAACCGACATTGCGAATAGGCTAGGTGTAAGTCGGACTACTATTTACAACTGGTTCACAGGAGCGAGCACACCGCACCCAAAGTACCACGCAGCAATTAACAAACTGCTGAAGCGATTCAGTTAAACGGGACCGCACGTCGCGGCCATGTGGGGAGGAGCAATCCTCCCCTTTTTTGCCCTAAAACAACAATGACAGACTTTGACCTGCTAGATACAGTGCTCGCCCCCGAGGGGTGGTTTGCTGTTGTAGGTATCAAGGGTAAATCTGTGCAGCAGGAATTAGTCCAGACACGGGAAGAGGTAGACAAAGTAGCGCAAAGGTTTCTGGATGATGAGCGCAATGTGTACTTCGGCTGCGCCAAGTATGAAACCAATGCTAACCGCAAACAGGAAAACGCTAAGTACTTCAAAGCGTTCTGGATGGACATTGACTGCGGGCCAGATAAAGGCACCCCTGATCCTGTAACAGGAAAGATTGAAGGATACTTAGACCAGCCTACGGGGCTTAGAGAATTAAAACGATTTTGCGAAACACTTGGCCTTCCTAGACCTACGCTCGTAGACTCTGGACGTGGGCTACATGTTTACTGGGTGCTCGACGAAGTTATCTCACGGGAGCAGTGGGAGCCGGTGTCGAACCGCCTGAAAGACCTATGCGCTATTCATAACCTGATAGCCGACAACAACTGCTTTGAACCTGCACGGGTGCTGCGCATACCCGGCACGCTGAACTTCAAGGACTCACCGCCTAGCGAAGTAAGCACTATGGTGTTGGGGCGCACGACGACTCTGGCCGAGATGCGCGAGATACTCAACGTCGTTGATGCACCCAAGAAGCTATTCACGCCCCGACCGTCCAAGGAGCGCAGTGCCCTGACCTTGTCCTTGATGGGCAACCGGATTTCGAAGTTCAAGAAGATCATGCTGAAGTCCGCCAACGGTGAAGGCTGTCAGCAGTTAGTTCATTGCTATCAAAACCAAGAAAGCATTAGTTACGATCTATGGCGCTCGGCGCTATCTATTGCGGCGTTCTGTGAGGAAGGTGCAGCTGCCGCCCACAAGATGTCTGAGAAGTACCCCGGCTACGACCCGGAAGAAGTCGAGATCAAGGTGCATGACCTTCAGCGGAATGGGGGGCCGCACTTCTGTGACACGTTTGAGAAGAACAACCCCGGCGGGTGTGATGGGTGCCAGCACAAAGGCAAGATCACTACACCTATTCTCTTAGGTAAAGAGATAGCCACGGCGGAGGTGGACGAGGAAGGTAACTACGTTGTCGAGGATGACCTTGAGCAAGAGGAAGAAGAGCCAGTGCAGCGGTACATTCCAGCCTTCCCGTATCCGTTCTTCAGGGGAGCCAAGGGTGGGATTTACCTCAAATCAGCTGCTGATGGAGAGGACGACAAGTTGGTCTACGAGCACGACCTGTATGTAGTGAAGACGCTCAAAGACCCCGCAGCGGACAACGCGATGTCGGCCTTGATCCGAGTGCACCTGCCCAAAGATGGCATGGATGAGTTCTCGGTGCCGCTGGAGCAGATCGTAGGGAAAGAGTCCCCGCTGAAGAAACTGCTGGCACGGCGGGGGGTAGTTGGGTTTGCTGGTCAGATGGAGAACCTGACGTATTTTGTTCAGGCTAGTGTGAAGGAGCTACAGTATGCAAAGAAGGCGGAAATCATGAGGGCACAGTTTGGATGGGCTGACAACGACAGCAAGTTTATTGTGGGGGACAGAGAGATCACCGCTGAGGGTATTTACTACAGCCCCCCATCCATGCACACCAAGGGCATCGCGCAGTGGATGAACCCGGTAGGTACATTAGAAAAATGGCAAGAAGTCTTCAACTTGTACAACAGACCCGGTCTGGAACCGAATGCGTTTGCTGCGTTTACTGCGTTTGGCTCACCCCTGTTGAAGTTCATGGGGTTGAACGGCGCGATCATCAACGTCATCTTCCGTAAGTCTGGCAGCGGTAAGTCCACCACCCTGTACATGTGCAACAGCGTCTGGGGGCACCCGGAAAAGCTAGTCTCTATCCCACGCGATACCATCAACGCCCGGATGCACCGGCTTGGCGTGATGAACAATCTGCCGTTCACGATGGACGAGATCACCAACATGTCTGCCGAGGACTTCTCTGATTTGTCATACGCTATGTCCCAAGGCCGGGGTAAAGACCGACAGAAAGCGCAGAGCAACGAGCTGCGTGCTAACCTGACTTCATGGCAAAACCTATCCCTTGCTTCGTCCAACGCATCCTTTGAGGAGAAGCTGTCGTCGCTCAAGAACACCCCGGACGGCGAGCTGATGCGCTTTATTGAGTACGAGATCGGATACAGCGATGCGATTGGGGTCGAGGAAGGCAAGCAGATGTTTGACCACCAGCTGCGCGAGAACTATGGCCACGCTGGAGACATCTACGCTCAGTGGCTTGTGGCTAACCGAGACGAGGCAATCCGTATTGTTCTGTCCGTCCAAGCCAAGATAGACAAGGAGCTGCGCCTTACCCAGCGAGAGCGGTTCTGGTCTGCACAGGTTGCCTGTAACCTAGCCGGGGCATTGATTGCTCAGGACATCGGGCTGATTGACTACGACATGCCGCGCATCTACAAGTGGGTGTGCCAGCTTATCCGTGACCTGCGGGAGACAAGCGTAGCTCCTCCAGACACCGCATCCAACGTGGTGGGCGACTACATCAACCGCCATATCCGCAACGCCCTGATCGTCAACGGCGAGGCAGATGCCAGAACCAAGCTGACAGCGGCACCAGTGCAAGAGCCGTACGGTCCGTTGCTTATACGCTTCGAGCCAGATACCAAGCAGATGTACATCGTGTCCAAGCACTTCAAGGACGACTGCGTTAAGAGCCAGATCAACTTCAGGGACTTGCTCAAGCAGCTGACCAAGAAAGGTATTTACAAAGGGTCAACCACGCGGCGCATGACTACCGGTACCAAGATCAAGGGTACACCTGTACATGTCATACATTTAGACTGCAACGCGCCGGACTTCATCAGCTTGGACGACTACATCGGTACGGAGGGGCAAGATGCGGGTAGCGGGGGTGGCGTACCAGATCAACTGGAAGAAGTTTAAACGCGGCACTTCGTTTTTCCTTCCGTGCCTTGCACCCGCCGAGGCGCTGGAGGAGATTCAACGCATTACAAAAAGATTAAGATATGAAGTTGTTTGCAGGGTGGTGATCGAAGATGGTGTGCGGGGTGTACGAACTTGGAGGGTTTAGGCTATACTGAACTCGACGAGATCGTTGTTAGCTCCTTCGTATTCGTCACTCTCCCCTGCTAGGGCAACCCCGGCGCTCCCCCATTTTGCGTCGGGGTCTTTTTTTACTTGGCCGTCTCCTGCTCTAGTCTATCCAGCACAACATCCCGCAGGATTCCAAAGTCTGTAGCCCGCTTATTCAGATACAAGCCAGCTTCAGATTGTGCACGAGCTTTCTCACGCGCCTTCAGGGAGCTTGCTATTTCCTTCGGTGTAACTGCATATGTCGGATACCTAGCACCGAAAGCATCAATATCATCCAGTACGCTGTCCACGTTGTCATCGTTACCAGACTCCACGGCAACATCCAGTTGCTTCAACAGACTACCCCGCTCTCCGTTAAGCTTATTAATCATCTGCTGGATAGCGAAGTTGTTGTTCATGATCTGAGCCAGTCCGGTAGTACGGAACCCCATGGCCTGTGCCACTAGCTGCGCCATAGTAAAGTCTTCCTTGGCCTTAATCTCAGCACCAATGGTGGACTTAGCGCCTTCTTGGTCGTAGCGGATAGCGGTAGCGGTGCCCCGGAAGAACGCTGGCAAAAGCTTTTCAGTGCCCTTGATGAACTCCCCGTTGTTGAAGTCGTCGATAGATGCCGCCGCTTGCCGCGCAACAGATACGCCCGGACCCATCATGCTAATAAGCAGGTTGTCAAAACCATCCTTCCAACGGTTAGCATCTGGTGTGTCATGGAACCACAAGTTATTGAGCGAGATGCCACTTGCCACATCAAGGCCGGTAGCCGTGTTTAATAAGCCCGAGTCGATAAGTTCGCTCAGTTTCATACCCATGATCTTCGTATCACCAAATGCTTCGGGCAAGAACACATTACGGAACCACAACTCGAAGTCCATTTCCTCCAGCGGGTCTTCCTCGTCGTCATCACGCAAAGCGTTTCGGATACCCTGAATGGCACCCATGATGACGCTGTAGCCGAAGCTACCTGAAGCACCAGCCATAAGCGCAGTTATACCTAGCGTGCCAAACAACATGGTGGCAGCTTCTTTACGCTCTTGGAGTGTTGCACCTGCTTTGATTAACTGATGACCGTTACGCGCTAGGTATAGCGTGACGTACAGTGGAAACTGCTTAAACTGCGCAACCATCCGTATCGGAGCCGGACGCAGAACGCGAGGTCTGTTCCACGCAGAGTAATCAAACAAGGCTGTGTTGGTGTCGTTGACTGCTTGCTCTACCGCTTGCTCCTTAGTCATACCCTTGGCCTTAGCCAACCGGAACGAGGTCATGAAGGTAATCTCACGAGAGATACGCTCGGAGTGATGGAACAATGCACCCATCATATTAGTCACTTTGTTCCAACGGCTGTTGTAATCCACGCTAGGCTGGCCACGGCGCATGAACAGGTCGTAGGTGCGGGTTGCGTCGCTAATACCCATATCCTGCATCCGCTGCACTGCATATTGCTCATCTGGGTCTTTAGCCACACTCTCTGACAGCGCAATCGTAGGTGCCACCCAGCTAGTTGACCCGTCGATGTTTTTCTTGACTGTACCCATCTGCCCATAGCCTAAAGCCAAATACTTGGACATTTCTTTCATTGTGGGTAGCCAACCATGTCGTGCCGCAAGGGTGGGTACGGTGAAGTTCAACACGCTGAACATCTGGTTAAGCGCAGACTTTGCCGAGGTAAGCATGTACAAGAACGCAACCTTGTTAGTCTTACGCGCTAGGCTCTCCAGCAGAGTGTCATCTATAGGCGGGTTCAGCTCGTCGTTAACCCGTGCTTCCACTTCCTTGATGATGGCTTCCAGCTTGTCTTTCTCAGGGTTACCCTTGAGCGACTCCTTAGCTGCTGATATGTTATTGGTAATGTCGGTGTTATAGCGCACACGTGCAATCTGACTTGCCATGCGGGTGCCGGAGTTCAGAAAGTTACGCAGTGCGTCACCACTAAAACCTGTTACGCCCTTACGGTGGATGAAGTGCTTACGCATGCTGGCTTCAGGCATACTCATTAATTGCATCTGATATATCTGATCCTTGAGCACAGCGCGTACTTTTTCATCCCCCAGACCGCTAGATTCGTCAATCATCTTGAATATGTTCTGAAGCTGCATATTGTCTTTCAGCAGCTCTTTGCGCATACCCTCAACGTCGTTACCACGGTCAGCGTCATCCGTCTCCATCATCTCGTCAAACGTGCGCTTCTCACCTTTCTTGGCAAGCTCAACCATCTTACGAGCTACGAAAGCGTCCCGCAGACCAGCGGACTCAAACATATAGAACTCTTTGTTGGCACCCTTGCCGAACCGAGCATAGAACTGTCCGTAACGCATCAGGGGGAAGTACGGCCCCTTGTTCTTGGCAACTTCGTACAAAGCCCTAATAGAGGCCAGCGTTTCTGGTGCGCCTTCTTTACCACCCATACGCTCGGCGGCACGCTGAAGCAGGGCTTTATATAAGTTGTACTGGTCTTCGTAGAAGTCGCGGACGTTTTTGTACACTGCTTTCGCATCGTCAGGCAGTGCTTTGTACATATCGTCTAGCGTCTTATCCTTACCCTTTTCTGTGGCAGGGTCGATCTGTGACAGCGTAGCCTGAGCCATGACTTTACCAAGCTGCTTTTGTATCGCAGGGCTTAGTTTGATCCAAGGCGTAGCAATCTCTTGCACACGGTTAAGGATGCGCGTGCGCATGGTAGCCACTTCTCTAACGTCTGTGTCTACGTCGCCAAGCCGAGCAATACCTCTGGATTTGCCTATGTCCACAACCATGCTGGTTGGCATCGCTGCCAATAGTACGTTCATGCCGCCGACGTTGATGTCGGTAAACTTGGTCTGTAGATACTCACCCCATAGCTTAGGGTTCTTGGCCACAGTGGATAGGGAGCCCAGTTCTTCCAACATCTGATCGGCATCCGCTGAGTCCTCGATCTTCTGCTGAATTTCTGCTGACGTAGCCTCTTTCTTTTTTGCCGCCTTGGACGTTGCTTGAATATCAAGCACTCTGTTTTCTTTACTTACGTCCAGCACTGCCCTTGCGGTTTTAGGGTCTACGTCAATAGACGCTGCGAGCCGGTTGGTGTACTCAATCAAGTCACGCAATCCAGATACGTGCTCAGGACCAAGACCCATCATATCCAGAATCAAGCGTACAAAGTCAGCCAGACCATTAGTCTTGGTGACAACCCCACCTACGTTATCCCGCAGGAACTTCTGCATGGCGGGGTCGGTCATACCATACGCAACAAACTCAGTGACGGTATCAAACGCGCCGCCGTCAATCAGGTTCTGAATGTTCTCCGGTACGTCTTTGTTGTCTGCCAAGAATTGGTCAAGCGCCGTATCTGCCCGCTCCAGCAACTCATTAAGTTCTGCTACGGTACGCTCAAGGTTCTCGTTGATCGGCAGGCCCATCTCTCTTGCATAGAGGCCGTAGATGATGCGCTTGTTGACCGTGGCGTGAAGTGCTTCGTGCAGCACGGTCTGGTTGTTAATACCGTTCTCTTCAAACTGATCGCCTAGCAGAAAAATGGCATCGCCCTTTGCGCCTAAGTAATACAACCCGTTGGCACCTGTCATGTCGGCTTCGGTACCCTTGAGACCTTCCACACCTTCTTCGTCCAGCACATACATCTTGGTGTCTTTAACGCCAGCACGGTTATCCCTAGCCAGTAAGCGCGTAGCCAGAGCACGTTCGAACGGGTTACCCGTAGCAGCAATGTGCGCAAGTGCTTCGGTGATGGGCTTCTTATTAAACTGATTAAACGTGGGGTCGGTCTTCAAGCTTGTTGCTACGCTCTTACGTGACCTACGCTGTTGGGAAGCGGGTGGTATCTCTATCCGACGTTTCTTCTTGACCGTGACGGTAGGCGCAGCGGCAGGTTTGGCTGGGGCTTTAGGCTCTGCGGCAGCTTCTTCTAACTGCTCTTTAACTTTGCCAACTTCTTCGCTTACTTCCTTATATGCAGTAAGTTTTTCTTCGTACGGCAGTGCGCGTATGACTTCTAACGCAGCTGGTTTAGATGGGTGTCCTTCTGCAATAGTGCTGGCCTCAAAGTAGGCTAACTTGCGTATGGCTTCTGCTCGTAGTGCTTTCAGTCCGTTGAAGCGTGCGTAAGCATCACGCATCTCCTCTAGGTCTTGCGCATACAATTCAGCTTTCTGTTCTTCAGACAGGATAGCTTCTGTTTCTAGCTTTTCATTCTCGTCA
>Ga0181352_1001124_pt1 | contig 10703 bp, 22 predicted proteins | sample Fa13VDMLBSN_FD_130103 | JGI IMG/M metagenome (GOLD analysis project Ga0181352, IMG submission 130103) | Freshwater viral communities from Lake Michigan, USA - Fa13.VD.MLB.S.N | ecosystem: Environmental > Aquatic > Freshwater > Lake | place: USA: Michigan | collected 2013-09-23 | reverse complement strand
TCAAGTGCTCCCCATAGGCAACAGAACGGGTTGGCTGTACCGAAGTCGATTGCCCTAAACCTTTGCCATGTTTCTGGTATTGCAAAAGGCTGAATGACGTGGAGTTGGCGGTCAAATTCACCGAAATACTGCCCCGAGAACGTATCCCAGTCGCCAAGAAGCTTTTGGCGGCGCTCAACCTCCGGCAGCATGGAAAGGTGCTTCTTGTACGTCGGGTCGATGAACGGGTTGTCGATCACTGTTGACGGGACGAACGCGACGATGAGGTGCTTGTCGGGATCGTGGTCTATTTCGATCTTTTCCAGCTCTTCCAGGTCGTCGGGTAGCGGCACGACCCGCACGATGTCTGGGTTTTCAAACCCTTCACTCACGTCGTAAACGATGGCATTTTTGCCATAGTGGGTTGGGGTGACCAGCATCTGGTATAGGAATTGGTGGCCTTTGTCGCCTGGGTTAGTGGCGAACATGACGTGGGTGCGCACGCCCGCTGCGGCCATTTTGCGGCTGGTACGGAGACGGCCTGAGATCATCAGCATTTGGTACGGCGAGAACTGGGTGGCCTCGTCGAAGGCTACGAAGTCGTATTCGGCTGACATGAACTGGCTGACATCTTCGTCGCGGGAGCAGTAGCCGTATTCGATGATTGACCCGTTTTCGTACCACCAGGCTTTCATGTTGTCGATGGAACGCAGTTGGGCTTTGACTTTCAGCTGGGCGTAGCGCACCTGGGTGCGGATAATCAGTGATCGACGCAGCTCGGGGAGGCTGGTTCGGATTAGCAGGCTGCGATGCCCTGGGTACCGCATTGAGAGTTGGTGGGCGTGGTAGGTGATGAGTTCAGATTTCCCACCACCTGCCGCGCCCCCGTAGAGCAACCAGTCCACCTTTTGAAGGAGGATGTTTGCCCTGCTCTGGCGGTCGTTCCCAACAAGCGACCACGCAGAAAGGTCTTCTTCTAGTAATTGTAGATATTCGTCTTGTTCGGCCGCTGTGAGGGAGGCAAATTCCTCGTCGGTGAGCAGCAGGGCCTTATCGACCGTGATGCTCATCCGGCGTCGCCAGCAATGGCGCGAAGACCGCCCTCCACGCGGCGCTTCGCCTCAAGCTTCAACTCCTCAAAGCGGTTTTTCCGCTGGTCAGGGCTTTCCGATTCCTGGCTCGACGAGATGGTCGTCGGCTCACCCATTTCAAGGCGGAAGATGTCGTGCCAGACTTTGCCGATCTTGGTGGCTTCTTCGGCGGTTTTGATCTCCCATTCGCCGCCCAGGACACGCAAACCGTGGTCGGCGATGATCGACAGGGCGATGGCGGGCAACTGGTCTCGGTCAACTTCCGATGCGACCTTCGTCAGGCCGAGTTTGGCAATTTGGTCTTGGCGACGCCGGTATTCGTCGGCGTTCTCCATTCGGGCGATTTTCTTTTCTTCGCGGGCTTTTGCCTGCGCCTGATTGCCTTTTTGGCTGTCTTCTTTGGTGAATTTGTATGACGCGACGACTTCTGCCACTGGCACGGGCTCGAGAACGGGTTTTTCTTTCTTTGTGGCCATCAGTCCTCCGACTTATGCGTTCTCGTTTATTGTGCCATTAACGGCGTGGAACTTCCATACTTGCATGGCAAGTTCGACGACGCCTTGGATCGCGGCGCTCTCTTGAGGCGTCAGAATGCCCGCTTCGACGCCTTCGTGTGCGAGGTTACCGACGTAGGAAGCACCCATGAAGAGGGCGGCGGCGGTCCGTGGCTGTATCGGGTCTTCCCATCCGGCCATGATGAGAGCGGCCGCGGCCTGTGCGGTCAATGGTGACGCTGGGATTGTCCGTGTCACGTCCATTACGAGGCGTGTTTGTTTGGGAATTTCGTTCCGTTTTTGCGTCATGGTTGCCTTTTGAGGAATGTTTCGCTGATACTCGACCTTGTTCCGCCGTGGAGCAGCGGGTAGGTCGATTTTGGGTGTTTTTGGGGGAATAACGGCTTTTTCTGTGCGGCCTGAACGTAGTCGTTGCCTTTCACGCGGGCTTTTGCCTCCAAACATGCCAAACCGATCATTATCCGGGTGTTGAGCCATAGCCTCGGCAAGGCATTCTTCGCGTACGTCGCAATGATCGCAGTAAGACCGAGCAACAGCAAAGTAATCACGACCTTGGGGTTTTTCAGGAAACCAGATGTCCGGGTCAAGTCCACGACAGGCCGCATCAAGCCACCAAAACCCACGCTCAGAAGGGTTCTTCTGGGTCATTTTGGCTCCCGGCGTTGCCTTTGGGTGCTCGGGAGCCCTTGTCGATGGTGACTGTTGCGAATCGGAGGTTGGCTGCGACGTCCTCGGCGACAAGTTCGGTGGAGTAGCCGGTGGTTCCGTCTTTCTTTTCGTACTTGCGGCGGCGGAAGCGGCCGATCACGACCACTCGGGACCCTTTCGACAGGCTCGCGGCGCAGTTTTCGGCTAGTTCACCGAAGCAGGTGACGTCCATCCATAGTGGTTCGTCGCTTTTTTTGCCGTCGGACACGCCGATGGAGAACGAGCAGATGGGCAGACTGTCGTTTGTATAGCGAAGTTCAGGTTCTTTGGCGAGGTTGCCGATCATGGTCATGTGGTTCATTGGACTAGCTCCCATACTGTTGTGGTTCTTTTGGATGCGGTGAGGGCTTTTGTGCCGGAGTCGCGGAGTATTCCAAGCTCGACGAGCTCTTTGCGCCGTGAGCGGCACCCTGACGGGCTCAGTTTGAGGCCGAGGCGGGCCACTTGGGCGATCAGTTCGTCGTCGGTCATCGAGTTCGTGGTTCGGAACGCGGACATGACGATCTTTTGGCCTTTGGTCAGGTCGACGGACGCGGCGGCGAGCAGGCTTGTTGTCGGGTCGGACCATCGGGTCATCTGTTTGGCGGTTTTGTAGTAGCGGCTGCGGCCTTCTTCCCACAGCATCATTTGGTCACTCATCGTTTGACCCCGTGTACTTGAGGAGCAGTTGGTCTTCGATGGTGGTTTCGTCGCGGTCGGATAGCAGCATTTGGAGGTCGAGAGCTGCGGCGTAGGCGTCGTAGAGGGCGTGGTGTGGGACTTGTGGCTTGTGCCGGTAGTCGTTGTCGCCCCATTTGCTGCGGGTGCGGACTCCGTGGGCTAGTGATCGGATGCACAGCGTTCGGTAGTCGAATGGGTCTTTTTCGTATGCGTCGCGAAGCAGTTGGTCGATGAATGGTTTGTCGAAACTTACTGGGCTGGCCGCGAATATCGGTTTGCCGTCGAGGCGGTTGCTTGTGCCATAGACGAAGTCGGTGAAAAGGGATGCGACTTCCCGGCTGCTGCATCGCAGCGGGTCGGCGTATGGGGTGCGCCACGCGGCTTTCTGTACGTCGATTGGTTGACGGAGCCACCAGGACAGCGTTGAGTGTTGGTCGAAGATGGTGTCGAACCAGTTGTTTGCGTCGATCCAGGTGGTTTGGTCGATTGTTTCGTAGAAGTAGTTGCCCTCGATGGTGGTGCATGCGTTGTCGTGGGTGACAACGACGCACCCGAGGGAGAAGATCACGTCTTCGTGCGGGTTTAAGCCTGATGTTTCGATGTCGGTAACGAAGTATGTTTCTACGTCATTCATTGGGTTTTGCCTCCTGCAAGTTGTTCCACGGGGAACATTCGGCTTGAAGGCGACCAAAATAGGCCCACACGTTGACTTGCTCTTCGACTGTGCCGTGGAGGTCGTCGCGGAGCTTTTGTCGCAGGTCTTCTAACAGCATGTTTCCCCTTTGCGCTTGGTTCAACATTACTGGTTTATGTTCTTGTCGTCAAGCATTTCACGCCACTGCAACTCAAAAATCGCGATCATGTCGGGCCGCTCGCGACGAACAAACTCCAAAGCCTTCTGCCGAATAAAATTGTTCCGTGAAGCTGATCGACGCGACGCATCACGACCAGTCTCCGTCGACCGATACTTCTGCCCATACTGCCGTGAAGCTTCCTTGCATTCAGGGCAGCGGCACCCTTGACCGGCGTAACCGTACAAAGTCCCGTGAGAAATCGTTGGCTCTACTTGCATTATGTCCTCCTGTAGACTACTGTAACACAAGTCGAGTAACAGCCGACACCCACGCGCAGAGAGCCGGTCCCATGTTGGGGGACCGGCTCTCAACATTTCCCGCCGAGACACTTGACACCACACCACAGACAGGTGTATCTTCCTGTCGTCCACCCCAGCAACAAGCTGGGACGGCGCACACATAGGGTTCCTCAGCACCAACAGACAGTCTGAGGACCTGGCTGTTACTGAATCTGTTGCGGCACCCACCCGGGAATGACAGGCGAGACATCCTGTGAGCCAAGCACAACAGAGGTGGCCCAAAGGAGCAATCCGGGCCCTGGCAGTCAGGTAGATGCGAAGTGTGCTGCACGGACAAGGCTTTCTGGTAGTGACACCGAATCTGACGGGTTGAGCCTCTAAATCAACTTGGGGGGGAAGGGGTGAGGACTGCCCGACAACACGAAGTGAGGCGCGAGCATGAAATGCGAAGCGCAACCCAACCGAACGACAGTGAGGGCGGGAGAAACACCAACACGAGCCAACCCGAACACCCCGCCACAGCAACAACCCAGAACGCACAACCATCCACAAGCAGCTGTGAACAACCACAGGCGGCACCACCAACAGCCAAACCCCAAAAAAAATTAGGCCAAACACACGGGAACGGGTACTACCAAATACCCCACGGGGCCCCCCACGGGGAGGGGGGGGTGCGCGTGCGCAGGCGGGCGGGCATGGGCACGGGCACGGGCGGCGGTGGGGGCCATCATCGGCGGCGGGTGGGCGGGGGCGAGAGACCGACGACGGGGGGCCAGGGCTGCAGGCCGGGGCGGCAGGGCATGTCGAGCGGAGACGGAAGGCGGGACGGCGCGGGGGACGTGCGTCGCGGGTGAGTGTCCACACTGTGAGCGCCTCGGCATTTCCCCTCGTCTGTCGTCGGGTGTTGCCCTGGGCGGGTGGGTTGGGGGTGTGACGTGGAAGAGCCCGCGCGGCGGGGGTGCTCGCGCGGGCTCTTGTGGGGTTGGTGCGGGTCGTGCCGCTGGGGTTAGTCGAGTGTGACCCCGTGGGCGGCGGCGACGGCTAGGAAGTCGTCGGTGAGGCCGTTCGTGTGCCAGTAGTCCCAGTCTGGCACCATCTTTTCGGTGGGGTCGTAGGTGCCCGCGACGATCTCGGCGGCGAGGGCGAGAAGGTAGCGGGCTACGTCGTGGGCGTTGGCGGCGAGGCTGGCAAGTGTTATGTCGTCGGTGGCGATTGCGGCGAGGGTGCCCACGTCTTCGCTCGTTTGTCCCGCGAGTATGACGCCAGCCGTCAGGAAGTCGCTCGGGGTCATTGTGTGGCCTTTCCGAGTGTGCGGGCTTCGGTTGCCGCCGTTTCTAGTTCGGCGGCGCTGGCGAGTACTTCGCGGGCCATCTCGACAAGTCGCTCGGGGTCGGCGGTGTTGAGTGCTTGCCCGAGTGCGGCGACGCCTTGGGCGAGATCGGAGAACCACCAGCGCAACGAGCCGTGGGCGGCGGCGCGTTCTTCGATTGGCACGATGATGAGGGCGTATGTGTCGGCGCTCATTGTGCGGCCCTCGCGTTCACGATGGCCCGCAGGGCCAGCCAGATTTCGGCGGGGTACTCGGTGACGGTTGCGGCGATGTACGCGGGCTCGTTGATCTCGTCGCCGTCTGCGTCTACCAGGTGTTCGGGGTGTTGGCGGTCTACGGCGTCGAAGTAGGTGGCGAGGATCTGCGCGGCCCCTTCGGCTGTGACGGTGGCGAACGGTGTGCGCGTTTCGTCCCAGTGTTGGACGGCGGCGCGGTATGCGCGTGCGCCGTCTGCGAAGAAGCCGCAACGCGTGAACGCGTACGGTGTGGACGTGATTTCTTGCATCGGTGTGACCCTTTCGTTGTGGGCGGCGTCGGTGCCGCCGTGTGTGATGGTACACGAAAAGACCCGCCCCGTGCGCATTGTCGAGGCGGGCCGCTTCGGTGGTGGTCGGTTGGGTTAGTTGAGAAGATCGGCGAGCGCGTCGGCAATGGGCCCGCGCGCTTCGCCGTTGTCGTCCACGTTCTCGCCCGTGTCAACGAAGTGAAGACGCGAGAACCCGCGCCCCGTGTCGTCCTGCGTGCAGATGAGACGCACGCGGCGGCGCTCGGGGTGCTCGCTCGGCACGCCGTCGGCCTGGCCCGTCGTCGGGTTGATCGGTGCCGCCCAACCCCATGTAACGAGCCCGACCGCGTACACGTCGGCGGGCATGTCGGCGGCGTCGAGAAGGTGGTACGCGTCCCCGGCTTCGGCGATCTTCGCGCACCTTGTGCCCATGAGTCCCGCGCCGATTTCTTCCAATGTGTAGGCCCACAACTCAGACCAAAGGCCCGCCGTGTTGCTCGACTCGTCGGCGGGGAATCCGCGTGTGATCTCTAGAAGATTCACGAGCGACGCGCCCGCGATCTTGTCCGTTACTGCCTTCATAGGTGTGACCCTTTCTTAGTTGTCGCGTCGCCCGTTGCGGCGCGTCATCGTTGACAATACTACAAAACCCAGCGCGGCAACGATCAGTAGCCCGCCGATCCACTTCGGCGGCGCGTCGTATCTTTCGCCTTGGGTGAACGCGTCGCCAGTGGCGACGAGCGCGACCGCTTCGACGTCGCAGGCCTGCGGCTCGCCGTAGTAGGTGCCGCAAATCGGGTTAACGGTGCTCATAGGTGTGACCCTTTCTTAGTTGTGAATGGCGGGACCGCCGCCGATGGTGAAAGTACCCGAACGGGCCGCGAACGTGGGGGACCGTCGAAAAGCGCCCCCTACGTTGCGCGGAGAGCGACGCGCCGACGGCTCGACGGGTGAGGGGTGCGGGCTAATTGGCCCTGCGGCGCGTCACTTCGTGGCGCGGGACGTGGGGACCGTCACCGACGGGGAAACGGTCACACCGCACCCCGCCACCTTCGACGGACCACACGCCGCGACGCGGCACGATGCGGCGAGAGCACCAGACGCACACCGACGCGGGCGGGGTCACTGCCGACCGCCGAACACTTCGACAACGGCGACAACGCGCAGAGAAGGCCACGGCCCGACCACAAGGCCGCACCGCTCGCACAAGTAATGAAGGCCCACCGCGTCGGCGCGTAGCAGGTCATCGTCGTGCACGCCCTGCGCATCGCACGCCGTGAAGCCGTCGAAATCGGGAAGGTTTCCGCACTGGCAGTGAAGCGCGCCCCACTCGTCGAGCACCACACCCGACGCGGGCGGGGTCACGCTCTGATCGGCCCAACCGACGCCGCCGCCCGCTAGGTATTCGCCTACCGCTACGTCGTCATAGCCTTGCCCCCGCCAATAGTCGGCGATGCGCTCGGCCTCGTCACGGTGGTGCAAGTAGTCCACCACTTCGGCGGCACCGACCCAAACGGAAAAGGTGCGCGGGTTCATGCCGACACCCCCCGCCGCACTTCGAGCCGTTGCCACGTTGCCGCCGACCCCGCGCCGCCGTGTCTCATGAAGGTGACGTCACGCACCGCACCCGATGGGAGACAGACACCGCAGGCCGCGCACGCGCCGACGACGTGACCGCGCGCCAGCGATGCGCGCCGCCCGTCGAGCCCCGAGACATACGACGGGCCGAAGCCGTCGCCGGACCACGCGCCCCCCGCAGGGCACACCGTGCCGCGTGAACGCTCGCCGCGCACCGCTTCGACGATCTCACGCAGGCGAGCCACTTCTACCGCGTCGGCGGCAAGGTAGGCGACGGGCAGGCCGTAACGCGCCGCCGCTCGGGCGTGCGTCGTGACGTTCTCCGAGTCAACCGACACGAACCACCGCGCGTTATCGGGGAGACCCGAGCGCCCGAGCAAATTCGGCAAATACTTAACCGACCGCGTGTAACCCCAAAAGGCGACGGAAGGCCGCGCCCGTTGCACGTCGCGCACCGCCGACGCCAACCACGGCGCGAACACGTCACCCGATGAGAACCAACGGAACGACGGCACCGCGACACCCGCCGCAGATTGAAGGGCGGCGGAACGATCAACCAACGCGACCAAAGCTTCAACAAGGTGACGCCCACCCGCGACACGAAGGCCGCGCACCGTGTCGAGATTGCGGGCGATGACGCGCCCGAAGTCGGCAAACGGGCCCACTTCAAGCCGTACCGCGTAGCACGCGCGGCAAGCGTTCGGGGATAGTTGGGGGCAAGTGCCGCCGATGTCTACGGGGCCAGCGGGTAGGGCTAACGCGTTGGGAACGACACTAACCGGGCGGCGGTCGGTTCCCCAAAAGGCTAGTGGGCCCGTCTTGGCGTCGGCGTGTAGTTGTAGCGGGCCCGCGAGCGTGTCGAGCCGTAATCTAATGGGGCGGTCCGACAGTGGCGACGTCGGGAGATAGGCGCGGGTCATGCTTCCACCTCGTCGCGTGTCGCGTCCTCGGTGGCCTGCATGAGATCGGCGGCGGCAAGTTGCCACCCGCGCACGCGCTCGGGTTGTTCGCCGTAGTAAGGGAAGGGGCACGCGTAGGGGTGCGGGTAGCCCGCCTGCGTGCCGCATTGGCAAATTCTCAACAAGGTGTGACCCCTTTAGTATCCGTCGCCGCGTCGGCGAGGTGCTTCGACAATACCACAACACCCGCCGCGAGCGTGTATTATCCCCCGCTATGCGTGACCCACTCGCCGACATTGCCGCAAGCGTTCGCGCCCTTGCCGAGATCGCCCCGCCGCCCGTTGGCGCGTACGACGTGAAGAGCATCGGCGGCGGTCTCTATCGCCTCGACGTCTGCGAAGGCGCGCGCGTCATCGCGTCGCCGATCACGGCACGACCGCAACGGCTCGCGCGGGTGCTGCGCGTCATGCTCGCCCGCGCGTAACATAAACGCGTGACCTTCCAGCTTCGCCGCCCCACATCACACGGCGTCGGCCTGAGAACCACACCGCGACTTGCTGACTTCCTCGCGTTCCTCGACGCGAACCCGAACACCTGGGCCGTGTACCACACTTACACGTCGAGGAACTCCGCGACGTATCGCCGTCGCACAGCACGGCGGGCTTTCTCACACTTGGGTTACGAGTTCATCGAGCGCACCGAACCACACGGCTACACGATCTACGGCCGGAAGGTTGACGTCAGCCTGGCGCACCCGCTCGCGAGTTGATACACTCCGCTCGCTCCCAAGCACGAAAAGGCCCGAGTCGCGCGTGACCCCGCTGACTCGGGCCTTTGTCTTTGAGTAATTTAGTAAGCGGCTGGCCGCCCCGTCCTCCACCAGGGGGCGGTCAGCTTTTTTCGTTATCGAGGTACACCCGAGCAACGAACACGCACACTTCGTCGTCGTCAAGCAGCATTGGTCCTTCAGAGTCAAACAACTCCGGGTACCCGTGGCTGTAACAGAACACGTCCCCACAGAAGCCGAGCTTCCTACCCTCCTCTAACCATTCTTGAAGGGTCATCCGCTTGCCTCCGTGATCGTTGCGTCGAACGGGTGATCGGCCTCGGGATACCACACGCGGGTGTTGACCTTGTACGACGGACGGTCACCCCATTCGGGCAACTCAGTGGTGAAGCTGGAGTCGGAGAACAGCAGTCGGTTCCCCGGCAGACTCGCCAACGCACCGCAGGCCAACCACACAAAGTTGAAGTGTTTATGTTGGTCGGGGGTGCGGGAGTAATGATCGTCGTAGGGTGCGGCCGTGAACCAATAGCGCCCCGCTTCCCACTCGCCGTCGCCGAGGTAGGCGCGCACCGGCAGCTCCGCAAGCGCCATGTACTCATGTGTTGCGAAGGTGTACCCGTAGCAGGACCACACTTGCAGCTCGGGCAACGAGTGGTAATGGTCGAACGATGCACGGTTGCTGTGCGGCCTATCGGAGAAGGCGGTAACGGGCAGATGCTGGAACGTCGAACCGTCCTTCATCATCGCAGACACACCCCAGGCGCGTCCTGGGAGCGCCGACAACCCGTAAAGCCAGCATTCGACCCATTCGGTTGTGCCGTCGAAGTTGTGCAGGTAGGCCGTGTTCACCCACGCGTACATGGGCCGCGGAATGTCACTGATATGGGTTGCCATACAGCATCATTCTAAGACGCTGAAGTTCACCGCGCAGTATGTTCAACTCGGTCTGCAAGTTACAGTTTCGTTCCATCAACTTGGCCACGTTGTCCATGATTTCCTTGACAGTTTCAGGGTTTTGCATCATGTCGTAGCCGTAGGGCAGGTTGTATTGGATACCCACTACTTGTCCTTCACTTGGTTGAATTGACTACCGACGACAGCGAACAACTCGTCGCTCGACAGAATGTCGTCAAGGCACTGCGGCACTGGCAGCTTGTGGGCTCGGGCCATCGGGATCGCGACGGAGCGCACACGGTTCCATGCGCCCCACGTTTTTGCTTCCGCTCGACGTTGGGCGAGCACGTCCTTACTCGGGACAAGTTCGGCATCAATCACTTCCGTGCCGGGGAAGGCGTCCATGATGAGTCGCTCGGCTGTTGCCAGTGCGGAGTCGGAGTCAAGCGTGACCTCGTCCTCCGACTCCGCTGGCAGCGAAGAGGGGTCGCCGCCGCCGTTAACAATAACAACTTCCTCAAACTCCTCGGGGGAGAGAGGGGCCGGGCTCTCGTACGTCACTTCCACAACCGGGGTCACAGTCGGTTGGTCAGTGATTGCCTGGATTTCTTCAGGCGTGTACGAGAGCCCAGCGATCACGTCGGGAAAAAGAAGGCGGCACAAC
>Ga0181352_1001123_pt1 | contig 10706 bp, 8 predicted proteins | sample Fa13VDMLBSN_FD_130103 | JGI IMG/M metagenome (GOLD analysis project Ga0181352, IMG submission 130103) | Freshwater viral communities from Lake Michigan, USA - Fa13.VD.MLB.S.N | ecosystem: Environmental > Aquatic > Freshwater > Lake | place: USA: Michigan | collected 2013-09-23 | reverse complement strand
TTCTCAAAGTATGCACAAGGCATCTTAACTATAAATGCGGATGAGTCTTGAAATCCCATAGTAATAAGAAGGTTATCCTCTTGAACAGCCATGCCGCATGAGAACTCTATATTAGCACCAAAGATTTTAAAAGCGTCTGATGTAGCAACTACGTTCCAATCCTTATCCCACACTATAAATCTGTGGTAGTAGTGGGCATCTTTTTTACCCTGCTCATTATGCCAAAGATCTACCTCGTGGGTTAATGCTATTCTGTAATTTTTGTACGGGACAACTTGACTTCCCCCACGGATATCTCTAGGAAGTTCTAATGTTTCTTTTGATATAAATACTGTTTCAGAGGATTTGTTTTCTAGGTTTACTTTTACCACCTCTGTAGGATTGCTCCACTTAACAAAGTGATATGGCATATCTATTACAGGCATCCAGTTCTTCTCACAATAAGATTGAGCAGGTGGTTCTATTCTAGTTCTATTTACCTCTTGTCCATCAACAATCTCAGACATCTCCATCCTACCCACCCCGTTAGTTGTAGTATCTCTTCTAACCCCACATAAAAATAGTTTGTTATCCCACTTAACTATACGAGCATCCTCTAATCCTACAAACTCCCATAAGGGTTTTACATCTAACTTTGATGTATCTACTTTTTCAAATGCCTCTAAAGTAAGTGTATTAGAGTCAAGTTTGCATAAGTAATTTGTTGTAGTAAGAGTTATGTCATTTTCAGGATTTAGGTATGCTAAAGGGCTGCAATGAACAAGAAACTTCTGTGAAAATTCAGAATGGTATAACATATACTGCACCTTTCTAATATTCAATAGAAGATTTTCACCGTCTATAAATATTGAGGGGTTAGTATTTGCTGTGCCGCCTACGCAGGTAGCTGGTAGATTTAAAAAATGAAAACTGCCCCCATGTTGGAGTAAGTCGTGAGATAAAAAATTTTTCATAAAGATTTTTGGTTATGCAACAAATATAACTAAAATTTTCTTTAATCCTAAAGTAATTTACTTATCTCCTAAAGTTATTAAGCATCACCTTTCAACCTTTTCAATTCTTCATACATCTCAAGAAGTTGTGCTTCTTTTTGCGCTATCAATTCCTCTTGCGTTGGCTCATCTACTTCAATGAATTCTACTCTTATAAGCCCGTTCTCATCGTAAATCTCGTGTCTAATCTGTGCCATAGTTATACGGATATAAAGTTTATTTTAGGAGTATTTTGAGCAGCGGTTAAGTTAGATGATGTCGCAGTTAATGTAGATGAAGGTGTTGCAAATGAATCATTAAAAAACCAAAGAGGGAATATAGAGGTACCTGTTTCATTTGTTGTAAAAGGTGTTGCTGCTGTAAATGATCGCATAGATCCTGAAAAACTATTTCCAATGTATCCAACCCAGTATGTTGTACCAGCACTAAATATGTAGGAAGTTGTAAATGTTTTTTTTCCTGTTGTTGAAAAATCTAAACTTGTTGATTCAATTAACTTGGTTGTTGGTTTACCATTAACATCAGAGTAAATTAAAATTTTTATCGCTGCCCCTGCCCCAGCAGCTGTACATTCAACTGATAACGCTGATACAGTTATAGTGTTAATTGGCATAAATAAACTTAAATATGTAGTACCTGATCCTATACCCCATGTATTAGTTCCTAATGCGATTGCATTAGTGTAAGCAAATCCGGTTATAGGTTTTGTTGGGATGTGTAAACCACCTCCAGGACCATTAGCTCCTGTTGTTCCTTGTACACCTTGTGCAGCAAAAAGACCATTAAGTCCTTGTATTCCTTGTGTTCCTTGCACTCCTGTTAACCCCTGGATACCTGTAAATCCTTGACTTCCTGTACCTCTTGTTCCCTGAATACCTTGTGTACCTTGAGACCCATTTGTACCATTTATCCCTGTAGTACCTTGACTACCGACTGCCCCTTGGCTTCCTGTAGATCCTACGGAGCCCGTAGTTCCTTGAATACCTTGAGCTGCAATAACTATATCACCACTACCAAGTAAGGAAGTAGAATTTATAGTCTTGATGCTTGTTCCGCTAACTAACTCGGCTTGTACGGGTACTGCATTTATTTTCATAATGTATATTTTATATTTCTATCCAAGTATTTTCTGGGTCAAATCTCATAATTGCAATGGCATTACTTGCCGTATCCCAATAGGTATGACCGCAAATTCTTACAAAACCCGTTGTTGGTGCTTTATCCCTCATTAAACCCGTCATATTCATTTCAATATAAATTGGTTTACCTAAATTTTCACTCCCTTGAACATATGGTGCAGCGTTATTATTAGTATATTCTACTTGACAATGACCTTCTAAAAGTATGTAACCTTTATTAGTACCCGTATTTTGAACATAAATTCCTAACATTTTTGTTGATGAGTCAGTTGTTTGGTCAACGATATACCATAGACCATCAATTTCCATATAAACTAAATCGTACAATGTAGGTGGTGTTACTGAATCTAAATTACCTTCAATAACATCTCCTTCATATTGATAACCATTTGTTGCATTATTACCAAAGTTGGCTATTTGAGTAAGATTTTTTGCCCAAAGAGAGTATAATGCCGATGAAGTTTTTATTTCATTCTTCCAATCTAAAGCATTTACGGATACAGTTGCTGAAGATGTCCTCAATTGCCTTATATTCCAAGCAACCGAAGTCTGTTGAACAGAATCTACTAAGTCATACTTAGGAGTAGCCGCATCAAAATCCATGTAAATACCAACATTATTACCACTACCATAAGTAGTTTTTAAGACTTGGGTACTTGGATTGTAATTCCATAAACTATCTCCAAAGGTTGTAGCGTTTACACGATAAGGCATATACTCATTGGTAGAATTTATAGTAGCACTTGTACCTTGAATCCCTTGCGTTCCTTGAGTACCCGTTGCCCCTTGAGTACCAGTAATCCCTTGACTTCCCGTTATACCCTGGGCTCCTATTGCACCCTGTGACCCAATACTTCCTTGTGTACCAATACTACCCTGAGCACCAGTTATACCTTGTGTCCCTTGAGCTCCTGTGTTTCCAGTAGCTCCTTGTGAACCTGTTAAACCTTGAGAGCCTGTAGAACCAGTAGTTCCTTGTGCCCCTACTGAGCCTGTTGACCCTTGACTTCCTGTTGTTCCTGTAGATCCTTGTGTACCCACAGCCCCTTGAGACCCTGTAGCACCGGTTGTTCCTTGACTTCCCGTAGTACCTTGACGACCTTGAACACCTTGTGTGCCTTGTGAACCCGTAGATCCTATCGCACCTTGAGCACCTACAGTTCCCTGGCTTCCGGTGGCACCTGTTGTTCCTTGAGAACCCGTATTACCAGTAATACCTTGAGTTCCTTGAGTTCCTTGAGAACCCGTAGATCCCGTTGCTCCCTGTGACCCCGTTGTACCCGTAATACCTTGACTGCCAGTTGCTCCTTGAGCACCCGTTGCACCCGTTGTTCCTTGACTACCTGTTAATCCGGTAGCACCTTGAGTACCAGTGGCTCCTTGTGACCCAGTAGTTCCGGTAGTACCTTGGCTACCAATTAAGCCCTGTATTCCCTGAGTTCCTTGAGAACCAGTAGCCCCAGTTGACCCTGTAGTACCCTGAGAACCAATTGCTCCTTGACTTCCAGTAGAACCGGTGATACCTTGTGCACCAACTGCCCCCTGAGAACCTGTATTTCCAATTATCCCCTGAACACCTTGTATTCCTTGAGATCCTGTAGCACCTGTGCTACCTTGAGAACCCGTTACTCCTATTGCTCCTTGAGTTCCTGTAGCACCCTGACTACCTGTAGCACCTATTGCTCCCTGTGTTCCAGTAGTTCCTTGTGACCCCGTGGCCCCCTGTGTTCCATTAACACCTGCTGTACCTTGTGCACCAATGGCACCTTGACTTCCGGTAGTACCTGTTGTGCCTTGGGAGCCTGTTGCACCAACACTACCTTGCGATCCAACCGAACCTTGAGCTCCTGTTGCACCAACACTTCCCTGACTTCCCGTTGCGCCAGTAGCACCTTGCGACCCCGTATTCCCTAATAAACCTTGTATACCCTGCGTACCCTGGCTACCTGTAGAACCCGTGCTTCCTGTAATACCTTGAGTACCTTGTGAACCAGTTAACCCAGTAGTACCTTGACTACCTGTAGCTCCAGTGCTTCCTTGCGAACCTATTGCTCCTTGTATACCAGTAGTACCTTGCGAGCCTGTATTTCCTATTACCCCTTGTATCCCCTGTGTCCCTTGACTACCAGTTGCACCGGTAGTTCCCGTAGAACCTTGAGTGCCTACTAATCCTTGAGAACCTGTTGTGCCTTGAGTACCAGTTGCACCTTGTGCACCGGTATTACCCACTATCCCTTGCGTACCTTGTGAACCGATTGCGCCTGTAATACCCTGAATTCCCTGAGAACCTGTTGCCCCCGTTGTTCCAGTTGCACCTTGGCTTCCAGTTGCACCAATTGCACCTTGCGTACCAACTGCACCTTGACTACCAGTACCTCCTATTAACCCTTGTGTTCCCTGCACCCCCTGACTACCCGTTGTGCCCTGAGGCCCAGTCGGATATGAGGTAATAATCAACAACATTTGATGATTATTAGGAAAAGAGTATGTTGATGTAATTAAAGTAACACAATAAGTCTAATATGTTGTATTATCAGTCTTACTAGTAATTTGCCATTGCTGATAATTTGTATGGGAAGATTGGTCCTGTAAAGTTATAATAGTTCCAATTCCAATATTTGATAAAAACAAATCTAAGTTATCTCCATTTTGATCTATTTCACTTACACTAATAGAAGTTGCAGACGCTTGTGTTGCATTGTTCCATATAATGTGACCTGACCCTGGATCTCCAGTCGTAACCCCAGTTTTTGCTTGATAGTTAAAAAACGAATTAGAATTTCCTGCAATTCCTTGACTTCCTATTGCACCTTGTGATCCAGTTAATCCTTGAACTCCTTGTATACCTTGAGTTCCTTGACTTCCGTTTATACCAGAAGTACCTTGAGTACCTGTACTACCAATAGCTCCTTGAGTACCTTGAACACCCTGTGCACCAGTATTACCAGTGATTCCCTGAATACCCTGAGAACCAACAGAGCCTTGTGCACCTGTGTTTCCTAATATACCTTGAACCCCTTGTGTACCCTGACTCCCCGTAGTGCCTGTAGCTCCCTGAGAACCTAAGATACCTTGACTTCCTTGGGCCCCAGTATTACCTACGGCTCCTTGGGCACCAGTATTTCCTAAAATTCCTTGTGTACCCTGAATTCCTTGTAAACCACTACTACCCTGACTTCCTGTAGCACCAACGGCTCCTTGAGCTCCAATGCTACCTGTAGTACCCTGGCTTCCTGTATTACCTTGTGCACCAACAGTACCTTGTGATCCATTTGTTCCTTGAGCTCCAATAGCTCCCTGTATACCAGTTATACCCTGGGAACCCTTGTCACCTTGGACACCTACAGATCCCTGTATACCAGTTGTACCTTGAATACCTTGAGAACCAGTTAAGCCATCAGTTCCTTGAGAACCTACCGCACCTTGTAAACCTGTAATTCCTTGAACTCCTATTGCTCCTTGGGAACCTACAATACCTTGAGCTCCTGTTAAACCTTGAATACCCGTACTTCCTTGCGTCCCAGTAAACCCTTGCAAACCAATGCTGCCTTGTACCCCCTGAACACCCTGAGTTCCTTGAGAACCTCCTACACCTAAAGATTGATAGGCTGTTCCATCCCACACATACGGCTCAGGAACACTCATGTCAATATAGATGACATTAGCGGCTCCTGTTACTGGGAATAATGCAAAACTTGCATACTGCTCTACGCCTGTGGATACAAGAAGTTGGTAAGAAGTGCCGTCCCAATAGTAGGCACTATTATCAGCCTCGTCAATATATATTACTGATTGCTGACCTACCGCAGGGAAAGATGCAAAGTTAGGATAAGAGGCAACGACTCCTCCAACAAACGTAGGTCCAGGGCAACAGCCTTGGATAACATCTGAAATTAAAAATCCGTATATGTCGTAAAGTCTACTTACATATGCCGAACTTGTATCAGAGGGATCTATTCCTGCTGAGTATATCTTATTGCTTGTTGATCCGTAAAGAGCAATTATATTAAATACATTAAACGAGAGGGTCTTTACGCTGCTTGAAAATATAATTGTCTTAGCTACATTGCTTTCAAATCCAACAGAGACAGAGCTTGTAATACTAAAAGAGTCTACAATATCTACCCCGTTATAAAATTGAATTATTCCGTTAGGTAGACGCTGTATTTTAGTTACATTTACATTCATTGCTCAAGCATTAGTACAGACGCAATCTCATCATCGGATGCGTTCATGCAAAAATACTGAAAATTACCATACCTTTCAGACATTATTATTGCCTTTTCTTCAAAATTTATGCTGTTAATTCCTGCCGAGATTAATTTCCCCATCACATACTTTGTGTCTTGGTGACCTCGGTTCTCTGCGTTTATTTCAACATCTTCTTCTACCTCCTCAACTTGAGGGACACTTATAGTTCTCGCCTTCTTCTTTTTGGAGGAGAGGGTGCGTACTCTGTTGTAGTTCTCCTCACCCCAAATGAACTCAAAGAATTGTTTAACGGTTACCCTCTCTGAGTTAAACTTCTGAGAGGTTGCCTCTAGAGCTTGTGCTATAGGGAACTTGGATGGCTTACAATAGCGAGTGAGGGAACGCAAGTCTTGACACTTGATGACCTCCACCGGATCTATCCCATGCTCTTCTGCTACCACCTTCCAACTCTTTACGGGCTTGAACTCGGTCTCCTTCTTCGGCTTCTCAAACTCAAAGTCTATAGGTATACCTAAAGACGTGCAGGTCATAACGAGTAACTTCATATTGGCTATGGCAATGAGAGCCTCCCTTGGCTTCTCGTCCTCACACACTACAGAGAAGGTGTCGCTCTTCTTATCGGCAATGGTCATGTACCCTGTGACTTTAACACTCTTTGGGGCAATAGACTCTTCCTTAAAGATTTGCCACCTAATCTCTCCTGTGTTTACAGAGTCGCTTATGGCTGTATATAGTTCAATGAGACTTTTCTCCTCCTTGGAGAGAGAGAATGGTAGAGAACATTTCATTTGTTTTTTTGTTATTTGTTATTGTTCGGATGGTGTGTCATCCTTCTTCTTATATCGTGTAAAGATACTCTCAATAACCGTAAGTCCCAAACCCCCTCCTGCTATGACGAGAAGTCCCTCAAACATATAGTCAGGACATCTATAGGAAGTGAATGTAGCAATGTATGCCAACGAGACGCAAACGAGTAAAGAGAGTATTGCACTAACCCTTTTTGTACTTGCATCTCCCTCAGAACTTAGTAGTGACTTTAACCATTTCACTTCTTCTTGGCCATTTTAATAATGGTATAGATAGACGCTATACCCGACAAGAAAAGGCAAAACATTTTAAGAGCAAACTCAACGTCCAACAACCAAGCTGGGACTGCTAATAATATGCTACTGATTGTGCCTGTTACTCCCTCCGCTATCTGTTGTTGGTGATTGCTCATTTGAAAATAGTGTATATAGTTTTACCTTTTACCTTTGTAGCCTTTATAACTTTCTTTTTATTATTCAGTCTTGAATAGGAAACGTGAACCCATTCTGGATTCTTGTCTGTCCCGAACTCCCAAATCAATTGATTGAAATCAAGATTGTCTTTAATAAAATAGAATAGTTCAGCGTTAGTTTTTCCGCCAAATGTATCGCAATCAATGTCAAGAGCTTGACCTAGCATATGCTCGCTCGTCTTTGAACCACCAACCGCCTTGTTAAGTTTTGGGCATCTGTATCCCGATGCAATAGCCAAAGGGCCGCCTACAAACTCTCGGCATGGGTCAAAAACTTTTGAACAAATTTCTCTTAGATTGTCTCTAACCTCTAGTGGAGGGTTGTTATCAATGCCGAGACGAGAGGCAGTAACTGATCTACTGCATTCGTCTAAGGTGGCGTATTTGCTTAATGCTACCATTATCCAAATAAGATTTTTTCCAACATTAACATCTCAAACTTACTTTTCGTGTCTGTTCCTTCAAGCACATTCAACTTGTCGCTATACTCAGCAACGGCATCCTTCTGCCCTGTGCGATATTGTTGGAGGAAGTCAAACACGCAAAGGTCTCCTGTCTTGAAAATCTTCATACTCGTGTCTTCGTACTCCTCGTACAATTTATACTCCATGTCATATGCCATGCTGATGACTTCGCCTATGCTAGAAAACTCAAGTGTAGGTTTAGGAATGGTTGGAAGAGCAGGAGTGATATTCCAATCGACTAAGTAGTTCTCAATCTTCTTAGCGTGACCGAACTCATCCTCTGACTCTTTGTCGAAGAAAGCACCTGCCTTAAAGAAGCCTACATTCTTGCACCAGTTAGATGCAGAGCGATAAAAATATGCCGCATTAAACTCATCCTGCAAACGAGGCAGGAGTAAGTTTATAACTGGTTGAGATAATTTCTCTGGTTTTTTCATTTTTTATGATAGTAAGAGTTTTACAAATTTAGTTTAATTTTCTTATGTTGGCATACTTTCAACCTGTTTTATTTTACCATCTTTACCTTTTTGGAAGTAATTAGATGGAGTAGGAGGTTCGGTTAATTTATATTTATCGTAGAGATATTTTGCCTTAAAATATTCTCTGACACCTAGCTTTCCACCGATAGTAGCGTTTTTGTAATCATTTTCCATGTTTGGATTTTTATCAAACTCCTTGAACATATAGTCTTCAGCCTTTCTTTTTTCTTTAATGTTTTGTACAAAACTTAGTTGTTTTCCTTTTATAATTTGCTGATGAAGTTTTTCTAACGTCACCTCACTTTCTGGCAAGTCATCTCTTTCACTTGGCAGTATAGGTTCTCCTGACACCATCTCCTCTTCAGTTTCACTCCATCTTTCAGTAGGAAAACCTAGTTCAGAACCAGCGTCATATTTAGCCTTATTAAAGAGATAATCCATTTGCAAATACTTGTCAGAGGCAAATAAATCCATTAGTGACTTTCCTTCCTTTTCAATTGCTTTATTGAATTTTTCAGTTGCCAATATAGAATATTTATCTCTCTCTCTTGTGCTTATTCCGGGAGTATTAATAGGTACTCTTTGGCTGTCATCTAAAAATAAATCTCTCATGTCTATTACTTCACCACCAGGTGTTTTGTACAAAGTATTTTTGTTTGGCTCTCTTTGAGACAACTCATCCTCTGCCCAACGAACATAATCATCAATAAGTGGAATAGCTCCTGGGGTAAACATAACTGTTAATGTTTGACCTAATGTAGCTAAAGAATTTGTCATGTACATCCATTGTTTACCTTCTTCAGTTTGTTGAGTCCATTCGTAAATATCGTAAAGAGTAACTTGCTCTCTGCCTTTGTTTTCAACATCCTTAGCAAAATCAGCCACAGCATTAACTGCCATTCCTATAATAGGCTGGAGGTTAGCAGCTATCTGTAATTGAAGGTCTTCTTTTTCTGAAGGTAAATTATAAAAGTCGATAGGGTCTACAAAGTATAACTCTCTCATTGTATCTTCAATAAGTCTTTTTTGTCTTCTATCGTCAAACATAGTATAGGCAGCATCTAATAAAAGAGATCCAACAACCTTACCGCCTGCTGCATACTTACCGCCTACCAAAGTTGCTCCAACTTGTTTTGCAGAAAATAAAGCCATGTCTGCCCATCCTTGAGCTGTTTTTAGAGAGTCTAACGTCTCTTGAGCCTCTTCCTTTTCATCATCGTCACCCAATTTTAAGTTAGCTATAGCCTTTCCAATAACTATCAATACAGGATAAAGAGCTAGTCTGCTATAAGCACCTAGAGATTGGGTTAAACCATCTTTTATCTCACCTCTTGTAACCGCTTTGCGTAAACCTCCTATAAGGTTATCAGCATCATGGTTAATGAAACCAGAGAACATACCTACAAAAGGAGCCGCTGCTGAATCTGCTGAAATTCTCGCCTTCTTAACGAAAGGAAACCATTCGATGAACTGCCTTTGCTCCGCTTTGTTGCCACCCTTCATGATTCTTCTCATTCTGAAGTCAGCGTCTGAAGCGGCTTTATTCATTTCATCGTAATATTTCCCTTTTTCTTTTACGAAATGTTTCTCGTAATTAAACTTTTCTCCAGTATTTCTTTCAAACTCTCTTTCGAATTGAGATTTCCACTCCCCCTTTCTCATAAACCCAGTGATGTTGTTGAGGAACTTATTAATCAAGCCAAAATTACTTTCTCTATCTATGTATCCGTCAATACCTTTTTTACCGCTAAGTTTAACTTTCTTATCTTCGAACAAGCCAGTAAACTGAACTGAAGAGTCAAACTCAGATAATAATTTGTCCGTCTCTTGCTTTTCTTTTGGACTGAATGGCAATGTTAAAGACCTTAAACTTCTGTTGCCTATAGCGTAAGAGATAAGGTTAGTTGTAAATTCAACAGGTGTTCTTACAATACCTATCAAAGCGTCAACAAAAAACTTACCCATTAACTTGGATATTCCAATCGTACTCTCTGACTTCTCTAATGCAAATGGTGCTATTGTATCACTTAATTGTTTTAAGTTGTTCAACATAACAACCTCATCTGAACTAGCGTTCTCTTGAGCGTTAGAAAAAACTTCGTTCACATATCTTTTAGCCTCGGTCAAGTAGTAATCTCTCA
>Ga0181352_1001121_pt1 | contig 10712 bp, 11 predicted proteins | sample Fa13VDMLBSN_FD_130103 | JGI IMG/M metagenome (GOLD analysis project Ga0181352, IMG submission 130103) | Freshwater viral communities from Lake Michigan, USA - Fa13.VD.MLB.S.N | ecosystem: Environmental > Aquatic > Freshwater > Lake | place: USA: Michigan | collected 2013-09-23 | reverse complement strand
TAGCTATGACTGTACTTCCCTTGGTCTCTAAGGTTTCTCTTCTCTTTTCTATCTTGAATTTCAAGTCTTCAATATCCTTACGTATCTTTCTCAATTCAGCATCCTTCATAGAAACTAGGTCTGCAGCCATCTCTATACCAGTAGCCAAGTTTTTAAAAATATTTTTTTTACGAAAACACCCCCCCCATCCGGGAAGCCGGGAAGGTGGGGGGGGGTGAAAAACGTTTTTCAGTTTGGAGGGTTTGGCCCAACCTCCTCTTGGTTTTTTCTTTTTCTGTTTTTATAAATTTATAAATTTGAAACTCCTCTTATAATTATTATAGTCTTAATCAAACATAACGGTAAATCCTTCTGACCTATTTACTATCATAGTACCCGTTTTCTTTCTACCTCTTAGAGGATGAGGTAATCCTTCTTTTGCAGTGATTACTTTACCATCACGTTTGAAGAGATATTTTCCTTCTTCAAAGACTACTTCTCCCTTAGGAAGTCCTTCTGGAGGCATCTTCGTGGGTTTTAAAGTATAAAAAACTAGACTGTATCTGTGGCCTTGAAAATCCTTGACGCTATGAAGGACCTTCGAGAAGTCAGTCTTAATTGGTTTATATCGTATATTGTGAGTGCCAGAGAGGTCTCCCTCGTGAACCACCAACTCGCCACCGGTAAAGTCTCCAAACGCTACTAAAAAGGACTCTCCTTGATTTCCTTTATCACGATGTGGCTCTGCTTTAAAATTTTGATTCACAGTGATTGACGTCCAAGATATGTCCACGTACTTCTTGGCGAATTCTTGAAGATGGTAAAAGAGCTTGGGTCTTAACCACGATTGTCGAGAATAGTCTATTGGAAGGCATCTTCTTGATACAAGACCAAAGGCTTGGCTTCGTCCATCACCAGCTTTGTTGCGATACTTGTTCACTCCCAGAGGACGTTTTTCTAATTCATCCAGAATCTTTTCGAAAGCTTCGGGGGGAATCATATACTTGTCTGGAGATATTTTATTGGACTCCTAATCTTGTCTTAGCCTTATCAAAGAAAGCCTTATCTTTTTCAATCCCAATATATTTCCTTCCTAACTCTTTTGCAGCCTGTCCTGAATTTCCAGAGCCAAAGGTAGGGTCTAAGACTGTCCCTCCAGCAGGACAATATCTCTCTATCAGAAACTTATAGAGTTCAACAGGCTTCTCAGTGGGGTGTTTTCCTGTTCGTTTACTATCCTTCCACCAAGTTGTAAGAACACTCTTGACACAACGACGACCAGCTTCTGTCGTATGAACTACTCCTTCCGTTCCATACACAGAGGCTCCCTTTCGTCCTCCTCCACCCCCCGCAGGAAAATCACCACTGATATCCACTCTGTTATAATACGCTCCAGCCTTTGAAAAGACATAGACCATCTCGTGGCTTCTCATAGGCATCTTGTTGGCCGATAAGAACGATACTCCTCTTCCTTTGTCCCAGACCAAATCATATCGAAACTCTTTCTTATTGCTTTCCCAGAGTTCAAATCCATATTTCGTGGTACAGAAGTGAAGACAAGGGGTGTGGTCGTCTTTTCTGATACGTCTGATTTCTGTCCAGAAAGCGTCCAGGTCTATTTTGGTATCCCAAGAACAAGGAAGATTCACTATTTTTCTTCCTTCTGATGGTTTCACGTTAGGGTCTTGTTTTCTAGCGTTATTAAGACACCCAAACGGTAAATCACAAATCACTAAATCTACAGAATTTGAAGAGATATCTTTCAAAATCTGAAGACAATCACCGTTAAAGAGTTTTATCATCTACTTTCATCAAGATTAATTTATTCATCGTCAGAACCCATAGCCTCCAACATCTCACGGAGCTTGTCCATCTTACTCTTCTTTGCGGGTGCGTCGGCGACAGCAGATTTGCCAACAGCCATACCAGACGATTTCTTCCCACCCTTTTTTTTTTCTTCAGCGACGGGCTTAACCGGAAATTCGTGTTCCTTCGATACCTTGACATCTGCAATTTTAGCTTCAACTTTCTTAGCTTTTGTAGCAACTGTACTTGCCACAGGGGGTAAAGATTCACGCTTATCACGAAGACGCTCTAATTCTGAAGCAATATCCATCTTCTTCATACGAGACACAGGCTTCACAGATTCCTTACGTAAAGCTCTTAATTCATCACGCATATCTTTGAGCGACATCTCTATACAAAGAACGTACAAAAAAAGACAGCCGTAAAATCTACGCTTATCCTGTAAAAGGAAGATTGCCAAGGGTAGTCCAACCCAGAGTATGACTTCCTCCTCCTCCGTTAGACCAATACAGAGTAAAACTACTGATGCTATTGGCTTGAGCCGCCATCTCTGCGGGTGATGTATCTTCCATAGTGGCTTGAATCACAAAGTTAGAGTTGGCGTAGTAGGGAGTATTAATCTGAACTTGTACGCTTCCAGAGCCTCCAGACGTAGCGACTTTTCCAAACTGAATAGCGGGTTGTTGAAGACCCGCATAATACAGATTGTTTCCGTAAGGAGTGTTGATAAACGTCGTGCTGATTTCAAAGGGCGTCAGATTCGTCTGCCCACCTACCTTTAAGAGTCCTGTGCTGAGCGTGATGAGCCCAGACGCTTGTCCTATCGCCACCCCTCCCGTGGTCTGAAGAGCATAGGGGTTTTGGTTGAAGATAGTACTCAGAGCTCCGTCGGTAATCCTGACGGGGTCTCCTTCAATCGCCAAATCTTCTAAGTTCTGTCCTGGCCAGACCGCTTGGACAAAGTTTACGCCATCAGAGGCTCGGAAGCCCATATTCAAGACGTTTCTGACTGCACCCGTCGTTAAGCTTCTTCCTTCTACAGAAATCTGTACGCCTCCTGTCGCACTTCCAGCGGTGTCTTGAACAATATTCAGAGCGGTAGTGAAATTGCCGTTGCTATTGAAGCACGAGGCTGTCGAGAACTGAAGAGCAAGAGAAGAAAGACTGGGGATTCGTGTGTTCACAGCGTCCATAAAGATAGTTGATGCACCGATGTTCAACGCTGGTATGACCAGAGGATTCAGATTGATGACATCAACGTTGTCTATAGCGTTAGGAGTTTCAAACTGAAGAGTATTTCTAACCTTGATAGGAAGGCCACCTGATGCACTGAGAGTGCTGACTTGACAGACATCTGTAGCAGTGCTCTGAGTATAGAGAGTCTGAGTGCTGAAACCTGTTCCGTTTGGAAATTCTCGAAAGTAAGAATCAAACGCACCACCCCCTCCAACTCTTACATAACCTAAGGGATTGATTCCCGCTTGATAGTTTAAGTCAAGAGTAGAGAAGTTAAAGATAGACGCTTGTTTCGTATTGTTTATCGTCAATAAAGAACTCACATAGCTATTCGTTCCTAAAAACTGCAAACTGTTCTCGACTTGGATAGTGCTTCCTAAGAAAGTATCTGGATTGGCAAACCCTTTCAGACTGCTGACCCTCATAGTGGAGGTCTTGAGGTCGTTAAAGGAAGAGATAGTGGTAAAGACACCGCCAGAAATATCTTGCCAATCGACTCCGTTGATGGTCGAAAGATTGATATTAATCGTCGAGACTAACGGACTGCGGATAAAGCCCGTACTGATGGTTCCTGCCTCTAACGTTGTGAAGAGACCCGCTGATGCTCCTACCGCTCCTGCAGCTAGAGTGCCATACGTTCCCGTGTTGAAGTTGGCGTTCTGTCCTACGGTGGAGACAGTCGAGACGTATCTTGCGTTCTGTATCTCAGCAAAAGAGTCCATATAAATTCTCTTGACGTTCGACAGATTGACATAGACCTGAGCAAGATTGGGCACGATATATCTTCCCGTGATATTCATATCTGGAGGGGTGGTCAGACCGTTCCAGTAAGGATAGATATTGGGCGTGTAGAAGTCTGAGCCAGAGACCACTCCAGAGGTTCCGTACAGAAAGGTGGTCGTGGGAGTGTTGGGAATCACAGAAGGAATTGGTCCAGCGACAATATTTACGCCAAGTGTTCCGTAGATGAAGTTGTAGCCTGCCAAAGAACCGACAGAGGGAATCGCACCTGCATAAGAATTGATTCCTGATGCTGAAAGTTTGATAGCGGAGGTGGCGTTGCAGAGAGTCCCCAGAGGCGTGTTGGCGGTGATAGATACTAGACCTCCTGTACCGACTCCTGCAACTGTTCCTCCGTTGGCTGTCATATTAATCTCACCAAAGAGTCCAAGCGCCCCTGGATTGGCAGTCATATTGATTCGTCCCTTCAATCCGTTCTGAGCGGTCAGATTGATATCTGAGTTGGCTGTAGGACTGAAAAGACCTTGGTCGGCAACAGTACTGAAACTATCAGCTAAGATTCTGACGTTGCTATTGGCGACAAGATTGATATTGCCCAAAGACGAGATAGGGAAGCCTCCTGTCTGTATCGTATTGACTGCTACATAGTTGGCCCACTGAGAGACGTTTGACGCAGACCCAAACTGAACGGGTTGTCCGTTATAGAAGAGATTGTTGCCTGTCTGCGAATACAATCTACCACCGTCTTGGTACTGAAGAGTAGAAAGAGCACGAAGACTGAAGTTGTTCATAGAGACGTCTGTCTGGGCGGGGAAGAAAGACCAATCGATACCTCCTCCTGATGCATCGGTTAGTTCTTGCCCAGCGAAGTAGAGCTTGTTGCTTACGTTGCTAAGGACGTAGGCGGGTTGGAAGATAATTGACGACGCTTGCGTTGGCCAGAACGACCAGTTGCTTCCTGATTCCAGACTACTGATATGATTAGTCGCCAGACTTGACACAGAAAGAGTGTTAAACGCACCATAGTCTCCAGAGAGGTCTTCTACTCGGAGTGAGGAAATATGAGCCAGACCGGAACTCAGGGACCCCGAAGACAAACTACTGAAGTAGCCGTTAGAAGCAAAGATGTCTGTATCTACTATCGTGGAGACTTGGACGATATTGATGGTAGAGGTTAGATAGACTAAGTTGTTAAAGACGATAGGGTCTCCCGTCACAGCAATCCCTGAGGCATCTACCTGGAACGTCACCGAGCCAACGCCACCAGACAAATCAGACGCCAGAGACAACGACGAGAAGAAGGCAGTATTGCCTCTGAGAGACGAGACATACAAACCTGATACGTCTGTTGATGTTAAACTTATGGTTGATGCCTTTAACGTTGAGACTTCAATATTGTCAGAGTAAAGAGTGCTGATGTACGCTGTATTTGTCAAGAGTTCGTCGCATATGATTGTCCCGTGGACGACATCACTGGGGATAGAGCTAAGATAAAAAGCTCTTTCTTTATTGATTAGCGTTTGTGCACCTAAGCCAGACATACCTACTAAAGTTGAAAGGTTTTTTTATCATAGGACTAGCATAGATGGCCGAAGAGTGGAGACCCGTAAAAGACTTTCCAGAATACCAAGTGAGTAATCTGGGAAGAGTTAAGAAAGGTGATTATATTCTTGCTCAGCGTATTTGTAATAAACACTTCGTTGTTAATCTTTGCAAGGACGGAGTAAAGACAACTAAGAAAGTGCATCGATTGATAGGAGATGTCTTTCTTGCAAATCCACAGAATAAGCCCACAATTGACCATATAAATCAAGATGGATTGGACAATCGATTAGAAAATCTTAGATGGGCTACTCATAAAGAGCAAGCAAATAACAGAGGAGCCTTTCCTTTACAAGGAACGAATACTGGCGAGCCTTATATAACGTACAATAAGAACTATATTGTAACTATAAGGAAGAAAGGAAGAAAATCTTTCAAAACGCTTGAAGAGGCTGTTGCTTTTCGTGATAGTCTTATATAGTCTTATAACAAAACGCGTTTCTCGACGGCTCAGAGGTTGTTCCCTTGGCAATAAAGAGATTGTCAGCGGGTGCAGAAGGGTCAGAGAACTGTCCCATCACGTACAAAAATCCATCACCCGAGGCAGACAAACCATCGGGGTCAAGAACGGCACAGATATTGGTATGACCAATAGGACTTGTCGCACCTGGCTGACCAGAAGGACTGAAAGAGCCTCCAAGACCTGGAACATAACTGGTCTGGATGATATTGGTGTAAGCGGTGGCGGTAGAGAAGCCAATCTTGAAATTGACGTGGTTAGAGCCAGTGGAAAGAGTGTTTGCCCAGTTGATGTTCAACATAGTCTCTAAGTTGGGGTTCAGATTGGCTACGGGGGTGCTGAAGAGTACGGGGAACGTTGTTCCAAACAGAGCCTGATTGCTTGTTGCTCCTGCGATGACGACTACGTTGGTGTCTGCTCCGAACTCTGTGTTGTCGGCCACAATAGGGAAGACTTGTCCTTTGGCTGTTCCACCGAGCTCTGCTCCGATGGTGGAGATGTTGGCAATCGCCATCGCACTATCCGCACGGCGTACAGACAGAGGGGAGTTTAAGAAGCTTCCAGCATCGTTATAGCCAAAGAGAGCAAAGTCAGACCCAGTATTGCCTCCTGTCGCTATACCCGTTGTTCCAATCGCCCATCGGGCCTGAGGCGTGATGCCCAGAGCACCCGACAAGTCTTGGATTCCATAACAAGGGCGACCGCCTCCTCCTGCCTGTGCGTTCAAAGAGGTGAAGAAGGGAGCGATATAGGAATCACCCGCTAGATTCGCACCGTTCTGTCTCATCAGAGCAGTTGCTCCTGGGGAACCAATACTGCTCAGATACTGATTCATATTCGTATTCACGCTCGAGATGACTTGCGAGTTAACACCTCGTGTTAAGAACTCAAGGCCTTTGGCCGAACCGTTTCCAGAGTAAGCTTCAATACACGCTGTCCCTCCTCCTGGTATTCTGTCTGACGAAAGATTGATACCTGTCACGGTAGTAGCCAGAGTTGAAGGAGTGAAGTAGGTAGAGCCATAAGCACCAAGACCTTGCTCGGCAAAGATGTAGTCTGTCGCTTGGTAAGAAGGTGCAGTATTGACAATAACACCGTTGCCTCCGCTTCCCGAGATAGTTACCGCCATCGTAGAAAGATTAGGAGAGCCCCCAGTTGTTCCGTACTGAAGACCTAGTGTCTGTTCTCCGTTCTCTGAAGTCGCAAAAAAGAAACGATTGGTGTTGCGATTGGTCTGTAAGTTGTTGGCAGACATCTACTCTGTTCCTATATTTTTTCCACGAAACAGAAGCTCAGTCTCCCAGTAGGATAGTTCATCTCCAAAAAGGCGTTGTCGGGCATCTCTTGATAAAACCACTCCATAATCTTGTCTGATTGAGGTACACCTATCGCACACAAAATTTCCCTCATATAATAAACAGCCATCAGACGTTGGTCTTTGAACATCGTCAGTACCTTCAACTCGTTTAAGAAAATCGTCTTGTCGTCTATACACGCTCTAGGTGGCTCTAAGAATCTGTATCGAGCATCTGGGAAGACACCTATCTCTTTACGAACGAGTCTCATACTAAAATTGATTAGAGAAAAGTATCGGGGACTTACCACAGATGGAAGAGTGGAAAATATTTTGTAAGAATTATAATACTCTTGAAGAAGCAATACAAGCCCGTGATGAAATTCTTACGTCCCTAAATCAATCTTACAACGCTGAATAGTTGCGTTGAGATTGTCAATAAAGATAAAGTGATGGTCCTCACACATCTCCGTCATCGCCTTAATTTTTTGTTCGTAGTTAGCTTTCTCTGGAAAAACACCACGGAGGTACGCCTTGATATTGGCTTCCGTTTGTGCAGTTGTGTTACTCTTGAAAAGTAATACAAAATTATAATTTGACCTCTGAACTGGTGTCAATAAAGAGGGTGACTGCATACAACAGATAGAACTCAGATTACTATTACGATAGATTGTGGTGAGCTTGAGTAACTCTTTATCAAACTTTACAGAAGGCATATCGTCTAAGATAACCATAAAGTCGTAGTGGTTTTTAGTTTCCTTGTTAATCTTGTACATATCCTTGATGAGTTCTGGACACCAAGCTGATGAAAGAGGCAGATTCTTGTTTTTCATATCAGCATAGGCGGGCGACCGAGCCGATTCAGAAAACACCACTCCGATATGGTCTTTGAAGTACTTTTTAAGAATATACTTCAAAGCCGTTGTCTTTCCACAACGGGTAGAGCCTATCATCAGAATTGAAGCACCCCCCGTAGCCGTATCGGGAAGATGAAGTTCAAACGGGGCATCTACGATTCTATTTGGTTGGAGAGGAGTTGGCATCGTCTTCTATTTATTCATATTTTATTTCCTATGATTAGATGAGCGACATACTCAAAGACTTAGCGAGTAAAGGTTGTAAAATTTTACAAGATACAAAAACACCTAGACAAACTGCACCCAAAGCGAAATCTTTACCTGAGAAAGTAGCAGAGCCAGTTTTAGATATTCATCAATCGGCGGTCAAGCGTTTTATTAAGGATAAGCCTCATAAGAAACATATTCTTGAATTTTTCGAAAAAATTATTGAGATGGAAGAAAAGAAACTTTAGGTACGAAGATTTCCAGTAATTTGACTCTTTAATCCTTTCTTTTGATACGCCCAATTCTCTTTTTCATCTGGAGGTGGCATCGCTGTTAGAAGACCTTCTTGTCTGCATAACTTCGATAAGATGTGGTCGTATGCACCTTTATTTTCTACCACGGGGGCAAGCTTTTCGGTTTCTGATAAAATCTTATCACGAGCTTTGGGACTTATCATCAAAGCGTGAGTACCAAAGGTGACGTCTCGACTCTTATCGTTATAACCTAAATATAAGACATCTGCACACTCCATCCCTTCAATACAATATTTCCAATCTTCAGATAATACACAGTCATCTTCAAAGACAAGATAGTGTTTGTTAGGATGAAGACTACGGGCTAATCGTGCAACACAAAGATGAGAAGAACGACATCCTTGTTTACCATCTTTCATCATAATTGCTTCAACGATTGTAGCACCGGTCATAGATTGAAGTTGCTTAACAATTTCAGCTCGCTCAGAGCAACTGGAATTGTGAATAATAAAAGCGGGTAGCATCTCTTAAGGAAAAAGATTAAACTTTAGCACCCTTTTTCTTCATAAAGCGGCCCGGATACGGAACCATCCCATAGTGAGACCCTGCAACAGCCGTGGCGTTCTTGCCTCCGATATGGTTTTCTGTGGCTACAGCAACTTTGCCTTTTTTTATTCCAGAAGGTACCTTGCTATCTTTTTTGTGGTCACCTCAACCACCGAGACTCTTCTGATAACTTTGACCCGTAGTACTTCCGATGAGACCAAAGAGAGTATCACGGACACCACCTTTCATCTCGAATTTGCCTTCGACGACGTTCATATAAGATTCGTGCATCTCTATATTCAGAGAATTTATTTTTTGGCCAATAACATCGCTAAGACATCAGCGTAATCCTTGGGTTCTTCAGAGGCAACAGCACCCGCCATCCCGATAAGTTTGCTCTTGGGTACAGACTTGGGCTTCTTCTCCACACTGCGCATCATCGCCAAAAGTTCCAACTTCATACGCTCCAGCTCGGAGGATGCATCGGACTTGACTTCCTTCTTCACCACTCTTACGGGAAGAGGGCGGTGTCGAGCGGGAAGGTCTGTTTCGGGGTTGGCGATTGCGGCAGGACGATTGGGATGATTCAAAGTCTGGTGAGTAAGGCCTTCCTTGCCCTTGCGGCGGTCGTTGATAGTGGCGTTCACGAAGGGTTGTTTCATCGTGTAATTCCTACTCAAGAAAAATATTTTGTGGAGTCTTTGTATAGAGATGGCAACTTCTTCCGTACAAGATATGGTCCGCCCAGGCCACGTGTTTGACATCTATTATTATGATGCTGATACCTCAAAGAAGCAGGCTTTCTCCACGACTCAGAACACCAAGTATGTTCAACAGTTCGCCAATCTTACGGGTGGTTCTTCCGTCTTCACGATTCCTCCCAACAACGGAATCCAAGATATTGTGCTGAATATGCAGACCGATACGGTTTCCGGAGTAGATGCCTCGGGTCTTGCTCTTCCTCGTGGTTGGGGGTATGCGATGATTAAACAAGTCTCCTTCCGTTATGGTGGCTCTTCTCAGTACTTCTTAACGGGCGACCAGATTCTCCAGAACGCTCTCCGTAAGCAGACCAATCGTCTCTCCGCCGACGACATCTTAACTCTCGGTGGCAACTCCACGATTGACCAAGAACACGCCTTTACGCAGATTGCCAACGTTGTCTTGACTCTTCCTCACAATATCCCTTCTGCGGTCAACAAGGCCAATCCTCTTCCTTCAGACTTGCTCACCCAGCAAATCCAAGTGACTGTTGAACTCAACTCTGTTCCTTCAGTCTATTCCGTCTCTCGTGCCACAGCTGTTCCTCCTCTTGGCTTATCCTCTGCCTCTTTCCAAGTCCAGCAAGTGATGCTCAACAACCAGTCTGATGCTCTTGCTCGTCGTGTCGATATGGCCGAGAACGCCTACGCCTTCCCTTGCGAATTCACTCAGCAAATCCAGCGTATCCCTCTCCAGAGCTCTATTGTACCTCAATCGGTTGTTCTTACGGGCTTCCGCTCGGGTGAAGTCAAGAGCATCCAACTCTGGCTCACCAGAACTTCTGAACAAAACACCACGGGTACTGTTCCTCGAGTCAATAACCCTTTCTCTTGGTATCCTCCTCTTGATGTAGAGATGACTTATGCGGGTGATTTGTATGCTCGTTATGACTCTTCTTCTTGGCAACTTTTCAACTTAATCAACGGCAACAAGACTCCTCTTGTCGACAACATCTTCCTCACCCAAGC
>Ga0181352_1001120_pt1 | contig 10713 bp, 8 predicted proteins | sample Fa13VDMLBSN_FD_130103 | JGI IMG/M metagenome (GOLD analysis project Ga0181352, IMG submission 130103) | Freshwater viral communities from Lake Michigan, USA - Fa13.VD.MLB.S.N | ecosystem: Environmental > Aquatic > Freshwater > Lake | place: USA: Michigan | collected 2013-09-23 | reverse complement strand
TTAAGTTATAACAAATAAAAATTATGAGTGAATTTAAGTTACCAACTGAAACTATCGAATTACCTTCTAAAGGTTTACTTTATCCTGAAGATTCTGAATTAGCAAAAGGTGTTATTGAAATGAAATACATGACTGCTAAGGAAGAAGATATCCTTACAAACCAATCATATATTCAAAACGGTACAGTACTTGATAAATTGATGAAATCACTAATTGTATCTAAAATCAATTATGATGATCTATTAATTGGTGACAAAAATGCAATCATGGTTGCATCTCGTATTTTAGGTTATGGTAATGAATATACTTTTACTTATGGTAACGAAGAACATACAGTAGATTTAACTACTTTAGATAATAAACAATTAGATGAAAAATTGTTTGCTTCTCGCACAAATGAATTTGAATTTATTCTCCCTAAGTCTAAAAATACAATTACATTTAAACTTTTAACTCACAAAGACGAACAAGAAATTAATCGTGAACTAGAAGGTTTAAAGAAAATTAACAAAGATTCTTCCCCTGAACTTTCAACTCGATTAAAGTACATGATTACTTCAGTAAATGGAGAACGAGATAGAAAAGTAGTTCGAGAATTTGTAGATGGGTTTTTGCTCGCACAAGATTCAAGAGCATTAAGAGAATATGTTCGCGAGATTCAGCCCGATGTTGATCTAACTTTTTTTCCCAACGGCAGCGACACCAGAGTCTCTCTTCCAATTGGGCTTAAGTTTTTTTGGCCTGACCTATGAGATAGTTCCTCAAGTTAGAGCTAATCTATTTAGACAAATACACGAAATAGTTTTTCATGGCCAAGGTGGTTATGACTGGCCTACAGTCTATAACATGCCTACTTGGCTTCGTAAATATACCTTTAACGAAATAAAGAATTATTACGAAGAACAAAAAGATTCAGCCGAAGGAAAATCTAGTGGTGGAGGAAGACAAACAGTTATCGGCTCCGACGGTAAAATCAAATCCCCCGAATTTCTTGAAAAAGTCAAAAATGCTAAAAAACCAGCCAAATATAGCTAAAAATATTAATCTTCAATATTTATAACAAAATATTCTGAATGGCCGAAAAGGACGAAATACAAAAACGCATAAAGGAAGAAATTGCTAGACTTGACAGAGCAAGTGCTAAAGCCTATCAAGAAAAATTAGAAGGAATAAATGCTATAAATGCTAGTCTAGATACATATCAAAGTCTTTTAAACAACATCAAAAATGATGTTGCTGATATGAATAGAGGTTTTTCTGGGATACTAGGTGAAATTAAAGCAATAGTTGGTGAATTAGAAAAAGGAAATAAGTCTACAAAAGATGCTACTAAAGCATTTAAGGGGCTTGAATCTATAGCCTCAAAACTTAAATATGACCAACAAGGGTATAATGATTTAAATTTAGATCAATTAAAAACAGAAAAAAGTAAACTTAATATATTAGAAAACCAAGCAAGAGCTGCTGCAAAACAATTAGCTCAAGATAAAGGTATTGTAGATCTTGCTAATACAAATTTATCTTTAGTAGCTGATTTATCTGAAGAAGAAAAAGCTATTCTTAGAGCTGCTAAAGAAGGTTTTACTGTATATGAACGAACAAATAAACTTCTTGAAAAAAGAATTGAACAAGAAGAATTAATTAATTCAAAACTAGGTGTTACTGGAGCTTTACTTAAAGGAATGAGTAAAATCCCTATAGTAGGACCATTACTTAAAACTAATGAAGCTTTAGATTTAGCTAGAGAAAAAGCCAAGGCTGGAGGAAATGCATTCCAGGCAATGGGTGTTGGTTTAGCAAGTGTGGGTAAAAGTTTATTGTCTTCTATAACAGATCCTTTAGTAGTAATTGGGTTAATTGTAAAAGGATTTCAAGAGCTAGTCAAGCTAGGTTTTAGACTTGATAAACAAACAACATCTCTCCAAAAAACACTTTATCTTAGTAGAACTGAAGCTGAGATGATGCATAAATCGTTTGGAGCAATGGAAAGAACCCAAACACAATTAGTTGATGGTTATGAGGCTACATTATCTACTTTACAAAATCAAACAGATGCTGCTAATCAATTAGGTGTTTCTTTTGGTGCTATATCTAGAGTTACTAATGAAGAAATTCAAAACCAAATCAAATTAACTAAACAACTTGGTTTATCTGTTGAAGAAGGTCAAGCTTTATATATTTTAGCTCGTCAAAATAATATGACTCAAGATGATATTACTAAAGAAGTAGTATCACAAGTAAATGCCTTCAAAAAACAATCAGGAACACTTCTAGATTCTAAAAAAATATTACAAGATGTTTCCAAAATTTCAGGCCAATTACGCTTACAATACGGAAACAACGTTAAACAATTAGTTGCTGCTACTATTCAAGCTAATAAATTAGGATTTTCATTAGAAAAAACTAAACAAATAGCTGAAGGGTTATTAAATTTTGAAGAATCAATTGAAAATGAATTATCAGCTGAATTATTAATTGGTAGAGACCTTAATTTAGAACAAGCACGTTTACTTGCATTAAATGGTAAATCTGCAGAAGCTACAGCTTTAATTGCACAAAATATGGGTGGCTCAGCAGGATTTGCTGCTATGAATGTCATCCAACAAGAATCATTAGCTAAAGCATTAAATATGAGTGCTGATGAATTGGCTAATTCAATCATGCATCAAGAAAACTTAAAAAAATTAAGTGTAGAAGATAAAAAACGTTTAGAAGAAAAATTAGCATATTATAAATCAATTGGAGAAATAGAAAAAGCTCAACAATTAGAAAGAGCTGCAGCTAATGAAGGTAATATAAGTGCTGCTCTTGAAGCAGTAGACGCTGAAACTAAATTTCAAGCTGCTGTAGAATCTATTAAAGATTCACTAGCTTCTCTTGTAGAAGGGCCTGCTATGAAATTTGCAAATGGATTAGCTGAAATGTTAGCTAATGGAACTGGATTAGCTAAAGTCATTACAGACATTGGTCTTACTTTAGCTGCATTAAGTATGGCATCTTTTATTAGACAATTAGTATTAGCAGGTGTTGCCGCTGGAACATTAGCAGCAGGAACCGCAACCACAGTCTCAGCACTTACTCTTGGTGTGGGTGCTGTAGCAGTTATTGCTGGTCTAATGGGAATTATGAGTGCTTTTAATAGTGCTTCTGAAGCTGCTGAAAGAAAAGCTACTAAAACAAATTATGCTTCTGGTGGTATCGTTGGGGGTAATTCATTAGCAGGAGATAATGTTAAAATTAATGCCAATTCAGGTGAAATGGTATTAAATAGAAGACAACAAGCTAAACTATTTAACTTAATAAATGGTGGTGGTGGCGGTGGAGATACTCAATTAACTGCTAATTTAATATTAGATGGTCAAGTATTAGCTAATGCCATAACTAAAATTGAAAAAACATATTCTAACAAATTAGGTAGTGCTCGACAAGAATCAAACAGACTTCTACAATAACACAATATTTATAATAAAATAAATTACTATGGGACTATATGACATGTTAACTAATCAAGGCTCTGCATTAACAGCCTACAATGGAACTACACCTCCTACTAACCCACTAGCAACTCAGCAATCTAAATTGCATGCTGATGGAGACCAACCAGGATATTCATTAGATGGAGCCAATGCTACGTTGGTAAACAGCCAATATAATGCTTATCTTGATGGTGTAGGTAACCAAATTCCACAACCTTCATTGTTAGATACAAATGGAATTGTACCACCTGTATCACCTGGTGGACAAGGTTTACCTTATTTGAATAATTTACCACAATAATCCATTTTACATATGGGGTTATTAAAACTTTTAACCGATCCGGGGAATTTTTTATTTTACACGGAAACCCAAATTGGTCCTGTAAATCCTAATAATCTTAATCCGAGGGAAATTCCTTTTGGAAACGATAGATTTGGAGGCGGTTCAAGTAAACAACCTTATATTACTAAAAATGTTTCATTTACTAACGAAGACCCGAAAAACCCGGCATTTTATAATGATTTTGTTTTAAGAGGTGGTATTTTAGCCCCAATAGCTGCTGGAGAAGATGCGTCTCGTTTAACTAAGTATCTTACCGACATAGATAACCCTATAGGTGCTTTATTTGCAACAAAACAAAATCTCTTATCTAGGACAGGTACTAAAACTGAAGCAACTAAAGGAATAGCTTACATAGGTAGTGCTATAAATGAAGGAGTTTATAACCCTTTATCTACAATAGAACAAGCAGGTATTGGATTTTTAGGAGGGCATGTTAATAAACAAGGACTTAACTTTTTTGGAGGTGAAATTAAAACTTACCAAGAAGTAATTATTCAAAACCAATTAAATCCTAATAGAAATTTTAACAATAATGACAATAGGCTAACTTCCCTTTTTCAATCAATTGCATTTAATCAATCCCCAGGATTTAACTTTAATGGAGTTAATAACTATTTAATTACTCCTAATGAATCTACTCTTATTCAATATTCAGGAGGACCAGATTCAATATTGGGTGTTGGAAGTACTAGTATAGGATTTGCAACAACTAATGCCGGTACTCCTTTAAAAACATTAGACAACTCAGCTCAAAATAACAATAACGCATTTTCTTCTTTATATAAAACATGGGATGCTAAATTGTTAGAAATTAGTGGATCTATTAATAATGATGCCTCTATTAAGCCTGATTTTAGGAAAGTTTTAGACCCAACAGGAACTTATCAAAATAGATTCCTTAGTAATTCCCCAGATTATGTAACTAAAAATGTTGAAGATAGATTAGGTTTAGGTAGTCCTGGGAGAAAAACCAAAAATAGATCAAATTATGATGCCCAACAACCATCATTAGATAAAGTGAATGCATCATACATTTATAAAAATGCTGTAGATGCTAATTCAAACTATGGAAAAGATCCCGAACTAAATGATATACTTCCATTTTATATTGCTATTTTAAATAATGATTTACAAAATGGGGGCCCATATAAAAAATATATGCATTTTAGAGCATTTATAGACTCATTCTCAGATAATTATAATGCTGAATGGAATCCTATAAATTATATGGGTCGTGCTGAAAAATTCTATAAATATAAAGGATTTGATAGAACTATTAATATGTCATTTACAGTTGTTGCTCAATCAAGACCTGAGATAACAGCCATGTATGACAAATTAAATTTCCTTGCCTCCTCACTTGCCCCTGAATATCTTGATAGTGTAACCTCAGGATATATGGCTGGAAATATTGCGTATTTAACATTAGGGGGATATGTTCACGAACAACCAGGAATTATTACCCAATTAACATATGATGTTCCTGAAGAATCACCTTGGGAAATTGGAATAAATGTAGAGGGTGGTCCTGCAGACCTAAAATCTGTTCGCCAATTACCTCATATTATTCGAGTAACTAATTTTCAATTTATCCCTATCCATACATTTAGACCAGAGAAACAATCATTTACAAATGATCAACTTGGAACAAACAGTGAACGTTTACTCCAACCAGGAAATCAAAAATTCATTGATCAACTACGTCCTGATGTAACAAATTATGATGAAGAAGGTAGGAATTCAACTGCTAATACCAATGCAGGATCTACAAATATTACTCTAAATACATTACAAGACAATAATGAATTATTAACCTAATGGCTAGATACAATAACATACCAGTTATTTCTACAGTTGAAGATCCTAAAAGAAAATATATTGTAGTAAAATATCCTTCAATTCCCCTTGGAGAAACAGATCTTTATGTTTATACTACCCGAGGAGATAGATTTGATATTTTAGCTTTAAACTATTATGGAGATTCTTCATTATGGTGGATTATAAACAGAGCAAATTCAAGTCAATCATCTGACTCACTTTATCCAAGAGTAGGAGCTCAAATTAGAATTCCTGCTCCACAAAGAGTAGCAGATATTTTATCTCAATATAATGCATTAAACGGAACAATATAGGTTATGGGAAATATAATAGGGCAACCTTTAGATGAATATGTAATTGATCAAATAAACGCTAGACAAACACTTCATGGAAGCGGAGTTAGATTCAATGAAAATGAGCGAAACCCTGATCAAATCAATATATTAAATTCCAATACAGCATGGATTAAATTAGCTTCTGGAGTTTCTATTGACCCCGATGGACCAGGAATGCAAAAATTAAAAGATTTAGGTTTTACTGAATCTGAAAGAAACAACCTAAGTGGAATGGGTCTAGCTAAAAAATATGTTTTACATGCTGGAATATCCCAATATGATAACGGAACTTTATCTCAACGAGAAGGTTTTAACCCACCTTCTTTTGGTAATGATTCTATAGCTCGAGATTCTGAAGATAGCTCATATATCTACAGTAGAAATTTAAACTCTCAAGGTTTACATGAATCAGACTCAGGATATGCTCCTATGCCTGGTATTATAAGTGCTGAAATAAAAGCATTAAACCGAGGTTCATTAGAAAAAGCATTTATTAAAATTAAAGCACAAAATCGTCAACAACTTGATATTTTAGATATTTTATATATGAGACTAGGTTATACTGTTCTTTTAGAATGGGGTAATAGTCTTTATACAGATGATGGAGTAAATAAAAAAGTTGTTCGTAATACTATTATTGAAGATAAATTCTTTAAACTTGGAGGCAAACGCTCATATTTAGACTTCATAGGAGGTACCACTAACCCTCTTATTAAATCTTATAAAAGAAAATATTCAGGGAACTATGATGGGATGTTAGCAATAATATCCAATTTTAGTTGGACATTCAACCCCGATGGTTCTTATGATATTGATTTAACGTTAATTAGTTTAGGTGATGTTATTGAATCCCTTAAAACTAACCTTTCTATTAGTCAAGGTCTTACTAAATATATTGCAACATATAATGTTCCTGAAGATGCTGAAGAAGGCAATGAATCTGGGGATTTAATTGAAACCAATAAAAAATCAAACATTATATCTTCAATGTTGTGGTTATTTAAACGTTTTGGCCCCACATCTAGAAAACTTACTATTAATCATGAAAATACAAATACCGTAGATGTAGGAAATTTTTTAGCTAATGGGGATTCTACTTTAACAACATATACCAAAATATATAACTTTAAGAGAAGAGATGTTTACGACCCTTCCACAGGAGAGTATTCATGGATAGAACAAACCAAAACATTTTCAGGTGAAGATCCAGATAATGAAGCAGACCAATTTTTAATCTCTCAATATTTACTCATATTTCCAGAATCTAGAGGTTTTGTTAATACAGACGATATACAAAGATCAGGTAAAACATCATATCTAGGACCTAAAGGTTGGGTAGTTGAATATATTATTAAAGATAGTAATAAAAACACCATATCTAATCCAATTGATAATGCTCCATTTAATACTGCTTTTGTTTTTAATACAAAAACCCCTCAATACTATTTACGCTTTCAATATCTATTAGAATACATTCAAGAAAGAGTAATCCCAACAATTACATCAGATAATGGAGATGTACCTTTATTTAATATAGATATTGGTCTCTGGTCTAATAAAATGTACTCTATCCCTAATCAAATTTCAGTAGATCCTAAAGTTTGTTTAGTTAGAAACGATAATTTTTTAAAAAAGAGTGGTAAATACGATAAAGTATTAAGTGAATTACCATATTTTAGGGTAGCTGATAAAGGGGCAAGTGAAAACCCCAATTATGCTTACCTTATGAATATTTATCTGAATTTTGAATTTATAATTAATTCATTAGATTCAAATATTAATGATAGAGGAGATGTAAACATATATGGATTTATATCCACTATTTGTACTGGATTAAATAAAGCTTTAGGAGGAGTTAATAACCTTGAACCTGTTTTGGATAAAGATGAAGTCACTTTAAAAATTATTGACTCTACCCCCATCCCAGGAGTAACAGCCCCAGATAGTGGAGATTACCAATTAATGTTATATGGTTATAAAGGAACAAAATACCGATCAAATCTTCAATCATTCTCTGAATATGATTCAAACTTTGTTCGTAATATAGATCTTAAAACTACAATAACTCCTGAATATGCTACAATGGTTACTGTTGGAGCAACAGCAAATGGATATGTAAAAGGAACAGAAGCAACAGCATTTTCTATATGGAATAGAGGTTTAACTGATAGATTTAAACAAGAATTAATCTCTCCAGATCCTGATTATGTTGCATCTACAAACCCAAATGAAGCATTATTTAACTATTCAGAACAATTTATAACTAAAACAGCTCAATGTTATGGATTAAATACTACTCACACTCCGTTTTTAGATGGTGAGTTAGGAGATTTCGATAAAGAAATTATTTCTAAAAATGTTTCTGTTGTTACTGAATATTACAAGTATTTAGTTGCTGAAAAAGGAAAAACAACTCAACAAGCTGGAACTGTTGGTTTTATTCCATTTAAACTTGGAATAACTATGGATGGTATTTCTGGGATTAAAATCTACAATAAATTAAGAGTAAATTCTGAATTTTTACCTCCTCGATATGGTGATACTTTAGATTTTATTATTACTGGGGTAAACCATAAACTACAAAACAACGATTGGGAAACAACATTAGATACTATCGTAATTCCTAAAACAAGTGAGATAAAATCTTTAGATATTGATTTTATTACTATTGCCCAAACAACAACAGAAACCTCTTCTAATTGTAATCCTATTAATTTTGTTAAAAATGATACTAGACAACGAACTGGAGATACAAATGCAGTTGCTATAGCTAAACGAATATTCCCTACATTATCTGATAAAGCTCTAGCAGCATTATTAGGACATTTAAAATTCGAATCTCAGTTAAACCCAACAGCTTATAATAATACTGGAGGGGGATGTGGTGCTGTAGGTATAGCACAATGGAGAGGAAATAGACAAGATAATCTATTTGCTCTTGCCGCTTCTGAAGGAACCCTAGTAAACGACTTTGAACTCCAGTTAAAATTTGTAAAACAAGAATTATCTACTGGTGGTGATTATTATAATAAAGTTTGGAATATATTAAATCAACCTGATTTACCTTTAATTCAATATGGAGCTACAGTTCATTTAACTTATGGATTAGGACAGAGTAATAATCCAAATAGTAAAAGAACTATTGCAAATCCTAATGCATATGAATATAAAAAAATAGGTACTGTTCCTATATGGCAATATGTTTATGTTGAATTAGATGGAAAACATAAAGATAAGATTCCTAAAAGATACAAATATATGCAAGACTTTTTAGCTTTAATGTAATGTATTACCCTAAATCCCAAATAAAACCCAATTTATACACCAATGGTGGAGAATATATTCTTTCAACAACAAAAGAAGAATATATAGGATATTACTTTAAAACTTCAACCGGTCAACTCTTCACAGGAAAAAATCCTAAAGAATCTCCTAATATACTTCTAGAAATTCTTAATATTTCTCCTGAGGATTCTCCATTTACTTTTCCACTCCAAATAAATCCATTATCTCAATCTCCATCCCCATCATTACCTACTAGAGCAATTCCCCAATTTAATCCAAATGTTCCAACTCAACAGGAACAACAAAACGGACAATACCCAAGATATTTCTGCAAACGAAATAATGAGTTAAAATATATTGAAATTAATCTAGATACATTCACCCTTTTATCAACCCAATCACCCCAAATTGCTTGGGATCTTTACTCCCCAGCATCCGTACTTTGGCAAATCCAAGGTAATAAAAATACAGTATATGCTTCAAACCAAGCATCAGTATATTCAATTGAAAAAAATCTACAATGGTACGGATTTTCTCAATACTTTAAAGGCGATTTCTTAAAATATTACTTGGGTTCCTAAAAATATGTTAGTATCTTTACAGCATGTACTGGCTGATAGAAGATCCTAAACATATTGAATTACTTGCAAGTTTAAAACATGATGTGGCTTATGTTGAGGTAATACCCAACTCACATAATTTACATGCTGTTGAAAACGATGTGTGTGCTTTATATGTTCGTCCAAAAGATGATTCAAAAGGATATATTATCCCGGTAAATCATAGCGAAACAATAAATGCAACGATAGAGGATTGTTTAAAAATATTAAATAGTATAAAACATATTTATGTAAGGGATAGAAAAGAGTTTTTACATTATTTTGCTCTTAAGCATTGCTACCAACCCTCACCCTCCCCCAATACGTATATACCTCAACCAACAACAGCTCACACGCAGTTATACAACAGGTATCCGGAGATACAAAACCTAAACACTATTGTACCGATCGTAAAACATTATGAGGTATGTGAGCAAAACTTTACTAATTACGAGAAAATAAGATTTAACTCGTTTTACAATAAGGCGGCATTGGTGTTTAATCAACTAGAACGAGCGGGTATAAAAGTGGACCAAGCATTATTTGAACAGTACTTTGACAAAGAAGCAAACGAGTTTATATACACGCACTATAACCTAAACACATTAACAACAAGACCATCAAACACTTTTAACAATATAAATTTTTCAGCACTAAATAAAGACAATGGAGAGAGAAAATGTTTTATACCGCGCAACGATTCATTTTTGGAAATGGATATTAGTGCTTATCACCCTACCCTTCTTGCTAACTTACTTGACTATACTTTCGATAGCCTTGATATTCATGGGAGTTTCGCTACAATGTATAATGTGGATTACGCCAAAGCGAAAGAAATTACGTTTAAGCAACTTTAT
>Ga0181352_1001116_pt1 | contig 10736 bp, 19 predicted proteins | sample Fa13VDMLBSN_FD_130103 | JGI IMG/M metagenome (GOLD analysis project Ga0181352, IMG submission 130103) | Freshwater viral communities from Lake Michigan, USA - Fa13.VD.MLB.S.N | ecosystem: Environmental > Aquatic > Freshwater > Lake | place: USA: Michigan | collected 2013-09-23 | reverse complement strand
TTGGTACCCAAAAGGTTTTGCTTCGAATTTTTGAGCCCTAGTTAGCGATCTGCCCCGCCCCTCTTCCCCCCTCCAGGGCCTTTAATGCCGCCTTATTGCTAATGGGTCGCAATAGCACCTGAAGGTCTCGGGGGTCCTAAGGCGGACTGAGTATGAGTTAGGAGGCTTGAGCAGTTATGCGCCTGCACGCATATACACACGCGCTCATGGCCACATCGAACTAGGCCCTAGGAGCCTCTGAGAGCCCTTCAATACCCTCTCAGCACCCTTTACCCTCAGGAGCTCCTACAAGGCCCTTCCTGGCTCTCCTAGGGGCCTCTCAGGGTTTGTAACGATTCACAACAGCATCCCTTGCCTGGCCTTGGTCAGGCTCTATGGTGGTACTCAAGCGGGCCGAGAGGTCTTGCTTAGTCCTACATCCTTTAATCCTGTGCAAACTATCACATTCAAACTTGAGAGCCATTACGGCCTAACTAGGGCCTACCCAATTAGTCAAGAAGCCATTCTGCTACTGAGACTGACAGGAACTAAAACTCTTATCCCTAGCGCAATGGGAACTATTGCAGCTCTTGGTTACCTCTGTGTCGATACCGAGGGTAATGAGATTAAACCTAGCCAGTTGTACTAATGAAACCCTTTCTATTTGCTACAGCTGCTGTTTGTTTCTTAGTTCTTATGGCTATTGAAGAAACAGCCAAACAACCTACAACCTACTCAGGTTCTCAACTGTTCGTAACAGTTAACAAATGACATACGAACAACTCTGCTTAGACGTTATTAATTCCTCCTTCTTCTCTTCTCCCATGATCCCTACACTTCTTCCTGCTTACGGTCGTGACTATTCAAAGAAGGCTGACATAGCCTCAGACCTTAACGCTAATAAAGACTTTTTAATGAGCGACATTAGGCCTGCATTGATTAACAAAGAACAACTAGTTAGCGAGGGTATCAAATCTGTTGTGGTTAGGTATGGCAATCAACGCAAAGTCACCAGCCTGAAACTAGTTAAAGGAGAGTTCAAGTGACGCCATACTTTGATAACGATGCTGCTTTCTGGGCTTATTACCAGTGGGCAGAAGAACAACTATCACGCTGGGAAGAAGAACAATATTTAGCAGAACAGGAAGAAGAAGAAGAATTTTACGAAAATTCAGACTGGTTTAACGATCCCAATAACGTTATGTCCCGCCATCATTACTAACCACAATGCAGAACCCTTCCACCTTTCATCTCTCCAAAAGTTCAAACAAAAAGCTTGGTAAAAACGTCTACGCTTCAACGTCTAGTTCTGATACTTGCCCCATCACTTGTGGAATGTATAAAGAATGCTACGCAAAGAAAGGGCCTCAGTCCTGGCACTGGAACAAAGTTAGTCGCGGTCAAAGGGGAACAGACTGGTTAAGTTTCTGTGCTGATGTAGAGAAACTAAAACCAAACACTTTGTTTAGGCATAACGTTTCAGGTGATCTACCCTATGTTGCTCGCTACCCTGGCGATACTTGGCGTTGCATAGATACTGTGGCTTTAGATCAACTGCAGTGTGCAGTCACAAACAGTGGCGCTAAGTTCTATACCTATACTCACACTCACACTGATACTGTCTACAGCAAGACAAACCTAGACACAATCAAACGATTCTCACAGCCTGGGTTTGTTATCAACCTTTCAACTGAGAAACCTAGGGATGCTTTTAAATTTAAACAGCTTGGGTTTGATGTAGTAATAACTAACACTTTTGTATTTGAGCTAGCAGTTGACTCTATTAAGACTCACAAAAAGCCTGCAACTATTATATTTGGCGGTGAGTCTGTGCCTGTTATTCCTTGCCCTGAACAATATACTGAAAGCGCAACTTGTGCTACTTGCAAACTTTGCGCGAGATCTAATAGGGATTATGTAATTGCTTTTAAGAAACACTGATGTTGTATAAATTCCCAGAACTTTTAGGCTATTTATTCCTCTTTATCCTGCCCATTATCCTGACAACGTTAGGCCTACTGAGAGCCAATTAAAGATAACCAATGGCCTCCTAATCAGGGGGCCTTTTGCTATACAAATACTTATTGAAAATGAGTCGCAATAACAGGTAGGAGAGGGTAGGTCTAGTTGAGAATGACTCTCAATAGCAACAAGTAGAAATGAGAATGAGAATCAGAATCAACTAGACCAGGCCTGGGTTCGGTCTTAACTACTATCACGCCACGGGGCATTGCCACGGGACACCAGCTAAATTTCCTTTAAATTGCTTTTAGCGCTGTGTCGGTGGCGATGCTAGTCCCTGCAAACGCCAAGGAGAAGTTCTACGCACCACTCAAGCAAGTGGCAGCTCAGTACGTTCCACTCCTGATGGCACGAATGACGGTCTTACAAGATCGAGCCAATCGAGCTCTTGAGTTCCTGGATGCTGAGGAAGAGGAAGACCAAGAGTTGGTGTGGATGGATGACGCAGAGAAAGTAGTTGCGATTGCTGAGGCACAGTCCGTCCTTCATAAGTCAGTAGTAGAAGCAGGGATGTGCCAATCGTTAGTCGGAGCATTTGCAGATTTGTTGGAGAACGATTACCAAAGGCTCAGAGATAGCCGGTGTGCGTTCCTCAACGAAGAGGGAGAGCTGGAATCTATTTACGAAGATGATGAATCCAATGAGGGGCTCTGAGCTGTTGGTAAGTTATCAAGCCTACCAGTAGCCCTTCTAAGAGCCTCTAAGGCCCCTTCAGAACCCTTCGGCTCCAACCACCCCAGAAGAACCTCAAAGAGGGCTTCAAGGCGCTCTGGGGCATCAATGAGGCTCTCTCCGAACCTCTTGTTATCCCAATACGCCACGAGGCACCGAACTTTGAGGTCATCGAGCTCAGCCTTGTCACACATCTGGTTGAGCTCTTCCTCGGTATAGTGGTCAGTCAAACTTTACCCTCCAGTTCATCGGCAAAAGCATAGAGGGTATGAGCTGAGGTTGGATGATCAAGTTGATCTGCAGCAGCTCGCAAGGCGGCGGCAATAGCAGGCAGGTAGTGCCAGTCATCTGGCTTGCCACTGGCAGCTCGGTTGAACTCCCAGAACACTTGCTGCGCTGCAGGTGAAAGCTCACTCATTAATCACAACCTCACCACAAATACTTTCAAGAGCAGCTAAATACCCATCCCAAAAGTCTTTCTGTTGATCACCTACAGCTTTTTTGTATTGATCACGAGCATATTCATATTCATCAATCACAACTTCAACATCAAGAGTTACTGCTTCTGACATTTCACTTCTGCTCCCACACGGAAGGATCAAAGTAGTCATCAGTAGTAGCTTCTTCTTTCTCTTGTTCTTGTTCCTTTTCAATTACTTCCAAAAGATCTTTTAGTAACTGATCAAGTTGTTTGTTGTCAGTTGGATCCTGGGGAGTCATTTAAGTGCCTCTTTGAATGGCGATAAAAGAACCTCTTTAAAAGGGCTCTTTAAGTGGCCTCTGAAGGAAGACCGCTAGAGACCTCTTTAAGAAGGCCTTTAAAACTTAAAGAGGGTCTTTCTCAAAGGCCACTTAAAGAGGCCACTTCAAGAGCTGGCCTAAGAGCCCTCTACGAGGCGTAAGTTCTACGGGTACCTTCTGTGGGTCCTTTCGACTTAAAGGCCATGCAGATCCAAGGAACCCTGACGGGCTGGATCCCTGACTTTTACGAAACCCCTACCTACAACGGTGAGACCTCCGACTTCCGTCTCAAGGTTCTTGTTCAAGACGCTGCTGAGATTGTCGAAGAGATCAGCGACGAGTACGACAAAGCCTGTGAGTGGTATCGGGATGCCACTGGCAAGAAAAGCTTTTACGACGCTCCGTTTGAGATCCAGGATTCTGGTTCAGCCATCATCAAGCTGACTGCCAAGGTGGCCTATGGGGAGTTCCCTCTGCCTGTGGTAGACACTGAACTGCAGCCCATTGCTCGTGATCTCAAGCTGCGTGAAGGCTCTGAGATCCTGGTGGCAATCAAGTACACCTACATCCCTCGCAAGAGCCCTCGTGGTGGCCTTCGGCTGTGCCCTAAGGGTATCCAGGTCCTGAAGGCTGTTACCACGGCTGGTAGCGACAGTGGTGACTTCGACATCGCTAAGGCTTTTAAGAAGCAATCAGGCTTCAAACAATCCAAGCCAAACGTGAAGGAACTTGCTACTGTGTCGGGCGAAGATCCTGACTTTTGAGTAGATGGCCCGACGATTCCATAAGTACGGCAAGCGCCAAGCAGATGGATTTCGTTCGGGCTTCGAATCGCAAGTAGCCCGTAACCTGACCGGGAAAACGAATTGGAGCTATGAGGGCCGAAGCTTTGACCTCCTAATTCCCCGGAGCTACACGCCTGACTTCTTCCTCGATAACGGAGTCGTGCTGGAGGTAAAGGGCTACTTCGATGCGGAGGACAGGAGGCTGATCAAGCTGTTCAAAGAACAGCACAGTTCAGTCGACATCCGAATGGTCCTACAGAAGCCGCATCAAAAGCTCACCAAAACCGGCAGTATGACCTACGCCGTTTGGTGTGATAAGTACCACGTCCCCTGGTGTGAAGGTCCCTCGGTCCCGTCCAGTTGGCTGCTATAGTCAGTTCGGACAAGGATGAAAGGACACTGACCTCCGGGGGTTTCAAGACACCCTTGGAGGTCTTTTTATGTCCCGCGTCGTGTCGCGTTTGTCTTGCCCGAAATGTGGGTCACGCGACAACGTTGCTCTTTACGACGATGGGGGTCAGCACTGCTTCACCCCTGGTTGCTCGTACCACCTTTCTGGTTCTTCCTCTTCTTTCCTTATGTCCCCTGTTCAGAATGAATCCCACACTGAGATCGACCCGGTTATTGGAACTTATCAGTCCATACCAAGCCGTGGGATCGGAGACGAAACTTGCCGCCTTTTCGGATACTTCAAGAGTACCTATGGCGACAGTGAGGCTTACTTCTGGCCCATCTACGACAAAGAACGTCGTCTCACTGGTTACAAGATTCGTAAACCAAACAAGACTTTTGTCCAACACGGAACCAATCCTGATAATACGTTTCTCGGCCAAGAGAAGTGGAGTGGTGGCAAGCTGCTGGTTATCTTTGAAGGTGAGTACGACTGCCTCAGCTACGCCACGGTACGGAAGAGCTGGCCGTGTGTCTCGCTACCTAATGGTGCTGACTCTGCGGAGAAATGCATTCGGAGTAACCTCGATTGGCTTCTGAAGTTTGAAGAGATCATCCTGTGCTTTGACAGCGACGAGCACGGTCAGAAGGCGGCCAAGAAAGCCATCCAACTTCTTCCTCCTCGGGTAGGCAAGATTGGCAAGATCGAGGGCTACAAGGACGCCAACGAGGCGCTAGTAGGGGGCAACAGCAAAGCCATCATGCAGATGGTTTGGACAGCTGCTGAGTACGAACCAGATGGGATTATCAGTGGCACCAAACTGCTGCAGATGGTCCTTGAGGATCCCAAAGTCAGCAGCGCTGAGTACCCCTACAAGTTCCTCAACGAGAAGCTTCACGGGCTGCGTAAGGGCGAGCTCGTTACTATCACGGCTGGCTCTGGCATTGGCAAAAGCACGTTCGTTTCTGAGATTGCTTATGACCTCCTCACTCGCCAAGGTGAAACGGTTGGTTATGTCGCCCTTGAAGAGAACATCAGACGGACTGCTCGGCGGTTTGTTGGTATGGAGCTTGATTACCCTGTCCACATTGATCGCGGCCACTTCACCGATGCACAGATCGAACAAGCCTTTGACAGCACTCTTGGCACGGGCAGGTTATTTCTGTACGACCATTTTGGCTCTCTTGACCCTACCGTTCTGCTTAACCGTATACGTCACTTGGTTTCTGGCTGCGGGTGTAGCTGGATTGTGTTCGATCACCTTTCGATTCTTGTCTCAGGTTTGGACCAAGGAGATGAGCGTCGGGCTATTGATCAAACGATGACCAAACTCCGCAGTTTTGTTGAAGAGACTGGCTGCGGAATGCTTCTTGTGTCACACTTACGCCGCCCTACAGGAGACAAAGGCCATGAAAACGGAGCTCAGACCTCTCTTTCTCAGCTTCGCGGTAGTGCTGCTATCGGCCAACTTAGTGACATCTGTATTGGTCTTGAGAGAAATCAACAATCTGAAAACGATTCAGAGGGTACCGTGGTACGCGTTCTCAAGAATCGTTTCACAGGCTGGTGCGGGATTGCAGGGTCCGTGAAATACAACGAAAACACAGGCAGAATGTTGGAGCTTAAAAATGGCGGCAGTAGTAAAACCGCAGCTTTCGATGATTCTTTTGAAGCCGACTTTTGACGTTCACATCTCAGAGATGAATTCGCTGAAGGTAACAGCTTTGGCTGCTACTGAGATGGCGAAGAGGTATCTACAGTCCTTCTTCAAGTCCAATGACACCTGCCACCAGCTCACCTACGACAAGCTTGAGGACCTCCTCGACTTCTGCTACAGCCGAAACCTCAAAGTCTGCATCGACGATAACGTTCGATGTGGAGACGAATGCTCTGAAGACTAGGGACGTTACAAAGATCCACTGTTGTGTCGTCAACGATGGATCTGGTTCCGTCCTTTACAAAGATCCAAAGGAGTGGCTACCAATACTTGAACAGGCTGATGAGTTAGTCGGCCACAACATTATTCAGTACGACATACCAGCAATACAAACGGTCTACCCAGAGTTCAAGCCGAGGGGAAAGCAAATTGACACGTTGATCTTGTGTCGAATGCTGTACCCAAACATCTTGGACACTGACCTCAAGAAGAAGTGGGAAGGTATGCCCATGCAGCTCTACGGGCGTCACAGCCTTGAGGCTTATGGATTCCGCCTCGGCCATAACAAACGTCACGCAGACCTTGTGGACTTCAGTGTGCTAACTGAGGAACTGGCTGAACGCTGTGTCTGTGATGTTGAACTAAACCTTAAGCTTTGGCGCAGGTTGCAACCGAAGGCCGACAGCATCCCTTGTGCCGTTGACCTTGAGATGCGCTTTGCACAGCTCATCGCCCTGCAGGAACGATCTGGCTTTGGTTTCAATGTTCAAGGGGCTTTGGAACTTGAAGCTGAGATCAACCAACAACTGAATACTCTCAGCGAACGATTGAGACAACGGTTCCCGTTCGTTGACGGAGGGCTCTTCACCCCAAAGCGAGACAACGCGCCAAGAGGATATGTAGCCGGTGCAGCAATGTGCCGTCTTACTGACCTCAACCCGAACTCTCGGGAGCACATCGCTTGGGTACTACAAAACAGTCTGGAGTGGAAGCCAGATGAATTCACCGACACAGGGAAACCGAAGGTCGATGAAACCGTTTTGTCGAAGATTCCTGGAGCTGAGGATTTTGTTTCACACCTCACACTCCAAAAGCGATTGGGTCAACTCAGCACGGGCAACAATGCTTGGTTGAAACTAGTGGAACGTGACAACAGGATTCACGGCAGTGTGATTACTGTTGGCTGTGCCACCGCTCGCTGTAGCCACGTCAACCCCAATATGGCCCAGGTTCCTGCTGTCAGGTCAGCCCTGGGACCGGAGTGCCGAGCTCTGTTTGGACCTGGCTCCCTTGGAAGGGGGAGAAGCACCAAACAGGTTGGCGTGGACCTCAGTGGGATCGAAGCGCGATGTTTAGCGCACTACCTCTGGCCGTTTGATGACGGCAAGTTTGCAGATGAGGTGCTCAACGGTGACATCCACACAGCCAATCAAAAGGCTGCTGGGTTAGCCACTAGAGACCAAGCCAAGACGTTCTTTTACGCCTTGATGTACGGTGCAGGACCGGAAAAGCTTGGTTTGATTACGGGTCAGGACGGAGCAGCGCTAAAGCGTAAATACTTCCGCAATATGCCTGCTCTGGCTTCTCTCACCAAAAGGGTTATTGCAAAGGCAGAAGATGAAGGATTTGTGAAGGCCTTGGACGGTAGACAGATAAAGATCCGGTCTTCACACAGCGCTTTGAACTTCCTTTTACAGAGCGCTGGTGCCATCATTAGCAAGCTTTGGTACAACGTTTGCTACGACCAACTGGTTGAGGCAGGGTTTACCTACGGCAAGGATTTTGCTTTCCTCGTTCATTGCCAAGATGAAATCCAATTCGCAGTCGCAGAAGAACGCGCAGAAGAGCTTGGACTCATTGCAGTTAGGTCTGCAGCTTTGGCGGGAGATGAACTTGGACTCCGTATCGAAATCGGTGCTGAGTACAAAGTCGGAGACAACTGGGCAGAGTGTCACTAAGACCTGTACCAAGTGCAACAAAACATTAAATGTTTCTGAGTTTTACCCAGACAACACAAGGCGGTCTGGGAAGGATCGTCTTATGTCTCAATGCATTGAATGCACAAAGATTGCTGGAATAAGCAAGCGTCTTGCAGCGCAAAAACTTTGGGGCAGCAAAAGCTGTGTTGTCATTAAAAACAACAGACCTCCCGAAGGAACCCCATGCCAAATCTGTAGCAAACCTATGGTTTACAAGCGAAACGCAGATTTGATGTGCTTTGATCACGACCCAATTACTCACGAGTTTCGTGGGTGGATCTGTCAAAACTGCAATACGGGGATTGGCAAACTTGGTGACAGCCCAGAAGGTGTCCTAAGAGCTTTGGACTACTTGGTGAGGCCAACTAATTTAGGAGCCCATCAAGGAGGTGACGATGACCTGGCTGCTGCTTGACGCAGATATGCTGCTGTTCCAAGCAGTCGTTCTCGCTGAGGTTGAGATCGAATGGTGTCCCGACATTATCTCGACTCACCTGCCGATTAAAGAAGCCCAGTACATCTTCAATGAGATTCTTGAGGCCAAGTGCAACCAAGCACAATCAGACCGATTCACGCTTTGTTGGACTGCTGATAAGAACTTCCGTAAGGACGTTGAACCCACCTACAAAGCGAACCGTACTCGTTACGACCGTCGCAAACCAGTTGGGTACTTGGCGCTTCGACGTTGGGCTGAACAACAGTTTCCTTCAGAGTGCTGGCACAAGCTGGAAGCAGATGACGTTCTAGGGATTCTCTGCACTCGTCATCCTGAGAAAACCATTTTGTGGTCTGGAGACAAGGATCTCAAACAGATCCCTGGTCTTCACCTAGACAACGACGGAAACGTTTACCAAATCACTCAAAACCAAGCTGATGTCTATTTCTATCGTCAGGCTCTTACCGGTGATTCCACTGACGGCTATCCTGGTTGCCCTGGGGTTGGCCCGAAGACAGCAGAACGACTCATCCCTGAAGAGGGATTTACAGAAGCCTCCGCATGGAGAACTGTAGTAGCTCAGTACAAGAAGAAAGGTTTTGGCGCTGACTACGCCTTGACCCAAGCACGCCTTGCTCGCATCCTCCGTGAAACCGAGTACACCTTCGATGAAATCCAACTATGGACCCCGACTTCGATCCCATCAGACCAAATCACTACGCCTTCGACGAAGGAGTAATCGAATGCATTGATTACATCGAAAGCCACGCCTTTGATTTTGTTGAAGGCAACGTCATCAAATACGTCACTCGGTACCAACACAAGAACGGTACTGAGGATCTCAAAAAAGCTCGGTGGTATCTCGACCGGCTGATCAAACGATCAGAAGAGTGGGATGCCAAGTGGAGCAAACGCCCAAACATTTATCAGGAGGTTATTGATGATGCTGACTTCGAATTCCGAATTGGTTCGGACCTGGATGCAAAGAGCGGACCAACTAACCAATCCTGATGACGAGCAACGTGAACAGCAGCTTGCGTATGTCGAAGAAGAGTTCTACGAACTTATGTACGCATATCGCAATGAGTCTCGTTCACAAGTTATTAAGGAAGCCTGCGACCTACTATGGGTCACTTATGGTCTGCTTCTTACCTTGGGTGTGGATCCTGATTCTGCTTTCGATCGGCTCTACACCTCTAACTGGTCCAAGTTTCCTTTCACAAAAGTGGATGGAAAAGTCCAGAAAGGTCCCCATTACCAACCCGTCGACTTTTCAGACCTATGAACCCTTACGATGAAATCCTGTCCAAAATTCCTCAAGCAGCTTGGCAGTATGTCGAAGCTGAATACGAAGAGGATGACGACGGTAACGGCTCAATCCAATTCTTCTGGGATGAAGAAGAACATCCCGAGCTTGCCCCACTGTCTGAACTAGACGAAGACCAGTGGAGCGACTTTGTAATCAATTCCCTTCAACGAGTAATCGACGCATCTGAGACCAATGAAGCTGACCAAGGAAGCACTGAACCCAGCGATCGCAATGACGGGGAGAGTGGAGAGCTGGCTGGAGAATCCGACTCGTAGGTATCCAGTCTCTTGTACTGTGTTTGTCGTGGAAGACACGATGGACGAAAACCCTGATGGTCTGGAAGGTTCTTGGCAGTTTGCTAGCAAGGCTCTCCGATACGGTGCAGGGGTGGCTATTCACCTTTCTAAGCTTCGCGCTAGAGGCACCACGAATAGCCATGGAATGGTTGCTTCAGGCCCTTGTGGGTTCATGGAGATCTACTCCAAGTTCAACGAGATTCTTCGTCGCGGGGGCACATACCGCAACGGTGCGATTGTTGCTCATCTTGACGCAGATTCTCCTGACATTTTGGAGTTTGTTAATTACGATCGCACTCGTATTCCTTGGATCAAACGTTGCGTTAACGTTGATCCTCAAATCGTCGACGACCCAGACAAATTGAACGCAATTATGAACGCTGCTCGTAAGGGCGACGTTTGGATTGTGAAGAAGCAGTACGACGCCAATGGTGAGCGTATCTACTCCAACGTGTGCCAAGAGATTCTT
>Ga0181352_1001113_pt1 | contig 10752 bp, 6 predicted proteins | sample Fa13VDMLBSN_FD_130103 | JGI IMG/M metagenome (GOLD analysis project Ga0181352, IMG submission 130103) | Freshwater viral communities from Lake Michigan, USA - Fa13.VD.MLB.S.N | ecosystem: Environmental > Aquatic > Freshwater > Lake | place: USA: Michigan | collected 2013-09-23 | reverse complement strand
TGCCACAATAATTATGATCTAGAAAAGATTGTAATTGTATTAGGTGGAGATACTTTACAAGTAGATACATTCAATAACACTACAACTAAAGGTACACCTGTAGAAGCAAGTATGTCTGCACAAGATGCTTACATTCAAGCATTTGAGGGATTATATTTACTTTTGTCACTAGTAAGAAACTATGCTAACAATGTGCATGTAATGTTTATACCAGGAAACCATGATAGACTAAGTTCATTTCACTTAGTACATGCACTGTCTCAATCATTTGGAGATGTAGAAGGTTTTACTTTCTCTAGTCAATATTCTGAGAGAAAGGTGCTAGTATATGGTGAGAATATGTTTTGCTTTGAACACGGTGATGTATCTAAAAAACTAACACCTTTGGTATATGCTACTGAGCATCCATATGAGTGGGGCAAGACAACTTATAGAACTCTATTCACTGGTCATATGCATACTAAAAAGACAACTGAGTTTGTAACTGATAATGAAGTACATGGATTTACAATAAAAGTGTTACCTTCACTTTCAGCAACAGATTATTGGCATTATCATAATAAGTTCACTGGCAACAAAAGAGCTGCTGTACTTGAGTTATATAATCCAGGAAATGGCAAAGTTGCAGAGTTTAACTACAACTATAAACTTTAAAAATTTACTTTCAAAAATCAAAAAAATTTTGTAAATTATATATGAAAGATGCAGTAAAAAGAAATCTAAATGGACCTAGATTCAGAGCACCTAGATTGAATACATTATCTGGGGAATGGCTTAAAGACATTATAAACTCTGAAGATTGTCCTATTAAAGATAAAACTGTTGTGGAGAAGATTATTAGAAGTTTTAATAAAGAAGCTTCTAATACAATTATAGAGTTCAGAGATGGTATAGAACTACCTGAACAATTAGGTTACATGTTCTTAGGAACTTGTCAACCAAAGATTAGAAAGAATGTAGACTTTAAAACTACAGATAGTTATTTGAAAGTAATACAACATAGAAACTGGGAGAGTGATAATTACTTAGCCAAGATATTCTATACTAACTATGAAACTAAATATAAGTTTAAGTTTCATGAGTTATGGGGTTTCAAAGGTTGTAGAAAGTTTACTAGAAAAGTAGGTGAAGAGTATCCTAAAAATTGGAAGAAGTATATACAAGTAGATCATACATTAAAGGTTTCTAGATTGTACAGAAGTTATTTAAAGAATAACAAGAGAGCTATTCTAGATAAAGAAAGATTACAAGATTATAACCCATTAGAATTATGATGAAAGCACTATTAACTTTCCTAAGAGGCCTTATCAAAGGTGTAGTAGAAATTAAAGAAGAAACTGAAGAACTATCTGGTGTATATCATGTATCAGATGAGATGACTCAGAAGATTAAGAAGTTTGAAGGTTATATGTCCAAAGCATATCCTGATGCAAAAGGGGTGTGGACTATTGGATATGGTAATACATTTTATGCAGATGGTACTCCTGTAAAACAAGGAGATACAATAACTAGATCAGAAGCTGAACAACTATTTTCAGAAGTACTTGATCAGTTTGCTAGTAAGGTTGGTGATGCAGTTAGAGTAGAACTTAATAAATGTCAGTTTGATGCATTAGTTAGCTTTACATATAATGTAGGTATTGGTAACTTAAAAAAGAGTACATTACTTAAAAAAGTAAATGCTGATCCTGAAGATGAATCAATCAGAGATGAATTTGCTAAATGGATTAAGTCTGGTGGTCAAACATTGCCTGGTCTAATCAAAAGAAGAAAAGATGAAGCAGATTATTACTTTGGTAAAACTTGTAAATAATGGTAACAACAATATCAGAAGCAATTAGTAGGATTAGAAATCAGATTAAATCTGTAAACATAGATGCCTTTGTTACAGATAGATATATCTTTTCTCTAATTCTAAAACATGCATCTTGGCTTATTAAAAGAGAAGATGATAAAAATGTACTTAGGAAGTATGGTAACATCTTTCATACATTGGACTATTTTCCAATGATTGATGTAGATAAAGCTGATACAGGATGTTTCTGCATTACCTCTGGCTGTACTATTAAGAGAAGTAGAGATCCATTGCCTCCAGCTTATGATGGTACTTATGGACCTATTATAAGATCTATTACAAGTATAGATGGAACAACTCCACTTACTTTAACTTATCCTTCTACTTATCAATCAATGATAAGACAGAAAACATTTAAGTATAATAACACTCCTTATTACTATTTACTTAATGGATATTTATATGTTCCTAATGTTGACTGGCCAGCTGTTAGAATAGAAGGATTATTTAGATCTGGTATTGGTAAATATAACTGTGATACAGATCATGATTGCATATACATGCAGGATGAACCTTTTCCAGTACCTATGTACTTACATGCAGAAATGGAGCAGAATGTAATGAAAGATTTAACTACAAGTATTCAGATACCAGGAGATATTAATCAAGATTTTATAAGCAATACTAAATAATGAAAACAGAACTTCAATATAAAACCTTTGATGATTTGATGAATACTGTCAGAAGTGACTTCTATACTTATGACCAAGATAATTTCATTAATCCTCAAGAATTATTAAAGATTGCAATCAAGATCAACTATGAACTTGGTTTAAAGATTAATCAATCTAGAGGTAAGATCATAGATGTAAAAAATGGTAAGGGTAAACTTCCTGCTGATTTTTATGTAATGAACTTTGCAATGCTATGTGGAGTTGGTGAAGATAGATATACAAATTGCCATGGCTCTGAAATGCAGACTATGTATGATCAAATGGTCAAACTAGCTCAGATTACAAATGCAAGACCTTTAGTTCAGTTTGCGGATTTATCTGTAGGTTGGAATATTGTTACACATAATCTTGCTTCAACTAATATTGTACTTACTTTACAAGATTCAGAAAAGAACTATATCAATTTTGAATATGTAATTATTAATCAAGATCAGGTAAAAGTTAAAGTATCAGAACATTATGCAGGTGCTAGAATAAACATTATTGCAGCTGCTAACATTGTAGCCAATTGTTCTATTACATTGGACAATTGTCCTGATGGTTGTAAGATTACAGAAACAAGACCAGGATTGATTAGAGATTTTTCTAGACCTGTTCCTGTTGAAATTCTTCCATATAACTATGGAGAACCTGAGTGCAATCTTGAAAAAGTTGGATCATATAGCTACAGACTTAAAATCAAAAATGGTTTTGTACATTCTATTAACTTTACAGAAGGTAGATTATACATTAACTATGAATCTGTGATGGAAGATGATGAAGGTAACTTGATGGTTCTTGATCATCCTGTAGTTAATGAATACTATGAATATGCACTTAAAGAAAGAATACTTGAGAACTTATTTCTTAATGGAGAGAATACTAGTCAAAAGTTACAACTTGTACAAGCTAAACTTAGACCTGCTAGAAACAATGCTCTTAGCTTTATTAATACTCCTGACTTCTTTGAAATGAAACAAGTGTGGGCTAAGAATAGAAAAGCAATGTACAATAAATATTATAATATGTTTAGTGGATATGGCTGGTATGGTGGGTATGGTGGTGCTTATAAATCAACAGGTGGAAGTATAGCATGAGAATTGTAAAAAAGATAAAAGTAAATACATATAACTGTTCTATCTTATTTGTAATAACAACTGAGATGGGAAAGTCAGAAAAGTATTTACAAAAGAAATATGCAAAGGGAACATTGATTCCTGGTACTGCTGCTGATGAAGCAGAGGGCATCACTATTACTGTAGATGGTAGTTTATACATCGTAATGATAGATGCAAAGTTTCTTAATCATAATACAATTGGTCATGAGTTATTTCATGCTACTAAAAGAATTGCAGAAGACAGAGATATAACAGATGAAGAAAGTTGTGCTTGGTTGATGGGATTTTTGTGTGAAGAGTTCTATAAATTCTTAAGTAGTGAAAAAGTTAAAAAAGAATTTGAAAAAGTAGATAATCAAAATGGCAGATAATCAAGATAGTAAACAGAACTTAAATAGTGCTAAAACAAACACTTATGTAAAAGGTTTATATACTGATTATAATGACAGTTATGTACCTGAAGGTGTTTGGATTAATGCTATTAACGCTGTCACTAGTTCTCAGAAAGGTGATGTCGGTGTTATTGGTAATGAGCCTTCAAATAAGTTTTGTGCAACAGCTCCTTTTGATATAGTAGGTATCATTAGAAAAAATCCTAATGAGTGGGTTATATTTAGTACAAATGATGTACTATCAGAGATTGGTATTTTTAAAGAAGATAGTTGTACATATACAACTGTTGTAAAAGACAAATGCTTAAACTTCAAAAGAAGTAATTTAATAACTGGCTATATTCAATATAACTATGATTGTAGTTGGTCTGTTTATTGGGCTGATGGATTGAATCCTGACAGAACACTGAACTTAGACAATGTTCCATACATTGTAGATTATGTTGATTTAACTAACCCAAGTTGCCCTGTAAAGGTTTATACAGATTGTTTAGATTGTGAAAAGATAAGACTTAACTTTTTATCTACTCCTCCTTGCTATAGTATTAATAAAGCTGTAGGTGCTGGTTCATTATTAAATGGATCATATCAAGCAGTTATTGCTTATTCTATCAATGGTCAAAGAGTAACTAATTATTTTACTCCTAGTAACTTAGTAGGATTATGGTCACATACTGGAATAGGTGGTGGCTTAGAAATAAATATAAGTTCTATAGATACTGAGCAGTTTGAAGAATATGAATTAGTTATTGTTAGTACAATTAATTCACAAACTACTGCTAGAATAATTGGATACTATAGTACTAGACAAACAACTGTTTATCTTGATTTATTTTCTGAATCAAATGTTTCAGTTGATCTTACAATGATTCCTTTGATAACACCTGTATATGAAAAATCTGATAAGATATTTCAGATCAATGGTTATTTACTTAGATCAGGTATAAGTACAAAGTTTCAATTTAATTATCAGCCTTTAGCTAATCAAATTACAACTCAATGGCAAGAAGTATTATATCCTGCTGATTATTATAGAACAGGTGGAGTTAATACATCTTATATGAGGGATGAACAATATTCATTTTTTATAAGATGGATTTATAATGATGGAGATAAGTCAGCATCATATCATATTCCTGGTAGAGCACCACTTCCATCTGATTTAGTACAACTTCCACTTACTAATAATGATGTATTATTTAATCAGACATCTTATTGGCAAACATATAATACAGCTACTGTTACTAATGCAAATGTTAATTTGCCATTATCAGATGGTGGAATTGTTACTAAAGAAGGTTTAATGGGTTATTGGGAGTCTAGTGAAAAATATCCTGATAACAAACCTGAAGTATGGGGTGACTTATGTGGTCAACCTATTAGACATCATAAGATGCCAGATAGTAGTATTAGTCACATACATGATCAAGGTGGTGGTTTTATTTATGTGTTAGGTGTTAAGTTTGATAACATTGTTCATCCAAAAGATAACAATGGTAATCCAATACCTAATATAATAGGATATGAAATCTTAAGAGGTAGCAGAGAAGGTAATAGAACTATTATTGCAAAAGGTCTATTAAATAATATGAGAGGATATAATGGTTCTGCTAGTTCAGGTTCTAAATATCTTTATCAAAACTATCCATTTAATGATTTAAATCCTGATTACTTTTTAACTTCTATTCCAGCACAAAATGGTCAAAGTCCTGACAATAATAATAATGCTATAAGTACTTACTATAATGATTATTTTTCTTTTCACTCTCCTGAAACAAATTTTAACAAACCATTCTTAAATGTCAATGAGGTTAAACTATATACTAAAGAGTATGGTGGAACCAGAGGGATATTTAATTATGTGTATGGTCATCCTAAAGAAAAACTATTAACTCAATCTTCTTTAGGTTTTGCATTGTTTGTTGGTTTGGGTGTAGGTTTGCTTGGTGGTATTGGTGGAAAAGATTATTCAGGACCTCCTGAAGATGGTCTTGCTTTAGCAGCTTCAATTACATTAGCACCATCAGTAGGTGCTGGAGGAGTTAACCCTATAACAACAGCTGCATTAACTGCATTAGGAGGACATGCTCCTCAAGGTATTTGGTCAAGTAACTATGGAACAGCAGGTACTAGTACAGGATTTGGTAACTGGGGTGGTATGATATTTCCAACAGTTTCTGAAACTTCTGGTGATTTATCTTCTTACACAGCTCTTGGACAATTTATTCCTGCATGGTCTAGTGGATCAGGAAGACTTGCAATGAAGTTAGCTTTGATTGGATTGTGGCTTGCAAACTGTCAATACTATATAGCAAAAGGTACAGGTGCAGCACTTGATATTATTTATAACTTGGTTCCTTTTTATCAGTATGCTGTTCAAGTTAATAGTCATGGATTTTATTCTAAGTATAAGCCTGTTAGTGTTTCTTCAATGCAAGGTAAAATTAGAAGAGAATATGAAAAAGGTGGATACATAAAAGATCAAATGCAAGAGTTTGATAGTACCTATACTATTAATAATTTATACAGAAACAACTATGTTGCTGTAAAAATAAAAGGCTTATTTGATTCTGTTTCAGCAAGTGATTCTTCACTAGTAGATAATTCTAGAAAAAGAATTAGAGATTTAAATAATCCACCACATGCTAATCCAAATGATGCTACATATAATGCTACAACATCTGCATACTATGTTGGATTAAAAATTGACTATGTAAATCAATATGGTCAGTTAGATGGTATTGTACAAATACCAATTGAGACTTGCTATAACAAAACAGTGTATGACATAGATAAGACTTATACATCTCGTGTTATTTTTGGTGGAGATGTTTATATAAATAGATACACTGAGAAGAATCCTTTCTTCTATTTTACAGATTGGTTATATGATTTACCTAATGGTACTGTATTTAATTATCCTGAGTACTACAATCCTATTTATCCAAGATACTGGGCTAACTTTGATAAACTTGATTCTACAGCTTTAAAGTTACCAGGTAGTGTATTAGGATTAGGAAGTGGTCCTGGTACATCTGTTAGTATGTTAAGAGGAGCATCTGAAATGCATCATCTTGATAGAAATCCAGCAGCTACAAATAGTTTCTTAGTTACATCTGGTCATTTTTATTTATTCAATAATGGAGTTAGAGATTTCTTTGTTGAATCAGAAGTGAACTTAGCATTTAGAGATTATGGTGATATAACTAGTGAAAGATTCTATGACTATGATGGATTTACAGATTTGACTAGAATGTTTAGATCAGATATAATTAAATCTGGTAACTATTATAAGTATGATTACTCTCTTTCAATATCTAAAACATTTAATAATTATTTGTCTTTTGGAGCAATGCTTCCAAAATCATATAATCCATTAGTGTCTGAGACTTGTTATTCTTATATGCCAACAAGACTTATTTACAGTTTACAACAACAGTCAGAACAAAAAAGAGAATCTTGGAGAGTATATCTTCCAAATAACTATAAAGATTTTGAGAATGTAATTAGTCATGTTAAACCTATTAACAGAACAGGTAGTATTATCTTGTTTGAAGATGCTGAGCCTACAAGTATTACAGGTGTTGACGAATTAAAAACTGGAGCAGGCACTAAGATTACTATTGGTGATGCAGGATTATTTGCACAACCTTTTCAGGCATTAGTAAATGCTGATGATGAATATGAGTATGGTAGTTCTCAAGATACAAGAGCTGTAGTAAATACTACTTATGGAATGTTTTACATGAGTAGATCTAATGGTAAAATTTTACAGCTTGCAGGTAATCAAATAGTTGATATTTCAATGAGTGGTATGAGAGCTTGGTTTGCTAAATACTTACCTAATATTTTAACTACTTACTTTCCTAATTTTCCACATACTGAAAATACAGTGATTGGTATAGGATGTACTGCTGTATTTGATAACCTATATGAAATTGTTTATTTCTCAAAAAGAGATTTCAAACCAAAAGGTTATGTAAAGTATGATGAAACAAATGACTACTTCTACATAGAAAGACAAACAGGTAATCTTATTGTTGAGTTAGGTGATCCTGCATATTTTGAAGATTGCTCTTGGACTATTAGTTATGATCCTAGAACTAAAATGTGGATAAGTTTTCATGATTGGCATCCAAACTTTACAATGGGTACTAATGATCATTTCTACACCGTTAAAGACAATGGTTTTTGTAAACATAATATACTATGTAATAGTTATTGTAACTACTATGGAAAAGATTATAAATTTGAAGTAGAGTTTCCTATGAATACTGGTGCAGAAATAACCACAATAAAAAGTATTGAATATACATTAGAGGTCTTAAATTATTCATCAGATTGTATAGATCCATATCATGTATTAGATGCAAACTTTGACTATGCAATGTTGTATAATACAGAGCAAAACTCTGGATTATTAAAATTAAACTTAATGCCTAAAAGCCCTGTAGATATATTAAACTATCCTGTGGTAAATACAAACTCAATTGATATCCTATTTTCTAAAAAAGAAAATAAGTACAGATTTAATCAGTTTTGGGATGCAACAAGAGACAGAGGAGAGTACACAGGTAATCAGTATAGAATGTTTGATACTGAGCAGAATGGATATAAAAAATCACTAAATTCGACCTATATTAATTATGCTAAGTCACCACTTCAGAGAAAGAAGTTCAGACATTATGGTAATAGGTTGATACTTGGTAAGACTGTATCTAATAACTTAAAATATAATCTTAAAGTAGTTAATACTAAAGAAACACAAAGTCCGCGATGAAAACTGATAAATTACTACCATTGCTTACTAAGATTAATAAGGATAAGCAATTACTTAATAAGTCAAAACCTAACTTAAGAATTCCTAATAAAACACAAGCCAAGTTAGAATCTGATTTTAAACTTAACCCTTTTATTAGAGCAAACTCTCAAAGCTTTAACTTAGGTATTAATCCTACATTAGACTTTGGTAAATTTTCAGTAGGTCCTTATGGAGTAGCAGGAGGACCATATGATGATCCAAGATTACTTCAATATGGAGTAAGAGGATCTTATGATATTAACCCTAATATGTCTATTAGTGGTGATGTCAATCCTAATTCATTTAGACTTGGTCTTAATTATAAGTTTCAAAATGGCAGACAAACTGGAACACCTGGTACACCAAACTATCGTGAGATGGCAATTGCTCAAGGTATTGCACCTGCAGACTATGATAAAAATAAAGCTATAATTGATGAATTGCTTACTGAAGTAATATTACCAGGTAAATATGATCCAGGTTTTATGACTAGAGCTAAAATTGCTATAGCAAGATCTAAGTATCCTAATATTGATACTATTATAGCTAACATTGATAAAGGCACATATCAAGAAGGTGGACCAACTATTAAACAAATGATTAATAGTGAGCATGGTCAATGGATGTTTCCTAATCAAATCACAGGTATAAAAGGTGGTAGCTTTAATCAAGCAGGAGACTATTCAACTTCTCTTACAGGAGAAGGTATGTTACATAATTTACTTGTATTAAATCCTTATGGTGTTAAACAATTATCACCAGGAACTAAACAAGTAAGTTTCCCAGGCAACTATCAATTAGAAATACCACAAGCTAGAACAGGTGGTTCTTTACCTATAGCTCAAGAAGGTACAGAACAACAAAGACAGTGGTTAATTTCTTATCTTAAGTCTCCAATGTATAAGGAAAGACTTAAGCAAGAGTTTGCTGGAAAAGATGATAAATTTATTGATGCTGAAGCAAATGCAAGATTAAACAATGTATTAAATACAAAAATAAACTATGTACCTTCTATAGGAAGATCACCAGGATGGATTGCTGGAGTATATGTTCCAAAACAATATAAAGGTGAAAACTTTAATTTTAAGACTAAAGAATGGGAACCAAATCAATGGGGAGAAGATGGATATGGACATGGCTATGACCGTAAATCAAACATTTATTTAGAAAATGATTATAGACCTGGTAGTAACTGGGGTCCTTATGAAGGATTTGAAACTATACCATTACATGAAATAGGTCATAGTTTGGATGATGGTGGTTATAGAATACCATTATCAACAGAACAAAAAATTAAAAACTATACTAATATAGATAATTCATCAGGCCCTTCATATAGAAATAAAGGAAATGTATTTGGTTACTATGATCAACCTACAGAGTTTATAAATAGAATACAACCTATAAGATATCTCTTAAATCAACAAGGGATATATGATGCAAGAAAGAGTAGGTTTACAGATGCTGATTATGATAAGATGATAAAAAATAAAAGCATCTTAAAAAATCAGCATTATCAGGATGTAATGGATACTTTGAAGGGAGATGAAAAACAGAAGAGAAAAGCATTCATAGACATAATGAATACTATAGCTATGCAGAATAGTCAAAATCCTATGACAACTGCAAAGCGTGGTGGATCATTGCCCATGGCTCAAGATGGTTTATATGCTAGAGCATTACAGCAATATAATGATTTAAAGAGTGGACCAGCTGAAGCATGGAATGGTGATCCTGCAATGGTTAACCCACAAGGTGGTTTAAATCTTTGTTTAGATTGTACAAGAGTAGACTGGGAAAATGAAGCAGATATCAGAGATGTAAATAGATTAATTGAAGAAGGTTATAGCATGGGTACTCACGAGAACCTAGATGCTTATAATAATTCTTTAAAGAAGTTTAATCTAACACAACCTCAATATAACTCTAAGAG
>Ga0181352_1001112_pt1 | contig 10754 bp, 12 predicted proteins | sample Fa13VDMLBSN_FD_130103 | JGI IMG/M metagenome (GOLD analysis project Ga0181352, IMG submission 130103) | Freshwater viral communities from Lake Michigan, USA - Fa13.VD.MLB.S.N | ecosystem: Environmental > Aquatic > Freshwater > Lake | place: USA: Michigan | collected 2013-09-23 | reverse complement strand
GAATATGTAAATAACTCTAGAGTATACCAGTAATGCTGGTATACTTTTTTTAAATTATATGTCATGGCAAACGCAAAAGTAAACGTACAGCAAAAAGCAACAGGTAGAGTTGGTGGAACCAACACTCCAGTTTATGCATTAAAAAATGCAGGTGGAAAAACACCAGGTAAAGTTAATAAACCACAACCAGCACCTAAAATGAAAATGGGTGGTAGTAAAGGTAAAAAATGTTAATCTGAAGGATCATGGCAAGTAAAATAAATCCAAAAGGGATACTCAAGTCTAACTCAAGATCTAAAGGTCCTAATCCAAAAGGTATTAATCCTGGTGGAATAAATAATAAATCTGTTTCTAAGCCTGCTCCCAAACCTGCAGTTAAACCAGCTACTACTACAACTACTCCAAGAACACGTGGTGGTGTAAGTAAAGGAAATACTCCTGGTACAGGAAACAAGTATAGTAATAAAACGCCTATTAACAGTAATACATCTGTTAGCCAAGGTAGAGGTGGTGTATCAAAAGGTAATACTCCAGGTACAGGTGTTAAGTATGCAAATAAAAAACCGGTTACAGATACTAAACCAAGAACTCGTGCAGGTGTTTCTAAAGGTGAAACATCAGGTGTAACTTCTAAAAGAAAAAATTTAGAAGCTTTAAAGACAAGAGCAAATGAAAGACTTGCTACTGAAAAATCTGCAACTAGTGCATCTAAACCTAGAACAAGAGGTGGTGTAAGTAGAGGTGTTACAAGAGACCCTTTAAAAAACCCTAAAGAAATACTTAAAAAAACATTAGGTAAGAATACAGGTAGAGCAGGTGTAACTAAAGGTAATCAGGCTGCTGTTAAAATTGCTAAAACTGCTAAATTAGTTAAAGCTGGTAAAATAGGTGCTACTATTCTAGGTGCTGCAGCAGCAACGTATGGTATTAAAAAACTATATGACTATTCTAAAAGCAAAGATGATAAATCTAAAAAAGATACTAAAAAACCTGAAGCTGGTAAAAAGAAAGAAGATACTAAACCTAAAGTAGATGATAAACCTAAATCTAGTAAAAAAGATAAATGGGGAAGACCTGAATCATCTAAATGGTACGGCTTTAATCCAGCAACAAAAAACTATGAGTCACCTGTAACATCAAATAAAAAAGATGAAAGAACTGGTTCATTAGGAAAAGATATTATTAAAGCTGGTGAAAAAGCAAATGCAAGTAGAAAAACTAAAGCGGAAGATAACTTTAAAGATTTAACACCTAAGAAAAAAGAAACTAAACCTGTAGTTAAAAAACCTGTTACAACAACTCCAAAAGCAGATAATAAGGTTGACAAAATGGAAACTAAACCTATAGCACCAATTGCTACTGATTTAGAATCTAAAAAAGAAATTGTTCAACCAAAAGCTGCATCAACATCAACTGCAAGTACAAGTCCAAGTACTTCATCAAGTACACCTTCAAGTTCTACTCCTGCAACTAGTGCTCAACCAAGAGCAACTTTTGGTAATAAGATAAGAGGTGCATTAAATGCAAGTAGAGAAAGAAGAGCAGAAAGAGCTGAAGCAAGAGGTAATGAAGAAAGAGCTGATAAACTACGTGATAAGATAGCAGACTCATCTAAAAAGATGATGATGAAAAAAGGTGGTGTTGTTAAATCTAAATCTAAAAAGAAATAATCATGGCAAAGAAACTTGGATGTGCTTCTTGTGGAGGTACTATGAAAAAAATGTCTAAAGGTGGCATGGCTACTAAAGCTATGGGTCCAGGTAAACAACCGTTTGCTGCTGGAATACCTTATTTTATAGGTGCAGGTCAAACAGGTCCTGAGTCTATGAAAAAAGGTGGAACTAAAAAGGAGCACCCTATTACTGCATTTAGAAAAGCTAATGATGCTAGAAATGAAAGAGTAATGAAATCTTTACCTAAAGCTAAAGATGGTATGTCAACTCTTGCTACTGAATTATATGGTAAGAAAAAAGAATTAGCTCATAATAATGTTATACATTATGATCCTCAAGGTAATGTTCTACGTAATAAACCAACTGCTAAAACACCTTCTAATAAGTATATAATAGATGCTAATAATAGAAAAGTTGGTGCAAGGGGAATTAAAGCAGTTAAAGTTGATAACTCAAGAGTAAGAGCTGGTGTAAATGCTAAAACACCTGCTGCTCCTAAAAGTCCTGAACCAGTTAGAAAACCAAGTATAGAATTTGGTGATCCAAATGTTGGCTTTAAGTATAATAAACCTCTGCCTAAAACTAAATATGAAGATGCTGTTATAAATACTAAATCTCCATCTACTAGAGTTGCTGGTAAACCAAAACCTTCAACAACATCACCAGTTAAAAAAACAGATCCTAAAGGTAAAATTGCTATGTTTGCAGATGCATTAAGTCGTGGTGCAGAAAATATGTTTAAAAAGAAAGGTGGAGCTGTTAAATCTAAAAAGAAATAGTTATGGCAACTACAAGTAGAGCAGTTAAAACATCTTGCAAAAATACTAAGGTAAGAACAGCTTCAGGTGCATGTGCTCCTGAAAGAAAACCTATGATGAAATCTGGTGGTACTAGTCCATTTGGTATTCTATCTATTATAGCAGGTATAGACAATAATCCTAAACCTACAGCAGCTGATAGAATTGCTGGTGCAAAAAAAGGAACTAAAAAGATGGCCAAAGGTGGTTCAGTACATCCAGGATTCAAAGCTGTTCAATCTAAGATTGCTGCTAAACAAGGTGTAAGTAAACAAGCTGCTGGAGCTATATTAGCTGCTTCTACTAGAAAAGCTAGTGCTAAAGCTAAAGCTGCTAACCCTAGACTTAAAAAAGTAAAGTAAAATGGCAAAGCAAATGTTAAAGCGCAAAGACGGTAGTGTATCTCAAAGAGGACTTTGGGATAATATTAGAGCTAACAAAGGTTCTGGTAAAGCACCAACTACACAAATGCTTAAACAAGAAAAGAAAATAAATGCTACTCCCAAAATGAAAACTGGGGGTAGCACTCCTGCTTGGACAAGATCAGAAGGTAAAAATAAAACAGGTGGTTTAAATGCTAAAGGAGTAGCTTCTTATAGAGCTGCTAATCCTGGTAGTAAACTTAAGATGGCTGTTACAACTAAACCTTCTAAACTTGATCCAAAAAGTAAGGATGCTAAAAGGAGAAAGTCTTTTTGTGCTAGAATGTCTGGAGTAGATGGACCTATGAAAGATGAAAAAGGTAGACCTACAAGAAAAGCTCTAGCTTTAAGAAAGTGGAACTGTTAAAAGAAATAACACATGCAAAATAGTGTATTAGTAATAAAAGTAAAACAAAGGCTTAATAAATTAGATAGTCAAGACTATGACAACATTGAATGTTGGCAAGTAGTTGAGGCATTTAATAAAGCTCAAGTAGAATGGGTCAGAAGACAACTTCACGGTATTAATGTTGTACAAGAAGGTGATGAGCAATCAACTAGAAGAATAGATGATTTACAAATATTACTTGGAACTATTAATACACCATTTGTAAAAGCTGATATTTCTTCTTACTCTGATTTACCTGCTAATTATCTACAATGGAAACGTGTGGATGTAACTGCTAGAAAAGGATGTTGTGAAGACAGAAGAATGTCAGTATACCTTGCAGAAGAAGGTAACTTAAATCAATTACTATTTGATAATGCTAAGAAACCTAGTTTTGAATGGGCAGAAACATTTGCTACATTAAAAAGCAATAAGGTTAATGTATATACAAATAATGAGTTTGAAATAAGTAAAGGCAGTCTTACTTACTATAGACAACCTGTAAGAATTGAAGTAAAAGGTTGTGTAGATCCTTATACAAGTGTAGAAACTACAACTAATGTAGAATGTGAATTTAAAGATGATATAGTTGAATTACTAATTGATGAAGCTGCTAGTATTTTAGCTGGGGATATAGAATCAGGTAATCAATTCTCTAGAGGAACAGAAACAGCAGAGAGAAACAATTAATATTTATAAAAAATGGAAAGACCAAAATTATTAAAAAGAGATGCATCAGCTTCTGCAGCATCTTATTCAAGTCCAGCAGGAGGATCAGTAGATTCTATGGTAGCTGCATGTGTAAGTGAATTAATGAATGCTGCAACTAGCTTTCATAAATTACATTTGAAAGTATCAGGTGCTGGAGCATTTGCTGCTCACAAAGCATTAAACGAGTTATATGATGCCTTACCAGGACATGCAGATGACTTAGCAGAAGGATATCAAGGTGCAGCTGAAGTATTATTACAATACAGTGAAGTAGCCCCAAGATCATTAGCAACACCTGCAGATGGATTAGGTTATATTAGAGACATTACAGCAATGGTAACTAATCTACAATCTAAATTGCCTTACTCAGAACTTGTAAATGCTCTTGATACAGTTAAGGATACACTTAACTCAGCTAAGTACAAATTATTATTTTTAAAATAATTTTGCTAAAACAAAATGTTTTAGTATATTATATATATGTTTATTAATTAAAATTTAAAAAGTTATGGCTTATTTTAATCACGCCTTTCAAAAGGCTTTTGTTGGAACAAATGGTTTCACAGACTTAGCACTTGGTCAATTAGGTACTCCTGGTAACATTTTAGCTACAGGACAGTTTGCGTTTGTTGACCCAAAAACTTGGGAATTAGTTGATGTTGCAGTAGCACCTACAGGATGTTGCCCATTGATTTTAGCTTCTGGTTCTTTATACACTAAAGACAAAGTTGGATCTCACGGTGGATACTTAGAATCTAATAAATCTAAAGTTATCAACCCTAAATACATTAACAGATTCTACAGAGTTGATCCAAACATTGCTCAACAAAATGTAATCAATATTGGATTCACTCCATTCAATGCTACAGCAGGTGGTTCTTGTGAAAAAGAATTCTTATGTGATGAGACTTACTCTTTACGTATTGACGTTAAAGGTTCTCCAGCTTTAAGATTCTTAAATCACAATGCTTACTTAACTGTTGATGCATACACAGGATGTTGTCCAGCAGGTTCTATTGCTCCAGTAGCAGTTGATGGAACTTTAGTTATGATTGAGTGGGCTAAAAACATTGTTGGTGTTTCTTTACCAAATACAATTGTTGATTCAGCTAAAACTGTAATCTCTCCATTTGTATTACCAGTAGTTACTGCAGAAGATAACTCTTTATGGTACAAACCAGGAACAGATACATCAGGTTTTGTTGCTCCAGCAGGTTTCACAATCGGTGGTACTTGGGATAACTATGTATCTCCAGGACACACAGCAGGTCAATACGCAGGTATTACTTTGTATGGTGCTTATGTTGGAACTAGTTTTGATGACTGTACATTCCAAACTTCTGACTTCTTTGAAAAAGAGCCAGTTAAATTGTATGCTTCTTTAGTAGATTTAAATGGTGCTCCATGTGAATTTGAAGGATTATGTGTAGTTACTGAATGTGAAGGATTACAAGCAATGGGTCTTGGAGAATCAGTAGCAAGAGATGTAATTTTATCTGAGAGATACAGACAAAACTTCTTCCACTCTGATTTCCGTATCCGTGAAATCACTCAAGGAAATGAGATCTTAAATACTATCAATAGAAATTCTTTCTATACAAGATACTATTTACAACACTCAGTTCCACGTTTCAATAACCCAACTGGTACATTTGATAATGATCAATATTTATTAGAAATCATTACTGATGGACAAGATGTTGCATTTGAAGACTTTGTTGCAGATTGGACTGCAAACTGTGGACAATGTGTAGACTTAGAGGTGATTGATGCAATCACTGCATGTACTCCACTTATTCCAATTGAATAAGTAGTATAAAATCATATTACTAACAAAGGGAGGTGAACTAGTTTTCCCTCCCTTTTTTTATAAATTATTATGGCAAATCATATATTAAGTTTAGAAGTACCAACTGTATTAAATACATGTATCATGTCAGTGCTTGATACTAGTGTGTATACGCAATTAATACCAGTTACTTGTCCTACATTAAATGTAACAGTTCCAGGATTTAAATTCTCTACACAACTTACTATAGTACCAGGAGCTAATACAATTCTTACTGCATGTGATTTACAATTACAAACACAAAATTGTGGTACTACATTAGCTGATTTACCTGATGGAGTATATGTAATTAAGTACAGTGTTTCACCTAATGATCTAGTATTTGTAGAATACAATCATTTAAGAATATCTAAAGCATTAAATATTTATAATAATATTTTATGTAAATTAGACCTTGCTGCTTGTGAGCCCTCAGCAAGTATTCAGAAAAAACTTGAAATCTTAAAGACAGCAAAAATGTATTTAGATGCTGCTAAAGCAAAAGTTGAATTTTGTCATGAACCATCAAATGGTATGTCACTATACAATTATGCTTTAAAGATTATGAGAAAAATAGAATGTAAAAATTGTTAAACCATTAAAAACCAACAAGATGGCAAATTGTCCAAACTGCAAAGCAAGATTATCATGTGGATGTCAAAAGAGAGTAGCATCCAATAAAGCTCAAGTATGTGCAAGTTGTATTACTGCATATGAACTTAAGCTAAAGCAACAACCAAAAAAATAAAACATAATGGCAAACTCTTTCTATAAATTAGTTAACTGTGTTAATGATGAAGTTGTATATACAGATACAACAGGTTGTCCGAGTTGTGCAGCCCATGTCGGTGATTTAGTTTATACTAATTTAGAACCGGTTCCATGTTGGTATGTATTTAATACGGATTCAACACCAGGTATACTTACACCAGTTACAATATATAATGAATTAAACTGTGATAACTGCTTACCAGTATGTTATACTATAACAGGAACAGGTAATGTTTCATATGTTATACTTGGTGATACATATATTATTGAAACAGAAACAGCACCAGTAAAAGTATGTTCATTTTCTTATCCAATAGTATCAGGTAATGATCATGAAATATTTATAGGTGGTGAATGTAACTGGAATACAGGTTGTCCAATAGTATGTTATGCATTAACAAACTGTGAAACAGGTGCGGTAATATATTCATATAATCAAGAACTTGCCTTTCCTTATGAATTAAATGAAACTGTTAAGTTAGCTGAATTTACAGGTTGTTGGACAATTGCTTTAACAACATGTAATGAAGAGCTGCCTTATGTAAGTACAACAGTTACACAAACATATGCATCATGTACAGAATGTAATCCTCCTAACTATTATAAGTTAGAATCATGTGGTTCTTCTGATCCACTAACAGTATACACAAGTCAAGATTTATCAGCATATATAGGTAAGACTGTAACTATGGAAGAACATCCAGGATGTTATTATGTTACAGTGTTTCCAACTACATTTCCTTCTCCTTCAGTTGTAACTATTATAAGTAGTTTTAATAGTTGTCCAGAATGTGAAGCTCAAAGATATGTTTTATCAGATTGTGATGAAATAAGACCAAACATTTATACAACAACAAATTTAGCAGCATATGTTGGTCAAATAATTAAACTTACATTTTATCCTGATACTTGTTGGAGTGTTGCTGAGTCTACTATAAATACATCAGATGATTTAGTAATTGTTGGAGATACTTACACTACATGTTTAGAATGTGCGCTTACTGCTCCATGTATTTGTAGTACTGTAACAAATAACTCTACTACAACTCAAACATTTGGATATTTAGATTGTGATAATACTTATGGTAGTATTAGTCTTGCTGCAGGAGAACAAAGTGCACAACAATGTGTATTAAAATGGATATTTCCTGGTGGATGGACATTACCTAAAATTGTTACAAACTGTGGTGATTGTGTAGATGGTAAATGTGTAGTTCCAAAACCATTCAGAAGTGTTAGACCTGGATATAATTCTCCATCATGCACAACTGAGTATTATGAAAGAATTGCATGCTCATATTCAGAAATATTATATAAAGATGTAATAGCCCAAAGATATGGTATTGCACCATGTTGTCCTGAAGAAGAAAGCTTCCGCCTTGACATCAAGTTTCAACTACTTGAATTACAAGCAATTAATAACCCTGATTATTTATGTGCGCCAACAAGTGATTGTTGCAGTAAAGATAATGATTGCGGATGCGGTTGTAATTCTTAATTAAAATACTTATATTATAATATATACAAAAGATATGAAACCATTAAACTTTGATAATTCTCCATGTAGTCCAACAGCTTCAGATTGTGTAATCTGGAGTGGACCAGATTTACCATGCATTAATTTATGTAAAGGAGATAGTATTTCAGATGTAGTTGAAAAACTAGCTACTGAATTATGTGGAATTTTAGATATACTAAATATTTCAGCGTATGATCTTACATGCTTTAATTTAGTAAACTGTGCTCCACAAACATTTACAGATTTAATTAATTTTTTAATTGTAAAGATTTGTGAACTTGAAAATATTCCAAGTACCCCAACTACACCAGATGGTTCTACGGGGTGCCCAACTGAATGTATTGTAGATGTAGCATCTTGTTTTGTTGTAGGAAGTGCAACGACAATGTCACTTACAGATTATGCAGTTGCAATTGGCGAAAAGGTTTGTGCTATTATTGATACAAATGCATTACAGCAAGCTGCTATTAATGATTTAGATGTAAGAGTAACTACATTAGAAGATGCACCAGCTCCAGTTATTCCTACATTAGAAGTAACATTAACTCAAACATTACCATCAATTCCATCATTAAGTGGTACACAACCTGTTGAAACTGTTGTTCAGTCATACATTAATCAGATATGGTTTCCTTATGTTGCAGTAACGGGTGATTCAGGTTTATTATCTACATCAATTTCTAATCAAACAGTTTCAGCAACTGATTTATCTAAAGTAAATCCTGCTGCTCAAATGTCTGCACAATATGCGGGTTTATGGACTACTCCAACTGCAACTATTGCTGGAACATTAAATAATGTATGGGCTTGTATTAAAGACTTAAGAGATGGAAGTGTAACAGTTTCTGGATTAGATACTACAACAATTAATATGACTGTTACAGGTGGGCCTGCTTATGTAGTTAGTGCAGACCTTATACCTCAAGCTCCTTCAGTAGCAGATACAGCTACAGTAAATTTATCAGTAGGTGCGGGACCAACATATACTTTAACAGCTGACGTTATTGTACCAGGAGCAATGCTTGCATCAGGTACTCCTACAAGTGTTGCATTAGATACACCTGCTGCAACAACTAATTTAGTTAATGCTGGTACAGTACAACTTATAACAGAAGTATATGATGAAGATAATGCATATGATCCTGTTACCGGTATATGGACTTGTCCAGCAACAGGTAGATATAATTTGAATTTTTATGTTCATTTATCTAAACCAGGTATAGGCTTTACTAGTGGTATGGTGATAGCAGGAATTGTAAGTTCAACATCCACAGGTTATTATGTTGTAAGTAGTGCAACACTTAATCAAGTTACTCAATTTGTAGATATCACAGGAACAGCATTAGGCTTAGACTTAACTGTTGGAGTACAACTTCAATTAAATATTTTAAATCTAAGTGACGTAGCTTATACTACAACAGTAGGTGATGTTGTTAAGTTATCAATTCAAAAAGTTAAATAAAAAATATTATGAATTCATGTATAAAATGTGGTTGTCAAGAAGCTTTTCCTTCTTTACCACCTTGTCCAGTTCCAGCGGCTTGTCCTAATCCACAACCGTGTGCAGAAGTGTTTGATGCACAGTGTATTGTATTTACTTTACCTGATATAGAATGTGGTAATGATATTGTAGTAGCACAAGACTCTTCAATAGCTGAGGCACTTGATAGTATTGTAGCTTATTTCTGTCAAAGTGTTAAAGATTTGACTGATTGTTGTGATACTAATACTGCAGCTATAATAGAGATTAATGAAAACATTACTCTTATAAATGAGGCTATAGATGCAATTAATATTGAAATACATAGTATTAATAATAGTAAAGTAGATTCTGTTACTGGTTTAAATACTGATAATACAGATCCTCAAAATCCTATTGTTAAAATTTCAGTAGATGGAACAACTATTACTGGTCTTGGTACACCAGCTAGTCCACTTGTTGCAACTAGTGGTGGTGGTAGTATTGGTGGTTCAGGTACTACTAATTATATACCACGTTGGACACCTAATGGTACAACATTAGGAAACAGTTTAATGAATCAAATTGGTTCATGTATTTCAATAGATAATGCATCACCTATAGTAGCTTGTAAACTTTATGTTGAAACAACTACTCAAACTGTTGGTGCTTATGTTAAAAACAGTTTTAATAGTACTTTGAATACAAACTATGAAGGTATTATTGGTATAGTAGATGGTACAATTACAAATGGACAAAGTATTGGAATAGTTGGTGGTGCATCAGGAAACTCAAATGTAAATATTGGTGGTGCTTTTACAACCGCAGGTGTTACAATAGGAACTAATATTGGTATCACTTGTTTTGTACAAGGGGGAAGTTTAAATTATGGTGCACAGTTAAGAGATGGTACAGAAGGTATTGGAAAAATGCTTGCTTCAGTAACAGCAACAGGTCATTCTAATTGGAGTAAAGTTACATCAAGTTATACAACTGGTGCATCAGGTTCTTTTACAAGTGTTGATGGTAAAACTATCACTGTAACAAATGGATTAATAACTAATATAGTTTAAAAATATGTCGCAGTTTGTTGGTTTCTGTGGCTAACAACAAGACCCCGGTATGTGCTCATTACCGGGGTTATTTTTTATATATGAGTTATAAGTGCTATATTTGTTTTGACTTG
>Ga0181352_1001111_pt1 | contig 10760 bp, 13 predicted proteins | sample Fa13VDMLBSN_FD_130103 | JGI IMG/M metagenome (GOLD analysis project Ga0181352, IMG submission 130103) | Freshwater viral communities from Lake Michigan, USA - Fa13.VD.MLB.S.N | ecosystem: Environmental > Aquatic > Freshwater > Lake | place: USA: Michigan | collected 2013-09-23 | reverse complement strand
TTCAGGCCACCCTGCACAATCGGTGTGATCTCGGTACCATCAAGCGTCGCCGCAGAGGGCATCGCAGATATTTTAGTGTCCGGCATTAGCAGACCTCCATGTAAATCTTGCTATCGTCTTCTTGTAAGACGTAGCCGGTGCTTTCCATCAAAATGAAGCAAGTGGTAGGCGGCGTCGGCGGTACAACACATGAATATGTATCAACTACCCCGGCACCACCAGTGTCATCACCATAACCCGCATTCGCGTCGGCGACTACACTCGTCGCACAACCCGGCGTGGTCGGCGCTAAATTCGCAACGCTGGACCAGCCGACGTAAGGCATTTAAATCCCCGCTTGTATCAGCTTCAGAGTAGCCGAGCCGCCACCGGAATTCACAGTTAGCCGAATACCCGTCACCGGAAATGCGTAATTACCATCTTTGTCCGCCGATTGGCTGGCGATCGTCGGATGGTCGAACCAGAGGGAGAATCCCACCGCTGGATCGTCGAATGTATGTTGAACAGTGTAATTCACCGTACCAGTGATATCTACACCAAAACCAACATTAAAAGGGCTGATATTGGTGTTCATCACCAACGCACTAGTGCTGCCACTGCCAGTTTGTGAAACGGTTTGAACTTTCATTTCAAAGCCCCATAAAAGACGGGAGGCCGTAGCCCCCCGCCGTGCTTAACAAGCCATACCACCGCGAACTTTCCCGCCCTTTTTAAAGGTACCGGATAAACGATCGATCGCAACTGGTGCAGACTTCTTGCGCTCGGGCATGGCCACGGGAGCACCCGACTTAACTTCTCCCCCCGTGGCGTAGGCTTTTTTTGCCATACCACCATTCTTAAAGCCACCCTGACCATTTACTACACCGCCGGTCTTGTAACCACCCTGACCTTTGACGACGCCGCCAGTCTTCAGGCCTTTATGACCCTTGGATGCTGGCATGTCTGCATGCTTCGAGAGCTTTTTCTCGATATTGGATATCGACTTCTTCTCTTTAGCATGCATCTTGGCCGTTTCCATCTCGCCGCCACGCTTCATACCCGGAGCCTTCAGACCAAAGTCATCCGGATGCCGAGATACTAGTGGCTTTACCAATGGGCGACCGGGACCAGCATCATTAGGACCCGAACCACGCTTGGGCTTCGGTATTACCGGCCTAGGCTTCGGCATCGGACCCGGATTTCCTGGACCTACGCGAGGCTTTGACGGTGGAAGGCTGGTACCCATCGTGCCACCCATAGCCATCTTCTTGACTGGCATGCGACCGGGACCAGCATCATTGGGGCCGTAACCACGAGGCTTGGATGGATTGTTGATCTGATCTTTCAATCTATCAATTGCTCCCGGTGGCGCATCATTAGGGCCGTAACCAATGCGAACAGGAGGTTTACCACCCCCACCACCGCCGCCGCCGCCGGGTTTAGGAGCAGTTACCCGGTTCATAGCGTTCTTCACCATACCAGTAAAACCACCCAAAGCCATCTTCTTGACTGGCATGCGACCGGGACCAGCATCATTTGGACCCGAACCACGCTTAGGTAGCGGTCTTGGCATTGGACCTGCATCGTTAGGACCCGAACCACGAGGTCCAAAAGGACTGGGTGACCCTGTACCACTGCCGGGTTTAGGAGCAGTGATTTTGTCCGCCATGCCTTTGACCATACCGGTCATGCCGCCTAAAGCCATCTTTTTAGGATTAGCTACCGAGCCGCCCTTTTTGAGCCTCAAAATCACGGAAGGTTCCGTGGTCTTCATCTTTACCATTGGTTTAAATTGACCCATTATAGTCTCCTTAAACCTTCTGGGCGTACACTACGGTCAGGCGGAAAGTGCCTTGCGAAGCGACGGTACCATCAGGGTCAATCGTAAGAACTACGCTCTGGTTCGTACTAATATCCGACATTGCAGTAAGCTGGGCTGCAGTGAAAGCCAACGCAGTTCTGCCCACCAAAGTGACATCAGTCGCAGATAAGTACTGAGTACCAGCTGCTGCCGTGCCAATGGTCGCATCCACCTTAGTCGCAGTGCCATACGACGGCACCGTTACCATATCGATGATAAAATCGATGATTTGTGAATACGCGGGAAGAGTGATCGTCGCAGATACTGCAGTACCACCCGCAACTGTGGTAGCAGTCGTGGTCTGTGCTAGAACCACAAAACCGCCATCCACCGTGTCGGTTAATGAGCCGGATCCCGAGCGCAGCGCTGAGCCAAAATATGTTTGCGCCATTTCTATCTCCAAGAAAAACGGGGGGACAAGCCCCCCATGAGATTACACACCCGGGGTGCCGTACATTGCTCGCCAATCGGTGAAGCCGACGTCGTAACGCTCGGTCGCCTTGTAGCGCATCGAGTCAGTTTCGAAATCGCCTTCCATGGTCTTCTCCAGACGACGACGCATCAGAAGCTTCATGCCCTCTGGAGCGTCAGTCTGAACCCACCATGCATTCGGGTTGGTCAAACGAGACATCACAGTCGCGCCTTCGTCGAGCAGACCGATGGACTTGACTGGGTTGATGTCGTTGTTCGCGGTGCCGGAACGCAGGACCGACTTCAGCAGCACTTCGGCTTGGAAGACGTTGCCCGGTGCCACGACCAACTGCTTCGGTACCAGACGGATCTTCTTGCCGTTGTTGTCCACCGCTTGACGGATCTGAATGAGCATCTGTTCTAGCGATGTCTGCGACAGGTTAGCTGCAGTAGTCAGCAGGTTCGATGCAGTACCGTTGACGATCGGGTGTGAAGCCGAGTTCAACTGTACGCCATCGCCGCCCGGATACGATGCATTAAACGCATAGTTCAGGACGTTTGCCGACAACGTTTCTTTGGTTTCGACCAGCGACTGTGCCAAGTGCTTGGCGTAGGTCTGACCGATACGGATGTGATCGCCATCTTCAACCAGCACTTTGGTCAACGCGAAGGCCAAGCCATAAACGTTGTACACATAGCGCTTGAGGAAGAGAACACCACCCTGCTGATACGTTACTGGAGTACCGTCAGGCAGTTGAGGTGCGGCACCAAATCCGTACAGGACTGGCTCTTCATGATAGTTACGTGGGATACCGGTCTGCTCACGGAAAACGCGTGACCATTCGTCGGCACGTTGATCGTAGATACCATCGAAAGCTTCGTTAAGAATAGGTTCGACGATACTACGAAAGTCTGTACTGCGCATCGGGGCTGCCATAGTTCAGTCCCTCCCTTCTTAAATAGCTGTACCGGCCACGCCAGCGAATTGGAACTCGCTGATGGTAGCACGGACGATGGTGAATGCATCACCCCAAGCATTGTCGGGGTACGGAGCGATATCAATGATACGCATTTGAGCGGTATTTGGCGAGCCTACCAGAGTGGTCGAGATAGTCGCTTGCGACAGACCAGTAGTAGCCGAACCTGCGGTGGTGTTGCTGAGGTCAGCCTCATCACCAATTGCGCTCTGTGACAGTGAACCATCGGCCTGAATTTCATAGACGATGTTCGGGTCAGCGTAGAAATACGCCACGCACGAACCAGTCTGGTACGCGGTGTTCGCTGGCCAGTAGTTCGAAACGCGACGACGGCCAGTGGTGTCAGTCCACTCGACACCCGAAAACGCGCCGACGAATGCTTGACCAGCAGCCGCAGGTTCGATGGTGCCGCCGGTGACATAACGCACCGGTTGACCTTTGAGAATGTTCGACGAGTACGCCGAAACGATACCGCCAGCGAGTGCCTGTGCGCGATCCAAGCCCGAAGGATGGAAGGCAGGGCGCAAGCCGAACGGAGCATTAGTAGCAGACATAATGTTACTCCTATTAGGTTAGACCTGTTACTCGAAATGCGGAACAGGTGCGCGATTGTCAATGCTAGTCATGCCTTCACCTTCAACACTACCAAGACGCCGCCCATTGTTGTCTCTTGCCGATTGCAGCTGCTCAACCGAAACACGGATTTTATCCGCTTCCTCTTGAGGCGCGTAGTGGTGTACCTCTGCCATTAACTGCTGATAAATCTCCATTGGCATCTTGTACAGCACCATCTCGTTGCAAGATACAAAGCCCTCATGCTCACCAGATTTAACCTTGTATGTCTCAAAGCCGGGTAATTCGTCAGCTTTTACAGGTTCATATCCAAGTCGAATGCGCTTGTGAATCGGGTCGTACCCATTGGTAGTGGAAAGCCAGCATAAGTGATACCCCGGAATTTCCGGCGGAGTGGGCAGCGCTTCTTGGATCCACTCACTGCGGAACATCTTGCGACGTTCTTCGCTGCTTGCTAGTTGGTCGTCAGCACCCGACGTTCTGTCGTCTTGCATTGCGCGAGACTCGCGGCTACCGGCGTTTAAATTCTTTTTCAGTCGTTCATCTCTCATGATTAACCCCTTTGATTACGGTCATATTCAACATACTTACGGATCATTTTCTGGCGCTCAGTGGGGTCATCCCACATTCCAGCTTCTTTGATGGCCCTGACTCTATCTGGTGAGAGTCGGTATTCATTGGCCCTAGTACCGCTTGAAGCTTCGCGACCTGAACTCGTTTGTATATTGCGAGGAGTACGATTGTTCGACGAACGATCTGACTGACCGCGATTATACCTGTGTGGTAAATACTTTGTCAAGCGTTCGTCGAGTTCCTCCCAGTAATCATCGGTGGTCGGATCCCATCCTTCGGACGACAAAATCTCATCGATCTTGACCGCCACGGCAGAGTCGGCATCCTTCCCCTCGGGGTCGTACCAACTGTTTCGCTCCATCCACACCGCTGCTTTGCGCTGCATCCGGACATCAGGTGCTTTAGGCACCGCTTGATTGTCCGGGGCGGTCGTGGCCCTCTTCTTCATACCCTCCAGCGCCTCGACCTGCCGACGGGCCTCATACCACCCATCTTGGGCCTCAGCCAGCCGCGCCCCGTCTCGGGCGTCGGTCGCTTCCGCGATCCGGATCTTGGCGAACTTGAGCTTCAGGTGGGCATCCTCGATCGCCTTGTCCATCCGGGCGAGATCGGCACCAACCGACTTCTTCTCTAGCGCCGCCAAGCGCTCGGCCATAGCATCATTTTGCCGACGCAAGGAATCGATCAGGTGGTTAGACTCCCGGACCTTTTCCTTCTGGATCTGCTTCTTGAGCTTCCGCTCTTCCCGACGGGCTACCCGAATCGCTTCGCGCTCCTCCTCGGTCCTACCACCCGCCTGTGCTTCGGCTTCATCGGCCTCCGCATGGGCGGCATCATCGCCGTCATGGTCGTCGGAGCGATCTTTTGAATCCTCGATGTTATTCGGCAGGTCACCCTCGATCTTTACGACGGCAGACCCGTCGGCATCTTCGGCCACCTGCATCTCTACCTTCTCAGTTGCATTCATATCCACCCCTTACAGAAACGCTTTAACCTTCAATGGGTCACCAGTGACTTTCGCAATCACCTCGTGATCATTGAAGATCGAAAATAGCGCCGACTCATCATCATTCATCGGCACTTCCCAACGATCGCCGCCCCATTTAGGCATACGGACAAAATCGCCGATATCGACCCAGTTACCCTCGGGCCACGGTTCTAACGAATCGCGCTTCTTGAAAGCGAGTGGACCTACTGCGATGACTTTCGCCACCTGATTATTCCACTTCTCAGTCTCTTTAGTCTCTTCCACCAATACGATGCCGGATTTGGTCGTTGTACGCGGAGTCTGTCTCCACTGAACCAAAATACGCCCACCTACTGGTAATGCACCGGGATCAACCTCAGGAAATGCTTCCTTTAACGCTGCCTCATTCGAAGCTACCGGTTCTTCAATCATAATTATCCTTTTCTTCCAAAAGGTCATTTATAATATCCAAGGCCATAGATAGTCCTTGGCGTTGGCCCACCAAACCTCGGTAGGCATCATAAGAGGACGCTACTCCGTCCCCTAATGAATTCGTAATCTCGTTCCGTCGCTTTTCAATCAAAGCGATCAGTTGGCCGACTTCAACCATACATCAATAGTTGATCGGACGAGATGGGGCTGGACCGGGAATGCCGCCTGCCGGGACTTTAGTGCCGGTCGATGGGACATCCTGCGCCAAGCGCTTGTGTTGTGGCACTGCAGCGGACTGTTGTGCCTGATCAGTATTGGCCATTTGGACCTCCTAAGGTAGATTGTGCCTCTTTCAAGGCGGTGAGAGCAGTCTTTTCCTGCTCGTGCTTCAGAACACTCGCATCCTGCGAAAGCTCTGCAGTCTTGATACGCTCTTCGGTGAGATTATCTGCCGCATCCATCGCGACACGAATCTGCTGATCCTTGATTCGCAGGATCGCATCAGTATCGGCCTTCTCACTCTGCAACTCGAGTTCCTTCGCATCACGTGCCGCTTTGCGCTGAGTCTCGGCCAAAGATGTCTCTTTGTAGACCTGCGACGCCGGATCCAACGGTGGCTGCGGCGCGTAGGTCGCGGCAGTCTGGGCCATCTGCTGCAGCACTGGCATCAAGCGCTCGAATGCCTTCTGTGCATCGATGTTCACCAACTGCGACCCGAGACCGAACAGCTTGTCGACCTGATCGGTGATTTCCGGCATGTCGTAATCTTTGACCGGGCGACCGAGTGCTTGCTCCACGTAACCACGCATACGCTCCGAATACCACAGCACCAAATGCTGCTTGATGTGCTCCATCGCATTCGTAGTAAATGCAGGTGCAATCAACGGGTTCGAACCATATATCGGGTTCATCGCGTAATCGAGGTGTGTCTGTAAATGCGCGAGATGGTTCTGGTGCGGGTACGCGAAAGCGCCACGACCGAGCGACATCGAGACGTTCTCTTCTGCCGCATTCATCTCCTCCGGCTCCGGAATATTCGGCATGAGTTCCGCGATATTCGGCACTTTCAGCATCTTGAGCGAGCGCTTCACGATCGCCGTCGCATCCATGACACCGGGATATGCTTTGTCGAGCGCGATTACCGCTTGGTTCTGCGCCATCCGCTGCGTTTCAGAGAAGATGTGCGGGTCCGACACCGGAATCACGTCGGTATTGCGTACGAAATCCTCACGGCGGATTGGCAGTTCAGCGACGATGTCGCCCTTGCGCATATCCTCCAGATACCAACGGTTGATACGTCCGAGTACCTTGAGCAGTCGAGTCTGCGAGTGGTGCAATCGTGCATGGATCGATGAGAACACGTGCGCACCCTGCTCGATCAATGCCTGAGTGGTACCGACCGGCGCATTGGCGTTTACATCCGCGATCTTCTCTTCCGAAGTCGTGACCACACCCTTCGCCGCATCAGTCAGCCACCCGAGCAGTTGGAACAGGATCGGCGACGGTGGGTTAAACGGCATCGGCATCGCGATCTTGCGAATGTCATCGACACCCGGTGCACCCTCGATCTCGGTCACTTGGGTGACTTCGACCTGCTGCGACTGACCCGAAATACGAGCGCCTTTGAGCTTCAGCATCGTCGCCGCGTTGGTGATATGCGCCGAATCCATCAATGCGCGTAGTGCACCAGTCAGCGCTGCAGATAGACCACCAATCAAATGCGGCAGACCGATCGCGAGTGCTCCACGCCACGGAATGAATTTGAATTCGATGATCCAGTCGAGCTTCGTCATCGTCTCGTCGGATTCTTCCCAGTTACGATAGAGGCCAACCACCGTGCGATCTTCCTCATCGATCATCATGATGTACGGGGCCATCTCGCCATTCGAGTACTTGTCGTCCTCTTCCTCGAGATTCACATACACATGGTAAACCGTACGCACCCCGTCGACGTTGTCATCCGGATTTTTGCCCTCGACCTTGCGGTTCGCCTTTTCGGGTGCAGTAGGCTCGGGTTCAGCGGTGGCACGAATGACCGACACATCGCGGTACAGACCCGCCGAGATACGGCGTTCGAATTCTTGCTGGGTGATGTTGTGTACTTCCGCTGCCCGTTGCGAAGTGTAGACATTCGCCGCCGAGAACGGGATGATCATGTTGTCGATCGGTATGAACTCAGCACACGGACGCTTTTTGTGGTCGTCGTACCACAGCTTCATGTACTGCGAGCCACCGAGAGGCAACTGAGTGAGCATCTGCTCCATCTCGTCGCGGAATTCCTCGATCTGCTCGGTTAGCTGCCAGTTCATGTAGTCGCGCTTACGCTCGGCCACCTCGGTCTTGTCCTCCGACGCCTCACCGAGTACCTGAGTGCGCACTGGGCCATCGGGTGGAAATAACTCCTTGATCGCACGAGACATGAAGTCGATACACGCTTCGGCCATCACTGGGTGCACGACCTTGCTCGCACCTTGAAAATTCGCACCACCCGGCGCATCGTTACCCAAGCCAGTACGACGGATACCCTCCTCATACTGCTCGTCGCGCTTCTTGCGAGCTTCTTTGTCCTTCTCGATCAGGTCCAGATACTTGAGTGCCAAGCCCGACAATTCGGTCTCCGGCATCGATTCGGCCATGTTCGAGTAAAAGTCCTCATTCTCGTCGGGTCCAGAGATGTCCATCTTGACGATGGCCGACCCGTCGGGCAGTTCCTCGACCTCGGACTCCTCCATCTCGAGATCGACCAGCAAGCCCTCTTCGTCTTCAGGGCCACCGGTCATCTCTGGAGGTAAGGCGGGTAGTAACTCGTCCATATTGATCCTTAGATATTAACTGCCAAAATACAAGCTGCGTAGCGACTGCACTGAGCCGCCTTCTGCGAATTCGGGTGGTGTGTAATTCTTGATGGCTTCGAGCAGATTACGCTCGCTCTCACTGATCTGCGCGGGATCGCGACCCTGTAAATCAGTCATATGGTAATAACTTTCGTCTACTTTCGCCGCGTCTTTTAATTCTTCACCGGTGTAAACGCTCTTATTGCCACCAAACCCGTGCGTATCGTACATTTTTTCGAATTCCGGACGGCGGATATATTTATCACCGACTTTCATCAAATCGGTATGCTTGAAGTCACCAATCCTCGAATACCAACTACCGCTTTGCACAAAATCCGCGACATAGGGCTGGTAATCATCCACGGGACGTGCGTTCTGCTTTCCTTTGATCTGGGTGATTGCAGGGACGGGCTCAGGATGGTATCGGCGTCTGAATTCGTCATCTGCAAGAACCCAGAATTTATCTTCACGCTGAGTGCCACTGCCTCGTGGATCCTTGCCCTTAAAATGAGTCTTCACAACAGTATCTACAATATCGTCATACTCTTTAGTTGAATAAATCTTATCCCGTAAAGGCCCATGCATGTTTACCATCATCTCGGAGATACCCGGCCCTTGTGTGTTCACCTCAATCGTCGCATGTGGCCGACCTTTGTCATCGATCAGCGAATAAACTTTTGCCTTTCCGCTCTTGATCGCCTCCCACCCACCATGGCCGTACCCTAAACTGCCTGAATCACCCGAAGCTTCCACCCAGTCGGCGTGACCTTTCGGTGGTTCGTATCCGCGCACTGAATGACCCATCGCATCCGACTCCGCTGCAAATGCACCCGGCTTATTAAGCTCGACCCACTTGTAACCGGTCTTGTACTCTTTGTGCACCGGCAGACCCGAGCGGAATGCGGCCTTTTCCGCATCCATTTTGGCGGCGAGTTCTTGGTCGTACTGGTGGGTGCGACGCACCGCCTGTTCCATCGAAATCTTCGACACTTGCTCGGGTCGAATGCGACCAGCGGCGAGGTCCTCACGCAATACGTCGAGAATATGAGCGAAATCTAAATTTCGTGTGTTAGGTGCATATACATTCGTACCCTCAGGTAGCTTCGCCATCCAATCGGGCATCTGGTTACCCGCTAATTCAAACGCTTCGGCGGTCTCCGGATTCCCGATCACGTAAGGTTCCCCGACTGCATAATCCGCGACATTCTCGTACCTGCGAGCCTCAGGTGACACACCCATACCCGACCTTGGGAAACCAGCTTGATCTCTCAGCCTCTGCTGATAAGCACTTGAAGCAGCGAATTCGGGTGTGAAATGTGTATGCACGATGCCTTCTTCGGCCAGTAATCGCACCGGGTCCTCGGGTGTTCCCATATCGCGCTTAATGTACTTGGCGAGTGGACCTTGAACCCAATTCTTGATAGCGACCTCATTCTTGAGTTCAGCGATTTCACGCTCTAGAGCGGGTAGGTGCTCCGGATAAATTCCCATGCGTTGGTTTGACGCTAACACACTCTCGCTTTCAGCCAGTGTCTGCTCGGGATTCCGACGACGGTAAAACCGGCTAAGTTCATCTTTAAGTCCAGTGTCGATCGTCTGAGACCCACGGGTACGCATGACGTGTGGTGCACCGAGCGCCGATGCCTTCGCGAATTCGGTCGCCCCATGCTTGATGGCACCGGGGATCGCGGCTACCGCTTTGAGTGGTGCAGTTGCTACGCGGCTGGGTAACGGCACGAATTGACCGAGTGTACCGTAGACCTTTGCCTCCTTACTCGGACCCGCAGAGGGTAGGACTTCATTAAAATATTCGTAGCCATACGGAATGTCTTTGCCGCCCAACTGCTTGACGCGCAGCAGATTGAGGATGTCAGCAGGTGCACCAAGCGTACCAGCCGTCGATCCACGCAGGAACCCGGCTCCGGCATTCATCAGTGCTTGCATAGGCTCGGAGACCGTCTCCGCGATCCGGGAAGCGGCTTCCGAAATGCTCGTGGGTGTTGGCCGCTGCCGACCCATCCCGCGCCCGAAGTACATCTCTCGTAGGTCTTTGGTATCGGCCATGTCTACCTCGCACCGTGCTTGTTATAGGCGTCCACCAGCAACTGCCCAAAATCCACACCACCGCCACCGGCAAAACCGGGCAGGGACTG
>Ga0181352_1001110_pt1 | contig 10767 bp, 14 predicted proteins | sample Fa13VDMLBSN_FD_130103 | JGI IMG/M metagenome (GOLD analysis project Ga0181352, IMG submission 130103) | Freshwater viral communities from Lake Michigan, USA - Fa13.VD.MLB.S.N | ecosystem: Environmental > Aquatic > Freshwater > Lake | place: USA: Michigan | collected 2013-09-23 | reverse complement strand
TTAAATTAGATGATGATACTAAACTAAAAGATACGAGAGGTTATGATTTTGAAAAAAATAAATCGATTTCTTTATCTGATAAGAAAGCTCCCGATCCTGTTGCCTCATCAAATGACAATAATTCTGGAGAAACCAACGTATTAACAAATTACACGGCAACCGATTATAAAGGTAAGGATTATGGTTTTACTCTACATAATTATCCTGATTGTGTTGATAAAGGTAAACCGTGTGTAGGTGGTAAAAATGGTGATTGGGATGGGACATTGCCAAGAGCATTAGAAGTGGCTTCTTGGTTAAAAGACATGGGTATAAACCCTGGTTCGCAAAAAAGAAGTAAAAAAGAAACCGCAAATAATAATGTTTCAGACCATTGGTCTGGTCAAGATTTCACATACGCAATAGATTTTCCATGTAAAGGTAAAAAGGGTGATAAAGCATATTTGAAACTTAAAAGTGAATTTGAGTCAAGGGGAATGGTTACTAACGGTGTTATGTCAGAAGAACAAACTAAAAAAAATAAAGGTAAATGGATTAATTTTAATCATAATGGATATCGTTACCAAATTGGTTGGAACGTAAAAGACCACTATGACCATATTCATTTAGGTGTAAAAAAATTGTAATTTTTTTTATTTTCTAAAAAAAGTATTATATTTGTAGTATATAAAACAAATCGCCATGACATACAATATTAAAATTCAAAAAGAAGCTGAACAGTATAAAGACCTTTCAACAAAGGAACTAAAAAAAGTCATTAAAGGTTATAAATCACTATCACGATCTAATTCTGATATTTATAATTTTCTTTTTACTTTTTCAATTATGATGGTAATGACATTTTTACTTTTTAAAGTAAATGTTGGAATTTTATTATTAATGACTTTAATTCATTACATTTTCTTTTGGGAGTACTTACACAAGTACAAAAAAAATAAATTAGTTAGTGACAAAGATAGAGAGGAAATCGACGGTGTTATTAAAATCTTAGAAGGATATATTAAAGAATAATAAAACAAAAAACCCCTCCGAAAGAAGGGGTTTTTAATTATTATTTAAATTTATTATTTTCCGGTTCTTCTCATTCTCATGTCAAGACCTTTAAGTGCTAAGGCCAAACCTGCAAATACCATATAAACCGTAATAGGTCCTGTATATTTTCCTAAACCTGCCATTGCGTTTAGGTCATGTAACATATTTGTAATTTCAAATTCTGAATATCCCATAAATTCACCTAAAGCCAATACTGCACTAACCGCAGATGCACTTAAACCACCACGCATCATCATTTTTTCTCTACGACTTGACTTTCTTGATTTTAAATCATCCATATCCTCGTCCTCATCCTCATCTAAACCCATAGGTGAGTTTTCCATTTTAACTTTTCTTTCTAAATCTCTTTTTTCTGAACTTGTTAAATCAGGTAATATTTCAGACTTTAAAAATTCTGCAATTTTTTCAATTGCATCATCTTTAGTCATTTTACCGTAGTCACTTTCATCATCAATATCAACTAAGTCAATTTCCTCTTCAGTATCTTCAACGATTCTTTTAATAAGTCTTGTTAATTCAGACTCAGTCAATCTAATTCTTCTTATTGCCATTTTTTTATTTTTTCTTTTTTATTTTTTATTATAAATATATCGTTATTTTAAAAAACGTAATTTATATAATGTTGAGTTGATTAGTTCACAAACAGTATCAATTTGATTTTGTATGTATGAGTCCTCACAACAATCTCTTAAATCTTCTATTTTAGTACAAAGTCCTTGTAAATATTTTATAGTTGATTCGGTACTTTTATACCCCTCAATCTCATAAGACTTATATCCTTTAATTATACCGTATTTACCTTGAAAAGATTCAATCAGACCATCAAGTAAATCACCAATACCGTCATAATATCCATTTAACGCCATGTGTTCCGGATAAGACTCTGTTTGTAAGTGTAGTGTATGTGTTTGAGTTCTTGAGTGTAATATTAAAGACACCATTTCAGTAAATTTAACATTACCACCTTGTTCTTTTTTTCCAACCTCTTCTTCTTCCTCAGACATTAAAAATGTTTTTGGGAATCCTTGTTTTAAAATTTGTTTTTTAGTTATCATATTAATAAATATCATTATTTTATATTTATATAAATATGTTGTTAAAAGAAGAAATAACAAGAATAAAAGAAATGATGAACATAAATGAAGGTATGTTTGATAATTTTGATATTTCAAATTTTAAAAAGATGGACCCACCTTCCGATAATAGTAAAGAAACTAAAAAAGAAATAGATTATTTAGAAGATATAGACGTTGATAAGTTATTTGTACAAGAGAAAGACGATATGTTAGGTAACTTTATTGGGTTTTTAGAAGAAAAGAATGTGGATTACGATAAAAAACAACTAAAAAAAATATATGATGATTCATATGATGTGATTAAAAAGTTAAAAAATCATTTTAAAAGACCAAGACCCTTTGATTTGAAACCTAAATTAAAGGATGAGGTGACTAATTCTATGAATGGTTACGCTTACCCATCAGGACATTCAACAACATCACACCTTTTGTGTTTTATTTTAAGTAAATTATACCCAAAATATAAAGACGACTTTGAAAAAATAACAAAAGATATTGTATATTCTAGACAAATGGCTAAAGCTCACTACCCATCAGACATTAAATTTGGTAAAAAGTTAGCAAAAGCTATGTTTGATTACCTAAAAAAAGAAAAATTAATCGATTAAATCGGGAATAATCTCGTCTTCTACAAAATATTCAACCTCATCTGACAAATTTCCTAATTCATTTACCAAATATTTATCATTATTACCTTCAGGTCTTGCAAATGGGTCTGTAATATCATAAGTTTGGTAGTCACCAGTGTCTTCAACAAAGTCTAACATACCTAAACTACCGTCTTCGTCAACAACAATACATCCTGCCCATTCAGTACCACCCCAATAAACAATACCAAAGAACATTTTAATGTCCCCATCTACCTCATCATACTCATATTTGAAGGTAAATTCACTACCATCCTGTAATGTGCGGGTCCATTTTTCACCTGATTTATCGTCAAAATCGGTGTTTTTAGGGGTATTTTGGGGGGTAAATTCACCCTTTTCACCCTTATTTAACCACTCAGAATAGGATTTTAAGGTCATTTTATCGTCATCTGATAGACTTTTGTACCCATTTTTACCCATTTTATCTAATATTTGGTCTATTTCTTGGGTATTTTCAACCAAAAAACGGTATTGTGACTCTGTAATTATGATTTTCATACTAATAAATAGTTGTTTTTGTTGTAATTTGACCAAAAAACACGTATATTTGTGATAATGTTGACCGAAAAACTCCAAAATAGTCCAAAATCTAGTGGTTGTTACCTTTTTAAAGACAAAAAAGGTCAAATTATCTATGTTGGTAAGGCAAAATACCTTCCAAACAGGGTAAAATCTTACTTTTCTAACAAAAATCACTCAAGTAAGACCAAATTATTGGTAGAAAATGTTTCAGACGTTGATTTTTTGACCACTTTAGACGAAAATTCAGCTCTTGTACTTGAAAATGACTTAATTAAGTCCCATAATCCCAAATTTAACATTAAATTAAAGGATGATAGGTCAAAAAAATGGTATTTAACCCTTACAGATGACAATTTTCCTCGTTTAGAGGTTAAAAATGACACTAATTTAGACTCAAACCCCTTAATTGAGGTGCCAAGTAGTAGTTTATGTCATGAAATGTATGATTTATTACATGATATCTTTAATTTACGCTCGTGTTCTTATGAATTAACACCTGAAAACATTGAAAATAACAAGTTTAAAGTGTGTTTAGAGTCCCATATGGGTAGATGTGACGCACCATGTGTATCAAATATTAATAAATTCATTTATCGTGAGATAATTACTGAACTAAAACAGGTAGTTTCATTTAATTTTGACCAATTACGTGGTAAATTAACCCGTAAGATGAATGCTTTTAGTAAAGTTATGGAGTTTGAAAAGGCAAATACCATTAAATCTAGACTAAATGCTCTTGATAAGTACGAGAAATGTGTAGAATCTGCAAGAATTGGTGGTTATTTGGTGATTGCTGATGAGTTCAAGACCACTTTTGGGTTACAAAACACTCCAATTGACATAGAAATGTATGATAACTCCCACACTAATGGGGATTGTCAGGTATCTGCCCTTGTTAGATACACAAATGGTAAGAAAAACACGTCAGAATACCGTAAATTTAACATCAAAACCGTTGCTGGTCCTGATGATTACGCTTCATTTGATGAGGTTTTACGTAGAAGGTTTACCAGATTACTTAAAGAACGTAAAAAACTACCTGATATGGTTATTATTGATGGGGGTAAAGGTCAATTAGGAGTTGCAAAGAGAGTATTTGACGAACTTTTACTATCTAACCGTATAGATTTAGTATCAATATCTAAAAATGACCAACACAGGTCAGATATTTTACATTTTTGTGACGGAAAATCTGTTAATTTTGAGAATTCTAAGTTTTTTAATTTGCTTGCATCAATACAAGATGAGGTACATAGGTTTGTTATAACATTCCACCGTAAAAAACGTTCAAAAACAATGTTCAGTTAAAAAAAAAGGGGGTATAACCCCCCTCTTTTGATTTTTATTATTAACAAGTTTTTAAAATTGTTTCTAATTTGTTGTCTATAATTTTTTGTTTGTCTAAAACTTTACAACATGGTGTTGAATTTAGTATTCTAACAAAATTATCGTAGTCTCTTTTTTGTAATTTATCTTTTTGGTCTATAAATTGATTGAATTTTTGAATACAGTCTCTATCTTCTTGTCTATTCATTTTTCTTTCGTCTCTAATAGCGTTAATTCTATTTCTATATGATTGTCTTTCATCTCTATTTTGTTGTCTTTCGGATTGTCTTTCATCTCTATTTTGTTGTCTTTCGGCTTGTCTAGCATCTCTTTCCTTTTGTCTTTCGGCTTGTCTAGCATCTCTTTCCTTTTGTCTGTAGTCTTGTCTAACATCTTTTCTTGAAGGTAAATCATCTATAGTTGGTTGACCTTTAAGTTCAGTGTTTATAGGTTTTTGGTCAACTTTAAGTTGGTTCAAAGGTATTATTGGCATTTTTTCTATTTTTAATGAATTAGGATCCGAACTTTCAGGATTAGCTTCAGCAACTTTAACATCTAACGGGTTTCCTTTACCACTCCAAGTTGTTTCAGGGAATCCTCCTTTTAAATTCATTATAGCCTTTAACGCACCTTTTTTTGTTGGGTTTTGTAAGTCAATCCAATTTTCGGAAGTTTTTCTTTTAGTAAAATACTTATCATTTAATTTAGCATAGTCCCAAGTTTGGTCGTGTTTAGTGTTATACAATGCATTTGCTTCAGGACCTTCATTCATCAATCTACTTTTTTCATTAGATTTAAACGTTTCATGCATGTTTAAGATTCTTCTTTTTTCTGATTCAGATAAAAATAATTTGTTTTTCATTTTTTTTTTACTTTTATAATTTATTTTGGAAAGGCACTACTTTGTACCCTTACACCTTTAGGTAATTCAAAAGTTTCAGGTCTCGCTCTTTCAATACGTTTATATTTTTTAGTTGGGTAATTAAAATTTAATTCATTTAGTTCTCTAATGTATTCCTCACCATGTTCTTTAATTCTCATGATGACATCATCAATTAATTCAGTTGTTTTATTGTACGATACCCCATGAATCATTTCATTCTCATACTCACCTTCGTTAACAACTAACGATACTATTCTATTTATTTCAGATTCTGTAATTCTTTGTCTCATAATTATTATTTAAAATCCTAAATCAGATAAATCAACGTCACCGTAATCATCTTCGTCGTCTTCGTTTGGAAGAGCGTTTTTAAGTTCTTGTTTTTTAAGTTCGCTAACAATATCATTTACCATGTTTTCTATAAATTTGTTACCTTTAGGATCATTAGACAAAATAAGATTAGCAACTTTCATGAATTCTTTAGCATCTAGTGATGAAAAACGCATGAACAAGTAGTGTTGGATGTGTTTTTTATCTTCGTCAAATAATTCCATAGGATATGTAGATGTGAACTTTTCCCAAAATATAGGTCCAAGACGAGAATCCCAAATTTCTGCAGGTAGAGTATCTTCAGCATTTAATACCATCTCAGATTGTCGTGGGTCATCAGGTAAACCGTGAGTACCAAATACTTCATACACCCCTTTTACTAATTCGTGTACTAAAAGTGGGAATGTTACGGCCTTAGCCTTTACAGTTGGTGGGTCCGTTTCATCGTCAAACTCCGATTGACCCATTTGGCCTCCGCCACCACCAGCCATTCCTTCCATATCCGGAAAAATCCAATATGCATGTTCCATTAATGATTGAGACACACCATAGAGGTTTAACAATCTTGGGTCCATATCGTTTAGTTCGTTAGAAACTAACACATACATATGTCCTCCTTTGAAAGCCGCTCCTTGAATAAGTGAATTAATAAATCTTCTTTTGGACCTTTCTAAATTAAAAGTCTCCATGTCCCCCATAAACTCTTCTATTTCTTCTTCACTTGGTAATTCAGGTTCCGATTTCATTCCTTCGGCCTTCTCCATAGGCTGCATAACAAGTTCAGCTTTAAACTGCATTGCATCATCAGGAATACCCATCTCTTCTTTAACAAGTCTGATAGCAAGTTGTTCTAAATCTTCCTTATGTCTCATTTGAATCCCAATGATTTGTTGCATTGCTTGACCAACTGTCATCATTAGTTGCATAAGTGGGTTACCTCCTTGGATAACTTGGGTATTACCCATATATCTTCTAACTTTGTCTACAGAATCTTTAAATCTTTTTGAAGATATAAGTTCAATAAAGTCTCTATCCATATTAGGGATAGCGGGAAATCCATGATAAGGGGTTTCTCTACCCGTAATTTTTCTTTCTACGTCACCAGCCATTCTTTCAGGTCCTTCATAATCAATAGGAGCTTCATTTAATCTATAATTAATTGACGCCAGTTGATTCATTTCTTTTTCTGTTAAACCTTCCAATACTAATTTAGCACGTAGGTGGTCTCTATGCTCTAATAAATTTTTCATTATATCTCATCAAAATTTAAACCAAGTTCATCGAAACTTAACCATCCGGGCATATCTTCATCTAAAAATTCATTTTTAGCTTTAGGTTTTGTTTTTCTTTTTGGCTTATAAGGTGTTTTTGGTGTTTTAGGTATTGTAGGAGTATCCACATCAGGTCTAACAGGTGTTTCAACTTCTCTATTATACTCAATATCAAAATCAGGCCCATCGTATTCATAATCAACGTTATCCAAAACATTAAATTCTTCTTCAGTTGGAAATTCTTTTTGTTCAGAAATGACTCTACCTCTTTCATAACCAAAAAGATATTTTATTTCATTAACTTCTCTTTTAATTTTATTATCCATTGTAATATATTTTTATATAAATAGTGCGTTAATTTAATTATTTACTAACTAAATAGTATTGGTACCCTAAAGAATAATAAAGAAACGTACCTTTTGATTTTAAAACCTTATTAAGAGTTTCTTTATCTGAAATTTTTACACCTAATATTTCCTTATCTTTTGGTATTTTTCTACCTTGGTGGGTGTTCAAAACATCCTGTACGGGGTCTAAGAAGTATTTTAATTTTTTAATTAAAGTTTTTTTATCCCCTATAACCCCTATATTATATTTTTTACATAGTGATTTAATTTCTTGTAGTTCTAACAGTTCTAATTTTTCCATAACCACAAATATAATGTTTTTTTTTACTTCAACAAATAAGACTTCATTTTTATAAACTCATCGACCGCCATCTGAGCATCTTTTTGATTAGCATAAATCTTAGTTAAATCTTCAAATTTATTGTCATTGAAATTTTCATCTCCTCTAACATCTTTTGGTAACTTAACTCCTTTTTCTTTCCAAGTATATTTTATTTTATATTTACCGATTCCGTCTGCAGGTGTTACTTGAAATTCAGGTAAAACGTTTTCCTGAGAGTCTTCCATTAAAAACTTCTTATTCAGGTATCTTTCTTCCGCAATTAGATTAATAGACTGAATTATTTTTTGTTTTCTATTCCACATTTTGTTTTTTTTAATAAATAGTTTTACTATATGAATAATAATGTTTAAAATTAAAAAAAACATATAAGATGAAAAAAGTATTAAGTGACAGTACCGTGACTGTTAATTACACGGGAAGATTGGAAGATGGGTCGGTTTTTGATACCTCAATGGTTGAAGGTCGTGAACCTATGACAGCAAAATTAGGTCAAGGTCAACTAATAAAGGGGTTTGAAGACGGTTTAATTGATATGTCGGAAGGAGATAAAAAAACAGTTGAGATCGAAAGTTCTGAGGCATATGGTGAATATTTAGATTACCTAATCCAAGAGGTAGAAAAAAATCAAATGCCAGGTGAGGTTGAAGTTGGTATGCCGTTACAAGCACAAACAGAAATGGGTGTTGTACAATTTGTAGTAAAAGAAATTAAAGAAGATACTGTTGTTTTAGATGCTAATCACCCGTTAGCTGGTAAAAAACTTATTTTTGATTTAGAAGTTGTAAATATTGATTAATAAAAAAGTCCCATAAGGGACTTTTTTATGTTTTGTTATTTAAGTTTAACTTTACAAGAAAATTTTATGCAATATTTCCAAGAGGTTTAGTGTAGTAATCTTTATAAATTTGATTTTTTAGATATGCCACTGATTTTGGACTTGTAACTGGTTTCCATTGTGGGTTCTTTTCTTGTTTTGGTGCGTAAAAGAATTTTTCACCAGATTTTCTATATTTGTAATTATCACCTTCTTTACCTAATCTTACACCTGAAGCAACCTGACCAACTACTTTACCACCAACATTAGTTACTTGTGCGATCTGACCCGCATCAGCTTTAATTCCTTTTGCTACTTTTTGTAAACTTTTTACATCAAAATCATTCTTGAAAGATTTTAAATTTTTAAGAAGATCCTTACTTTCTTTCCCTGTTTTGTGTGCAATGTCTGCAAACCTAACCATATCTCCGTATATTGGACCAAATTGTTTGTCAACCATTTCTGCAGCTTTCTCCACGCCATATTCTTTTAATGGGCCTGTCGCATATTTCTCAACGTTTTTAGTAATGGCAGGTTTTAATCCTTTTTCTACGAATTTTTGACCCAACTCACCTTCTAACCAAGCGGGATTTCTAAACAAATTAGATAATTTTGATCTAATACCTTCTAACGCGGTATCAAGTAAACCTTTTGCTGCTTGTTTCTCTACTTGACCTAAAACGGCTTTTTCGGCGGTAGCGGCACCACCTTTACCAAACCATTGCATTACTTTCTCAACAAAACCAGCTAAGTATCCTTTGGCCTTTGTTGCCCCTTGTTTAAGTAACACCGCCATTTCTTCACCTATTAAACCTTTAAATTTAGTTCCAACCCATTCGGCCGCCTTTACCAAATATTTACCAGCCTTACCCACACCACCCTCTATTGCGGGTAAGAATTTCATTATCATTTTACCAAAACTTGTTTCTGCCAACCATAAAAAAACTTTCTCTAATGAAGAGAATACCGCCCCTTTAGCCGCCTTTGTAAATGGTGCTAAAGCGGTTGACATTATCCCTGTAGTCAAAAGACAAAGAGAGTCAAAAATAAGATTTAACCATTCTGGAGTACCGAGCTGTAAATTAAGAAAATCCCACTGAGTTATCAAACCCCATACAACCCCCGGAATTGCAAATGCGACACCAAAAGTTTCAGGACCAACTGCATCTATTATTAACTGAATTGCAATTCCAGGACCTGAGTTAGCGGCATCTCTCAAACTATTAAAGAATTTACCAATTACTGATTTTTTAGTCCAGTCCCATGCTTTTTGAACCACCTCCTTAGTTTTGCCAACAACTCTTAAAAATTTATTACTTTCTTTTCCCTTATACCCCATTTTAGTTAAATGTCCCCAAATGGCATCGTATTGTTTTGGATCAATTTCAGACATTTCATCATTTATCCATGCGGCTAAAGTTTTAATTTTTGGATAACTTTTACCTACAGTCTTTGCAATAGTTTGGTCAACTTTAACTAAAACATCTTTAGTATTAATCATTTTTATTGTTTTAACCGCTAAATTTTCATCAGTACCCACTCCGTCAAATGCTTTATGTAGATTTTGCATAATTACATTTACATTTGCAGGGGTTACAGTTTTTTTCGGTTCTACTTTTGGTTTTGTTTGTTCAACCATAGGAACCGAATTGTCTATTAAAAAATTAAAAAATTCATTTATATACTCAACCCCTTTTTTGTTTTCGGTGATTAGTCTATTGTCAAATCTTTCTCTATATTCTTTTATTATATTCCTTTTTTTAGGCATAATATCCTCAACTATACTTCGTTGGAAATCCACATCTATTGTGTTTCCAAAATTTTGATAATCGTATATGAATAATTTTTTAGCAAACTCTAAAAGATTCTTGCCATTTTTAAAATGATTTTGTTTGTAAGTTAGTGCTCTACCCACTAATTCGTATAAATCTTCGTGAGTTAATCTTATTACTTTTGACATAATTTAAATTGTTTATTAAATAAATATCCATTTAATTAAAAAAATAAACCCCCATTGGTAGCGACACTGATGGGGGTTTTATATAGCCGTTGCTATATCGGTCCTAAGCCGCTCTTTTGTTATTTTTCAATAACAGTATTTTTTATTTCTTCAACTAGTTTATCGGATAAGTAAACGTCTCTCATAGAACTA
>Ga0181352_1001108_pt1 | contig 10774 bp, 29 predicted proteins | sample Fa13VDMLBSN_FD_130103 | JGI IMG/M metagenome (GOLD analysis project Ga0181352, IMG submission 130103) | Freshwater viral communities from Lake Michigan, USA - Fa13.VD.MLB.S.N | ecosystem: Environmental > Aquatic > Freshwater > Lake | place: USA: Michigan | collected 2013-09-23 | reverse complement strand
CTTAGAGGGATACCGTCAGCAAGCATATTGCACATCTCCTGAGCGATTTCAGGGGTGTACTTGGATGGTCTTCCTGTCTTTTTCTTTTCCGGCGCGATTTCTGCGCTTGCCTTGGCTTCAGCAATGGCTTTTGCGGCCACTTTTCCGGCGTTTTGAGGCGTTTTTTTGCGGGGCTTGGGGGTTGGTGAGTCCATGGGTTAAACGGCTCCTTTAACGGGAGTTTAACCGTGGCTCTGAGTCTTGGTCAATTCTTCCTGCTTGTCCTTCTTTCCCTGCTCGTACGCGAGGTGCATGAGCTTCTCGATGTACGGCGGAATGTGAAGCTCTCCGCGGTAGACGAAAAGCGGATATCCAGCTTCTCTAGCAATGTCAGCCATCTCGTCTCGAGTCATTGATCGCTCCAGTAAAAACCCGGCGCTAGGCCGGGCGGGTGAATCAGGCGTATGTGCAGAATTCTTGTGTTGCCTTTTCACTTGTAGAAGCGGCAGACCAAGAGCGCATGACTTCTAGCATTCCGCTCTTCGTTTCACAGGCGAGAACCTCTACATCGGAAGAGTTGTAGAGCCGCCAGTTCCGGTCGCCGAACAGTTTCTCTAAAACGAAGCAATGTCCGTTGCAGGTGACGGAATATTTGCCTCCATTGATCTTCGCGGTCTTGAGAGTCATGTCGTTTCTCCTTGTATCGTTCCGGTCTTGCTGACCGTGGGTGAATTCTAACGCAGTTTAATTTTAATGTGCAAGCGTCTTGTTAAAGAAACCCCACGCTTTGGTGGGGCTTTACTTTTAGACTGCTTTCGGGCGCTGGATCACGGTTTGCTTGACGCCGTTACGAACGCCATGATCCTTGACCGTGGCGGAAATGGTGATCGTGTCGCCCTCGGCGGTATACGAACCATCGGCTTTATTGCTAATGGCCCATGCGTTTCCCTTGTAGATCACCACATTCTTGTCGGCGTCCTCGAGGATCGTCAGTAGCGTGACGCCATAGACGCTCTCGAGGTAGATCACTTTTTTGATCGTGAGCGTCAGCGTGATTTTCTCGCCTACGGTGCCCAGATGCTGGCGGTTGGCGTTCAGGGCGGCTTCCTTGTTAGCCCACTCAGCTTTACGAGCGGCGCGGGATTCAATGCCCTTGCGAATCGCGGCGACTTGGTTAGGGGTGAGCTTGCCGTAGGTATCGAATGCGCGGGCCATCGAACCGATGAATCCCTCGGCGTAAGAAGTCGGGTTGCCGCGGTCGTCATAGACGCGGCCAGCATCGATTGCGGCCTCGATTGCCTCTGCATCCTCATGGGTCTTGCGGAAGGTCTTTTTGGCGTTGGCGATGATGTTGCGTTTCGCCCCAGCGTAGTAAGCGTTTTCGTCCTGAATTACCGCGCCATAAATTGCTGCCATGATTTTCTCCTATATCGTTCCGGTCGAACTGTGACCGTGAACGCACTGTAACAGAGTTTGAGCATCATGCAAGCCCTGTTAAAGAAACCCCACACAACAGTCGGAATTTATGAATTCTTCTCCTTGAGCTTGGCTTCAACTGCGTCCATCAAATCTAGCCAATCCACACTCGCCAGACCTAATCTGTCTGAAATTTCTGCTTGGTCTTCCCCGGTCAGCCCCACCCACGGGCGTGGCGCCAGCTTGGCCTGCACCGCTTCGATTAGCATGGCCTTATCAAAGGCATCCCCCTGCGGGTTCTGTATCCACCGCAGGCACAGGGCCAGCAACTCGCGCTCAGTCGGCATGATCTTCCTTTACATACTTTTTTGTATGTTGTGGAAAAAACATATGGCACCCATTTTCGTTCATGTCGGTGGAGATAAAGTAAACCTGCTGGTACGGGTCGGGTTCTGTGCCAGACGCTTCGTTTCTGTAGCACTCAGTCCTACGGCTGCAGGTCGTGCTAGGGCACATTGTGATGTCAGGCATCAATATCTCCAGCGTTAAATTTCCACATCTCCTCCAACGCCGCCAAAGGAATGACGCCCCAAAGCTGTTTCTCTGCGCTTTGATACATCCCGTATATCCCGTAGAGGGCGGGATGTTTGAGTTTTTTGCGAAAGGCTAACGCCTCTTCTGCGGTGTCAAATGCGGAGAGCGAAGAGATGCTTTCAACTTTTTCGGCCTGCTCAAGCGCCTCCATCATGGATGGCGTGATGCCGCACATCCACCCGTTGTCAGACGGATAAAAACGCAGCGCGTAATCGCCAATTCGGATTTCTTTGAAGCTCATGCGTTCCCCCTTGCGCGGATAGCGGCGCACAGCTTGGCGTAGACTTGGTGCGGGTTATCAGACCCGATGACATTTGCCGAATTCAGTACTTCAGGCCCACAACACGCCTCGCGCTCATGCGCGGCGACAAGGGTGGCGAAGCGATGCAGCACCATGTCTTCGGGACGCACCATCAGGCATTCAATGCCAGCCTCCCGCGCCATGCGGATGATGTCGTCGCGGGTCATGCTTCACCCCCGATCCCGTGCTTGGGCGCAGCATCCAACATCGCACTCCACACTACATTCAGCCCCTGCGCCTCAATTGATGTCACGCCGCCCGGCTGAACACAGGGGCGCAGCGGGATATTCACCAGCACACTCAGCATTTCGTCGGTTGGCTCAATTGGCACAGCGACCCATCCATCCGTCAGCGGCTGGCGTTGGGGCGGGTCGGTGTAGAGGGCACGCCAAGCACCGGGTTCTGCTGATGCTGGCAAGCTCTTGCGGAATGTCCCGCTATCCAGCCATTGCCACGCCACCGGCTCCTGCTTCTCGGCCTGCTCAATGGCAAGGCGTAGAGTAGTTGCGGAGTTTTTTGCGACATGGTGCGGATAAATGCGACCGCTTTTAGTCGTAATGTTAGACGCCGGGTGTTCCCACTTCGCCAACATTTCCAGCGCCTCAAGCGCCTGCTTCATTGCGTCGATGCTCATGCTTTCACCTTGTAATCGTGGAACACAGCGCCGCGGGCTTTGTTACCCACTTCGCAGTTTTTGACCCACACTCGCTTGCCTGTTTTCTTTATGGTTCTCCAATGGCCTCTGCGCTCGTGCCACCGCGGTGGCGCATGGGTTCCGCCCTGCGGATCATTCTTGGGCTTGCTTGGCTCAATCAATACCGTTGTCCAGTCATAGGTCGGGACTTTGCCTTGCCTGATTTTTTTTACCCAATTAGCTCGTTTGATTGGCATATAGCCAGTGGCCGTTTTTGTCTCTAATGACTCTAAGAAAGCCGCGATAAAGGCCAGAACTCCTGTGGCATAGCTGGTGCGATAGTCAAATGGCTTTCCATCTTTGTGACGAACCTTGACTCCCTCGTCGTCCACCATATAAAAAAAACCGGGAATATCGGTGATTGTTTTTTTGTCCCACTGCAAACCACCGACGCCGACCAAGTCTCCTGATGTTGATATAAACAAAAGCGCCTTTTTATCCTCATACGCGCACACCAGCGCCGTGGCAGGGTATGGTAAAGGCCGAGACAAAATTTCACTGCTGACGGACTGCTCGCGTTTGTAGACGGCGCTCATATCAAACCAATGGTGATCGAGCGCAAAATCGTCTGGCCGCATAGCAACCATCTCTTGAATCAGAGGAGTCATTCAATCTCTCCCACCATACGCTTGATCGTGAACAAGTCCTTGTGTTGCGGATACCGGGCACGCCACAAGCGGGCGTAGAAAGCGATGTAGTCGTTGCTGATCTTGAAGTCGCTCCCGGTGGTCATGATGTTCACCTCCCACCGGATGCGGTTGATGATGAGCCAGTGACTGACATTCTTGCGGCCTTTAGAGACCGCCTCTAGCGCAAATCGCTCGAAGTGGAGCCATACCTCTGGGTTGGCCTTGTGCCACGCCCAGAAGGCCTTCTTGCGCTCTTCAAAGGACATCAACGACATTTTGGAGCGCCGCGATCAGTTGCTTGGCCTGCTCGACGGTCATCGTCGTGTAAGCGCTACCGTTGCTCAGTTGGATCGACAGCCAAACGCCATCGTCGAACTGATCAACATTGACGCGGGTGCCTTCAGAAGTTTTGATAGAAATGTCCATGATGAATCCTTTCAAGAAAAATATTCAATGATCTCGGTCTCGATGTCGGCAAAGGCGATGGGGGTCAGCTTGCGCTGGAGCCACGGAGCCTTGCGCCCGCGGCTGTCGCACACTTCCCACGCGATCTCTGCGCCACCGTAATAGTCGTAGCTGTTGTCTGCGCTACGGTCGGGGCGGCTGTAGCTGTACTCGACCACACCGATCACACAGGGGATGCCTGCGACGCGGGTCTCGATTTCTGCGATGTATTTCATGTTGGCTCCTATCGTTCCGGTCACTGTGACCGTGGGTGAATTGTAACTGTGTTTGATTTGAGGGTGCAAGGGGTTTGTTAAAGAAACCCCACGCTTCACTCAAGAACTCATCAGCTTGCGATAGACCACAGAGCAACCGGGCGTGTCGTAGTGGTTGGCGGTGCTACCCGCGGGCATGACCCAAGGAGCGTCGAGGCAGTAGCAAGTGTCTTGCTCGTCATCGAATGTCTGCCAGAAATCAAGCTGGAGGTTGTCAGTTGCCCTGTCCTGAATTCGGACGCCTCCGGTAACGAGAGCTTCAGGGGAGAAGAGGGTGATGATCATCATGTCTTGAAAATTGGTTTTGAATTTGGTGGGGGTTTTACTCGAACAGCATTGATTGAAAAGGAACCTTGCTTCCTGAATCGTATTTTTTTGTGTCTCCTTTCGGGTATGGGAGAACAGGATAAAGAAGTTGCCTTCTCAAAAAATTTTTTTCGGATTTTGATCCGACAAAAAAAACATAGCGATGTTTTGCGCTCCTATCAATTCGGTTTGATCTGTCGCCCTTGTTGTGCCTTGAATGAGCACCATCCTCTCCAGCCATGTCTGTGCGTTCTTTTGTTGTGCCAGTAAAAAGAAAATTGGTGGCCTGATAAACATATCCAACATGGCTGTGCGCGGTATCCGCGTAACTGACAACAATTTTTGGCGATGGCAACATTTGCAAACTTCTACCGACCAGCGTGCTTGCCGCATTTTTTTGATCGGTCTCTATGCAAAGTCTGTTCAACTCAATAACCTTATCTTTGTTTTCTTTTCCACAAACACCCACACACAAAAAGGGAGACGCTGGCATTCCGTAAGTGCAAATACCAACCAACTCGCCTTGGTCATAAAGACCAAAAGCATGAGAGATTGATGGCATTCGCTTTGCGTAATGTTTACGCATGATCCAAGGTTCTGTTTCAAAAGCGTTTATGGGAAAAACTTTCATTTGATTCGGGGCCGAAGCCCCGTTGGTTTATTTTGTGTTTCTGATGTGAATCACGCCACCCAATCGGGTAGACATCTCAACTTCTTTGACGGTATCAAACCCACGCACACCGCAATCGCGCTCGTCATCCCACACATAGTCTTTGTCGAGGGTGACGATGATGCTGTTGCCATCACCGCGCTCGTCATCGATATGAGCGACCCACAGTCGGGTGTCAAGAATTTTTTGAAGTGTTTTGTTCATGATGGTTCCTTGTGGGGGCCGAAGCCCCCGAGTTGATTAGCGGCTGGTGGTCTTGACAGAGAAGGAGGCGGATACCTTGGTGTACTTGGCGTACTCGGCCTCACCGAAAGCCTTGACAAACTTCTCTTTGTCGAACAGGACTCGGTTGGACTCGCTGTAGGTGGCTTTGAAGAGGTTGCCCTCGACGACCTTGGGGCCACCCTTGCTGGCGGAGTCCTTGATCGCGTCCTTGATTTTGTCTGCCTTAGCGGTGAGGTCAGCGATCTGCGCGAGGAGCAGGCCCAGTTCGTCGATCTGGGTCAGGGAGATGTCGATTGCGTTCATGTCAGTTCCTTTCGGTTGTATCGTTCCGGTCTCGTTGACCGTGACGCTATCTTAACCGAGTTAAAGGAACCACAACAAGTATTTTGAGTTTTTTTCTAGGTGCTTACCCTAGTCCCAACAGTTTTTTGGTGTCGGCCAGCAGATCGGCCTCGTCAAACCCCCAGTGTTTGGGGAAACCTTTCGTCCCAAGCCCGTGGAGGCCCGTAGAGCCTCTGTGATGCTCAGGACATAGTGGGATGACATCCGAGTGATTTGAGCGCCTTCCAGCCCCTGTTCCGGCCCTTGGGTGGTGTAGTTCTGCCGGGGTGCCCTCATACCCCATGCGCCTGCATACAGCGCAGCCTAGCTCGGCAACCCGATTCATATGCTTGCGCTCGGCGATTGTGGTCATGCGATCCAGTCCTCATGCGCCGCCCAGCACATCAGGTAATCCCAGCTTCGTCGTCGATTCGAGGCGGTCGATGGCCGCATCTCCCAGTACATCTGAGCCAGCCAGAGGCACATTCCCTTGCTCGGTAGGGGTTTCATGCTGTCATCCGATGCTCTGAGCGCTTGCTTGCCTCTTGCGAGCGCCAGACCTCGATCCTTGCTTCCGCGGCAATCAGCATCCACCGAAGGCGCTCCTCATGCTCGACCGCTTCTTTGAGGGCCAGCAGGTGGCGCTTGTAGTCCGGGTGAGCGTATGCCTCCCGTTCCTGCGCCGCGGCGGTTTCGTGCTTCGCAACCATCGCGGTTTTCATGAGTTCTGCCTTGAGGGTCTTGCGGTACTCGTCGCAGTAGACCCTGTTGGCCTTCGCCTGAGCGTACTCGCCGCTCTTGGCGATCATGTAGTCCACCGCGGCTTGCGGGTCGATCTCAGTCATACGCCTGCATCCTCCCGTCGCGGTAGTAGCGGCGGTTGCCGACGAGACTGGGCACCTGCTCGTGATCGTCTGCGCCGGGGCGCACAGGGCGCATACGGATTTCCTCCGCCATGTAGGTCTCGCGGTCTTTGAGGGTGGCGGGCTTGCGATACGGCAACTTTGCTTTTGAGGGGCCAAGTTGCTCGAGCTTCTCCCGTCCCTCATCAGTGATCTGGTAGGTGCCGTCTCCGAGCGCGGTGGCGTAGCCGTCCACCAGCAACGGAGCGATGCACGACTCGTAGTACCGGGCGGCAGATTCAGCGGTGATCTTTTGGCGCATCTCGGTATCCGTCTTGGGCGCAATGCTGATCATCTCCAGCGTGCGGTGGATGCCGCTACTGCGGACATATTTTGATTGGATCATTGGGTCTCCTCAATTTCTACGATCATTTTTCCGGGCTTGGTTGAAAATTTACGAACGATGGTGATGGGGTTGAATCGCTTGTCATCAACACCGAGAGCGCTGGCAAAACCATCGAGCGAAGCCTTGGCCGCGGCAAGGCAGTTGTCTGCATCACGGTGCCTGCGGTCAGGCATCTCGAAAATGATCATCAACTCCACTTCACCGGCGCCGAGAATTGGTTTGCGGCAGGCTTTGGTCATCCAGTAAGCCGTCTCCCTTGCTGCCGTCTTGGCTTTGTGGGTCGTTGTCCAGTGCTTGCCCCGGCTGCGGTTGGGGAACAACTCCGGCGCTGGGAAGTACAGCTCGACTCTTAGCACGCTGTTCCTCCATCAACTTCACAAGGGAACGCAAACCCTCTTCGCCCCGAATCTTTGCGATGACCACTTTGTGGCCCTGCCACCATGATTGCGCGTTCGCGGCACCGACCTCGCCAATCTTCTTTTGGTATCGAGCTATCCATTCCCTTGCTTCGCTTTCGCGCAAAAAGCGCAAGGTCTCCGGTGACATAGAGGGCACAGTCGATGGTGGCCGATGGATAACCGACTCCTTCTCGGACTTCGTCAAGGATTTTTTTGGCTTGCTCATAGTCCATGCTTGTTCCCCAGAGCTTCGAGCGCGAGCTTCGAGGCGTAGGTGCTGACCGGGTCACCGCGGCGTTGCTTGTCCATGATGCGCTTGGCCCACGCCAAATGATCGCGGGGATAGTCCTTGGCGATCTCGTACCGGGGAGCGGCTTTGCAGTAGGCGGTAAAGCATCCCAAGCACTTCGCGCCATAAGCACCCAAGTCCTCCCGAACGGTGGCCTGTTGGCAGTCAGAGCAACGCAACACCGTTTCGCTTCCGACCTCAAAGTTTTGCGTCTCGTAGTTCCGTTTTGCGCTGGCGTAGCTCATGCTTGCTCCTTGTGATAAAAGCCCTCGACAACGCGGGGGAATTTGCTGGGATTGAAGAGAAAATCAATATCGGCCTTCCAGTCCTTTGCTTTGCCCGTCAGGAACTTGGACTGACCGACCATCTGGAAATACCACTCGAAGAACGCGAGACCGCCCTGTCGGTCAAGTTTGTCAGCAGTGACCACCTCCCTCCAGCGAGCAGAGATCGCCCGTTTCCGAGAGTCGTTGACCACAGTCACCCGGGGCAGGGTAGGGAGCTTGTCGTTGTAAAGGGCGACGATTTCGTCAATCGGGGCAGGGGGGGTCGACGCTCCGCGTTGACGAGTATCTTTAGATACTTCTATTGGGTATTGGGTATTGGGTATTGGGTCATGTGTATTGGGAGCATTGCCATCGCTATGCGAACGCATTTCCTTCGCACCCCAACGAGCATTGGCTGACGCCCTTGCCTTCTCTTTCTTAACGCCAACGGCCTCAATTTCCTGCTGAACACGATTCGAAACATATCCGTCGTCTGTGCGAACGAAGAACTCTTGCAGAACGGTCGCAATGCAATCGCTATGCGAGCGCATACGAATGAAGCGGGAAATCTGCTCGATGTCCAGAGGGATCGGGGTTTCGTGAAGGTAAGCCCAGTCAAGCAAACGCCTGTAGGCAAGGTCTTCCATCTCGGTGAGATGGGCTGTGTGCGACTGATAGTCGCCAATGTTGAATTGGTAGAAGTGCATAACAGACCCAAAATCGACCCTAAAGAAAGTCACCGGCAGGTGGGGTCTGGACACTTTTCGAAGGGGTAGCTACTCCCCCTCTAGCCGGGCTTTCAAAACAGTTTATGCCGCCGGTTGCTCCGCGTCAACAGGGTAAAGATCAGGGCGCAGTTCGTGGCGCGTGACCAGCCCTTGCGTAGCCCTCTCGATGCTCAGAGTCATCGGGGCGCTAGGGCAGCGCTTGGCGTGGATCAGGAGCGAGATGTAGGTGGCGGTGATGCCAAGGTACTTTGCCATCTCGATCTTGGCTCCCCGCGGCTCGGAAGCGAAGTATTCAGCAAGCGTCATTCTTGATGGCCTCCCGGACTGCTTCAAGGGCGCGGACAGTTTCTTCGAGCGCTCGTAGGCCAGCCTCAACCGCGTCGCGGTACTCTTTCATCAGCATGGCGTTGTGGAGGTCTTTGAGCGCCTTTTCGGCCATCATGCAAGGGTATGCGTAATCGTTCATTTTTGTCTTTCAATGGTGCCGCAGAGAGGGATCGAACCCCTGACCTCCGGGTTACAAAGCCGGGACTCTACCAACTGAGCTACTGCGGCGACACCCCGGAATATAGCACAGGGTTAAAAAACAACAATAGGGAAAACACTTGTACACGGCGTTAAAGTTATGCTCTAATTCGCTCCGCGCCGACAGTGCGCTCAAGAAAGGAACGATATGAAAGTGCCCTACACAACTCATTCCGGTCTACAGATCGGCTCCCGCTACGAACCCCCGCGGTTCAATGCCATGACTGCTGAAGACGAGCATTGGCAAGGCGTTTTGCTCGGCGTTAAGCGCAGGGAAATCAACGAGCTTGCCGCCGTCGTAATCGTTGTGCTGACAATCATCGCTGCGGTGGTGCTGACAGCATGAACCCGCTCAAGCTGACGCCAACGCAAGTCGCCGAGAGGATTGTTTTCCTCGCCGCCATCATCGTCGTCCTTTTGGATGTTCTGGTCTGGAGGCCGTAATGGAAGAAATCCTCTACAAAGACGCGCTCTTTGATGATCAACAAAACGGCAGACTCGTGTTTGTGATGGCGCTCGAGCCGGTCTCTGAACGCCTGTATTTCTTTGTCGGAATCGGGCAGGGCATGAATGACACGATTGATGTCAACAACACAATGGCTCACGGGATGAGCCTGCCGCGGGAAGCTGGAATTGCTATTTTCTTTGGAGACTGGAATGACTGAAGAGCATGAAGAGTGGCTGAACGATACCCAAGCACAGGAGGAATACCGCAAATGGAAGATTGAAGATGAGATGAAACGGGCGCGATTGCCCGACCCATTTACTACAGAACCCGATGCATTTTTAAAAGCATTTCACGAAATTTTTGGAGCAAAAAAATGAGCTTTATTGTCGAAAGCGCTGGCGGCGGAAACTTCAAACCCGTTCCCTCTGGCGTGCATTTGGCCCGCCTCTACCGATTGATTGATCTTGGCACTCAGAAAAACGAGTACGAGGGCAAGATCAGCTATGTCCGCAAGATCAAATTCGTCTGGGAAGTGCATGGCAACGATGACGACGGAACTCCCCTTGTCACTGACAAAGGAGAGCCGATGATCATTACCCGCGACTACACGATGTCGTGGGGCGAGAAGGCTACGCTTCGCAAAGACTTGGAGTCGTGGAGGGGTCGCCCTTTCACCGCTGACGAACAGCGCCGGTTTGACCTCAAAAATGTCCTCGACCAGTGGTGCATGATCAATGTGCAACACAAGAATCGTCAAAAGGGCGGAGTCTTTGCCAACATTGTTGGTGTTACCCCCGTGCCGAAAATCGTCCGCCAGAACGGACTACCCAAGGGCCACAACCCTTGCGCCTTTTTCCTTTGCAGTGACCCCGATATGGAACTCTTTGAGACCTTTTCGGACTATCTCAAGGAAACAATTCAGGCCAGTCCTGAGTGGCGTGCAAGCGCCAAAAAAGAAACCAGTCCCAATTCCGATTCTGGATTTGACGATATGGCTAATGATCTTCCTTTCTAAACG
>Ga0181352_1001103_pt1 | contig 10809 bp, 15 predicted proteins | sample Fa13VDMLBSN_FD_130103 | JGI IMG/M metagenome (GOLD analysis project Ga0181352, IMG submission 130103) | Freshwater viral communities from Lake Michigan, USA - Fa13.VD.MLB.S.N | ecosystem: Environmental > Aquatic > Freshwater > Lake | place: USA: Michigan | collected 2013-09-23 | reverse complement strand
GATTTCTTCTCTTTAATGTACTCTGCCACTAAATCTAGAATGGCTTGTTTTTTACTATCCATGCTGTTGCTTTATTGTATTATAAACTTTTTCTATCCCCTGAAGATACGAAGTAAATTTGAAATTAGGAAATATATTTTGAAACTTAGTTGTATCGATATCTTTTCTATACTGTCCGTTTGGTTTAGTAGTATCGTATTCTATTCTAAGATGCTGAGAATCAGTTGCTTCTAAAGCCAATCTAGCCATAGTATCTATGGTTAAGTTATCAGGAGTGCTGATATTTAAATTTTCCTTAATATCATATTTAAGAATTAAGTTGAGAATTTGAGCAACATCATCTGCGAAAGTGAACTGTCTAAGTGGAGTTCCGTCTCCAAATAAAACTATCTTATCAGCTCCGCTACTATTTGCAATAGCTATCTTCTGAAGTAAAGCTCCTACAAAATGCTTTCTACTTAAATCACCATGCTCAAACTCACCATAAAGGTTTGAAGGAGTAATGTATGAATAATTTAATCCTTGTTTTTTAGCTATGTCAATATGACAGCCCATAACTCTTTTAGCGTATCCATATCCAAAGTTATTTGCATTAGGTAAATCTTTATGCATATCTTCTTCTACCATAGGATAATGATCAACTACGTCTGGAAATATGCAAGAAGATAAAACTCCCACAAACTTCTGAACATTAAACGCTCTTGCGTGCTTAACCATGTAAGTGTTCATTAAAAGATTTTCTTCGTAGTATTCAAAAGGATATTGGATGTTATCCATTATACCTCCCACCTTAGCAGCTAAGTGAATAACTGCATCAGGCTTGTGCATAAAGTACATTCGCATAACCTCTGTCTCGTTGGTAAGATCAAAATCTTTAGAGTTAAGAAAGATTCCATCTGTATACTTTTGTAGGTAAGTTCCTACTAATCCTGTTCCACCCGTTACTAAGACTTTCATATTAATATACTTTTTTATATATGTGATCCCAATATTCTACCATCTCAGTTATCATACTCTCAAATGTGTACTCTGGTTTCCATCCCGTAGCGGCTATTAGCTTTGAAGGATCTCCTTTAAGGAAGGAAAGCTCTTCAGGTCTTAAAAACTTTTGATGTAAGCGTACATACTTTTTGTAATCTAAATCTAGTTCAGTAAAAGCATACTCACATAGTTCAGCTACTGTATGAGATATTCCAGTTGCACAAACAAAATCATCTGGCTCTTCTAGTTGTAGGATCATATGCATTGCTTTTACAAAGTCTTTTGCATGTCCCCAATCTCTTGAAGCATCTAAGTTACCTAATACTAAGTCCTCAGAGATACCATGTTTAATTCTAGCTACTTCCTTACAAACTTTATTAGTTACAAAATTAGTACCTCTTCGAATTGATTCGTGGTTAAATAAAATACCATTAGAGATAAACATTCCATAAGAGTTTCTATAATTCTTAGCAATATTGTATCCAAATACTTTTGCGCATCCATAAGGAGATACTGGATGCATCGGTGTGGTCTCTCTTTGGAAACCGTCTTCATCTACTGAGTTACCAAACATCTCAGACGAGGAAGCTTGGTAGATTTTAATCTTTGGATTGATTTCTCTTACAGCTTCTAACAAATTTAGTACTCCAATACCTGTAGCTTGTGCTGTATAGATTGGTTGATCAAATGAAATCCTTACATGAGACTGTGCTGCTAAGTTGTAGATCTCATCAGGCTGTACTTTATTTATTACTCTGTATAGAGATGAAATGTCAGTTAAATCAGCATAGTGCAAATGTACAAGACCAAAAACCTTGTCTAATCTAGCTGTTTGGTTTTCTGCTACTGAATTACGTTTTAGTATACCGTGAACATCGTAACCTATCCCTAACAAGTACTCTGCTAAGTAAGATCCATCCTGTCCATTTATTCCTGTTATTAATGCAACTTTATTCATTATAGTGTATTGTAAAAGTTATTTTGTTTTTCTTGTCTACTAATTGTCTTGGGATGTATCAACTCAAAGCCTTCTGGTAGGATAGCTGTTACTGGTGGAGTTGAATTATCTGAAACTCTTGTAAGTCTTTCGTGGACCTTTCCTACCCATTTAATCTTTGTACGATTTTTAATGATACGAGTTTGATAATCTGGATAGTTTATCCACCCGTTCTCATTAACATTCCATCTCCATTGCTTAATATGATCTTCTGTTAAACCTTCAACGGTATTAATTCTAGGAACTAAATAGAGTTCCACATCGTTATTGTCTAAGATAAAAGGTAAGTGTTCTAGTAACTGATCCGATAAGTATTCGTCAGCATCTATCTGAAAGATATAATCTCTAGTACAATGTTCGTTTAAATTATTTTTGAAAGAAGCAAAGTCTCCATTAAGACTAGCAAAGATTCTATGAAACTCATAAGGTTTGCCTATACCATGTCCTTCTACAATTTCTCTAATCTCAGGAGTGTAGTTGGTATCTAGCTGAACCATTATCTCATCTTCAGGTCGAATATGTTTATCTAACTGATCTAATAATCTTTTCAGCTCAACATGTTCGTTGCAAGCTGTAATAGCATAACTAATTGTTTTCATAACTAATCTTTTTCAAATATTCCAATATAGTCACAGGCTTCAATAAAATCATTTCCAAAATACTTAAGCGACTTTGAATCTGATTTATGAGTCTTGTCCATATACTTTCTTTCTGTTTTCTCTTCTTCTGTAAGTTCAATTACTTTAATAGCTGACCATTGTACGTCTTCGGCATTCTTACCATTTAAGAAGACTGTTCCTTTTGTGTCTAAGTTTATTACAATAGGATACCAAACTCTACCTTCTTTATCTTCATATTTAATATCCTTATAAAGTTCAGGTAATGTTTCTTCGTATGCAGTAAAATCAAACTCTCCTGCTTTCATTAAGTCGTTTGTTTGGTAGCCACAACCCCAACAAAAGTAATTACTCTTTGTTTCATTAATTGGAGTTATGTAACATCCATCACAACCACACTTAGGACATATTGCTAATTTATCGTTAATCATTTAATAAAGTTTTATCTGTTGAATTTGTATAGCTAATTGTGCTACCTGATGGATATGACGTACTTACTGAAGTTCCGCCAAAGAAAGCTATATTCGGATTTGCAACTGTGATGTAACCAGTTCCAGGTGTCGTTGTTATTGTTGTTCCCGTTGGTGTTTCTTCTCCTCTACAAGTTACCTTATATGGATTGTATGGATCTGTGTGTGGGTTGAATGGTGGAGTCCAAGGAGTAGTGTTTGGTGTTCCAAATGGAAACTCTACCTTTGATTCATCTCTAACTCCTGCTAACTTTTCTTTCAGTAAATCCCACTGCTTAGGAGTCACGTTGTATTCGTGAACTCCCTCAGTAAATCCTTTTAACCATATTACAAATTCCTGACTAGTCATTACTTATCTTTTTAAGTTTTGGTAATACTAACTCCACTTGCTTAGGTACATACTTTTCTAAATAAGTTCCTAAAATTAAAACCATGTTGTCGTAGCTAAACTCAGTCTTAATTTTGTGTCCTTGACGTTTACCTAATATTTCAAACTTACTGTAGTTTTCATAAACATCAAACAATGCTTTAGCTGCTGTTGGAGCATCTACATCAAACCAAGAAGATCCTTCTATAATTAATCCCTTAGAGTGAGCAGAGGGATGTACTGGGTTTACGCTTCCTGGCAGTAGGATACTAAATTGTGGGTCTAAGAAATCTGTATGACCAGACCATCCTGAAGCTATGATAGGCTTCTTAGATAAGCAAAACTCTGCAAGAGGTCTTCCATATCCTTCACCTTTAGTAAACGACACAAAGGCTTTTACCTTAGGATGATTATATAAATTATTGATATCAGCATCTTCTAAATCACCATGTACTAAATAAATGTTAGGTAAGTTTTTACTTCCAACACTTTCTCTGATAGTTTCTATCTTCTTCAAGACTTCTTCTCTATCCATTATACTAGCACCTCCGTGAGATGTTTTCATAATGAGAGCTGGTTGCTTCTTCTTATCTTTAAATACTTCTAAGAATAACTTTACAAGTAGTCCAGTATTTTTTCTATCCTGTCCAAACTCTCCTTGTAGCCAATGTCCAACATATAAATAACAAAAGTCTTCTTCAATAGTATCTAAGTTTAGTACTAGATCTGTTTCAGGTAAATCTTCATCTGCAAGAAAGAAGTACTTATTTAAATCTACTCCCTCAAATAAAATCTCAACTGGTTTCTGTAACTTAATGGTACCTGTTAAAACATTAGTTGCTTTATCTCTTTGTTCAAAAGCAGAAGCTTCTAAAACTTGCTTAGCATGCTTAGATGATACTAAAGTTACATTCATTCTGTTACAACCTTCTATAAAAGAAGGATCACATACTGTAGTTTCGATGCCTGCTGTAACTCCAATGTTAACTTTACCTACAGGTTGAAATTCGTTAGGTACTGTTATTTGAAACCATACATCCGGCTGCTGAGGAAGCTGTCCTCCTTTTAGGATTAGACTAGACATCCAACCCCACTCCTCTTTATTATTTTCTAAAAAACCCCATGGAGTTGATCCCCATCTCTGAGATAGGATTTTAATATCCCAATCTTCTTTCTTTAGCTCATAGATAGCTTTGATAAAATCTCTTGCTCTTGCACCATAACCACTATACGTATCTGGAGGAGCTGATATAACACACAACTGTTTCATATTATAAATGTACTTATTATTAATTAATAGGTCAACGGATGTACCATTTTTTTCTTAGGTAATTTCTCAATCTTAATGAATTCGTGATCAGCTCTTGGCTTAAACCTTGTAAGAGTTTCCTCTATAGCATTAATCACATTATCACCCATGTGCTTAGCACTCATCATAGATTCATCTGAGATAACCCACTTACGAGCAGCTTTACATGCCTTCTCATACTTCTTAGGTTGAGTTGTCTTTAGTTTGTAAACTTCTTCAATCCTAGAAGCGATATCTCTAAAGTCTGCTCTATCGTCCCAAATGTATGGTGTAGGAACTGAACCAACCATACTCATGTTGCTTGGGAATACTGGAAATGCCCATTCGCCACACTTCGTATAAGTCTTGAAGTGATTAGAACAAAACTTATCATCAAAGTCAATCCATTCATCATTCTCGTTTACAAATCTCATTTGATCTTGCATACCACCTGTAACTGTAGCTATGATTGGTTTACCACTCATCATACCTTCTGTTAAAGATAATCCCCAACCTTCGTTAGAAGATGCTAAAGCAACAACATCTGAAGCGTTGTACATTTGATTCATCTCTTGAGGACTGTATCTGTTTTCACAGAACACTACTCGTTGATATTCAGGATTACATACTAACTCAACTACTGCAGGTAAGTCTGTTCCGTTTTCGTCAACTGTTTGTGTATGCAAAAGTAAAGCACACTTCTTAGCTTTTTCTTTACCAATAGTATCACAGAAGTGAGCATACCCTGCTATCAAATCTGGAACACATTTACGTCTAATGTTTCTTGCATTGTAAAGAACAACGAACTCGGGTTGATCATCTCCAAAATATTTCTTCCTCATAGCTTCTACTTTAGAAGACTCCTCTTTCATGTCCGGAGTGATTGGGAAAAATACTTTTTCGTTAATACCGTGAGGAACATACTTGATAACTTTATCCTTTGCCTTATCTCCTAACACTAATCTATTAATATTAGCAGTCTGTTTTGAGATAGCCATTAAAGCATCACATGATTCGTAGTACGGCTTATTGTATAATGGAGCAGGTAAGTCATCCCAGATGTTTAAGTACACCATTGGAATCTTTTTCCTAATTTCGTTTTCCATTTGAAATAACCAAATCCAATAACGAGGATCTGTAAAAAACATAATAACGTCAGGTTGCTCAATATCAATAAGCTGACGAATTATCTCAGGACTACCGTAGCCTGAATTAGGGTAGATGTAAACTGAAGCATCTGGAATACCTGCTAGGTTACTAGTGTCTCGACAAACATCTAATTTTTTTCCTTGCTCTGGGTGAGTAATTGCTGCTCCTAAATTTATCCAATTAAATCTATGTGCTGTGCCAATTACGATCTCTTTTGCCATAGTTGAGATACCAGATGTAAACCTAATATCATCAGACAGAAGCAAAATTTTCTTTCGTTCTTCTTTTGGAATGTAACCTTCTTTCATGTAACTGTTTTATTTTTTTAAATACTTCCTGTGTAGTAGGCGCTTAATTGATTGTTAATCGTTCTTTTAAACTCAGAATCAGTTAGATAGAGAAACATAGATCGCTCTAATAAATTTCTCATTGTAATTTTATTACGAATAGCTTCTGCTTTAAAGTCTTCAAAAAGTTTGTCTTGGAGCCTTACTGTTGTAAGAATATCTCCTTTTTTACCGATATGCATATTATATTATTTATAATAAATAGTACATAGTATATATAAAAGTATATATTTAAAGTACTTTTCTATCACATAAATCTGGCCTGTCTGCGTAAGGACAGAACCTACACTTATCAATACTCTTTGGATAATTCTTTTCAACGTATTCACCATCAACTGTAAATACATTTTTAACAAAGTTTTGAATATCTTCCACCGCATCCTTCACTTTCTTAACTCCATTGGCTGGGGTCCATTGTTGAATTCTACCTGGTGCATAGTCTAGGCTTTCGTTAATCTTTCTTCTTACTATAAAAAACTCAACGTCTATCTTATCTTCTGGTACATTCTTGAGTATAGAAAAGAATCTCTTGTAAAGTAAAATTTGGTTTACTTTTGTTTGATCCTTCTTCTCATAATCAGACCAGCCCCTAGTTGAAGTTTTAATATCGTAAATAATGTATTTATCTAAAGCCTCGTCGTATATTACCAAATCAATAAAGCCCTTCATTTTAACTGTCTCATACCCTTCTAAAAGCGGAGCCATGATCGGTATCTCTATTCCAACTAACTTAGTCTTTTTCTTTGAGAAAAACAACCCTCTCTTTCTTTTAAAGAAATCTAGGATTGCTATAGCGTCCTCATAAAATTCGTTTAGCTGTTCTGGAGTAGAAAAATGTCCTGCTTCTGAGTTTTCTTTGTATAACTCAATTAGCTTTGTTTTAAAGTAGGTAGGTAGGTGTATCTTATCTGCCTCGGTAGCAGACTTATCATACATCACCTGCAAATAATTCTGCAAGGTTTCATGAAAAGCTGTACCAAAGATCAGATGTATAGATGGTTTAAAAGGTTGTAACTTCTTGACGTAGTTTAAATACCACTGATGTTGACAATTCTTATAAATCTGATACTGGGAAAAGGAAACGGTTTTATTTTCTGCCACCTAAGATTTTCTTTATCTTTTCTAAATATAAGATACCATCCATAAGCTCTTGCTGAGCATGTTCAATCCATTCAGGTACTGATAAATCTTCCCTGTCTAAATCTGTTTTATACTTATTCTTACCAAACTCAGCTCTAGCTATAAATTGATCTATAATAGAATCAACTACTGAATCAGTTTTTGAAATAAGTCTTGAATTCTCTTTGGTGTGAATAATACTTGTACCCAAGTCTTTGTTCCTTGTCATGTCTGATAATTTTTCCATTGTTAAAACTAACTTCTCCTCTTCACATTTCCAACACCATCCACCCTCTGTACTAATACCTCTATGGATGTTGCATTTTATCATTACTCACCTAGATTTTTAGGTTGGAACTCATCGTTTACATGATGACAGTTTGTACATGCAAAGCTAGGGATAGGGATTAGAGCATCCTGATCTGTGCCTGCAATAAATTTACTCACCTTACGAAGGAAGGTTACTTGGGTGAAAGTTTCACATCCACACTCTTCACATGCTAGTGGGGTTGTTTTGTCTAACGAGATGTTTAAGTTCATGCCTTGTTGTGCCATAATTAAATTGTTTATAATACTAATATAAAAAGAAAAAACCAATCTAGCAAATATTAGACTGGTTTTATTTTTAGCTGTGGGAGAAGGGATCGAACCTTCACGCAGCGATTCGAGAAGTAGCACATTGCTTGCAAGCTGGTGGTCAACCCCATACTACTTTTCTATCTCGTTATCTGCACCCTCGAGACGAGAGGGCATGTCTGCCATAGATCGGGAATGCTATTCCTCCTCTTATTCCACCACCCCACAGTACTAAAGGATATCTTCTTCAGACAGATCTATCTCAATCTTACTCTGATTTCTTCTAGCTTCTTCTGCTTCTTTGTAAAGTCTTATCCAAGTTAAAGTAACATCGACTACTGCTAAGACTGGTGCTAAGAAAAGAACCATAACTCCATCTAATGCAGGAGCTGCATCTAATCCGCCACCTCTTAGATCGGTTGCCTTGTAACGCTTTATTAATTGATAGAAGCAGTATAGAACACTAGCTGCGTAAATTGACCAAAACATATTATCTCTTTTTAAATTTTAAATACAAACGTTTTACTTTTCTTTTATATAGATTAACTTTTGTCATTGCAAACCATTTACCTACTACACTACCTGCTATATAAAAAACTATTACAGACCATTGGCCTGCTAGTAATCTATCTAGCGCAAAGTAAGTTGATCCTAATGAGACTACATTAATCCAAACTGAGTTTACCAATAGTGCATTTACTTTATGCTCATAAGTATACTTAATCTCTAACGTCTTGAAGATGTTAAAGAAAAATTGAAACATAAAAACTAAAAAATAAACCGTCATAACTTTTTTCTTTGTTGCCCCTCAAGGATTCGAACCTCAACAAACAGTACCAAAAACTGTCGTACTACCGTTATACTAAAGGGCAATTTGCGGAAGCTCAGGGATTCGAACCCCAGAATCGCTCATCACGATTGCTTGTTTTCAAGACAAGTCCGTTCAACCACTCCGGCAAGCTTCCAATTTGCTCGTCTTTCCAAGCTGTCACTATTTTACACTGCCTCCTTGGTAATTGTTTTACCAGCGTTCGCCACGTGCAGCATGGGGTTGGCTCCTACACTCAACACTTGCCAACGGATTCTTAACGTGTTAAGCAGGAATGCGTAGTCAGGGAAGGATTTGAACCTTCAGCGCAACCTTTGTTAATCTACCCTAAGAGCTTCATAACTCCGACTATAGTTGCTACGGTATACTCGCGTCTACAACCTTTCCGCCACCTGACTATGTGAAGAGCTTTACAATTAAGTTGGTACTCTTCGTGATAGGGATGCTATCTTCGCCCTAAACCATCATTCGTGAGGTCTGTGTCCTCCAACGATACTCATCAGTTCTCTTCACAGCAATAGATGAGAGTCTGTAGTCAGGACAGGGTTCGAACCTGTATCAGCCCTCCGGAGAGCTGAGATGGAACTCCCCAAGCGAGGAGTGCTTCCTATAGTAAGCTACCTGACTATATGGATGAGGTTTAGTTGGCCGACTAAACAAAGTTTCTACTTGCTGCACCACGAGTTACACGTGACTGACGGGTGCTTCCACTTTCGTCTACTCTCATCCTTGATCCAGAAACAAGAATCGAACTTGCGACCTACTGATTACAAATCAGTTGCTCTACCTGCTGAGCTATTCTGGAATGTAGGAAAGTAGAAGATGGGTGCGTGGACATCTACTTTTACGATTGGCATTTCTAACCGATCACGTACAACCTTTTACAGCTTTGTGAGTACGCTATTCCAATCAACCTAAGGAGAATTTAACTATCGTTCTTAGACCTATTTTATTTTAGTCTTTTAATAATTGTTTTTTGTTCTGTAATTTATCTAAACGTGAATCCATAATGCGCACAAGACTATCATGACGATCGTCTATAATTCTACAGATTCCTTCTCTAACATCCGTTAGATCTCTATAGAGATTGGTTCTAGTTGATTCTATCTCTCTATAAACACCTTCCATTTCTTTTTCTATTTTTCTTACCTTAACGAAAGCATAAACAGCAACTACTGCCGCAGCAGTAACCACCACAGACGCTATCCCTAAAATGAATGATAGTGTATCCATAATTTAATTCTCCTATATGTCAAAGAACGATAGCTTGTTGCGGGGGAAGGATTCGAACCAACGACCTATAGGTTATGAGCCTACCGAGCTACCACTGCTCTACCCCACAATTTAAAAAAAGACCTTTCGTGTACGTAGTCTTAGCGGGCCGATCTCCCCGACGCATTGGCTCTTGAATTACTTCACTGAAGAAGAATCTACTTTTGTAGAATCAACTGCAACTTTTGTAGAGTCAGTCTTTGTAGAATCAACTGCTGTAGAATCTGTTACTACTTCAGAAGTAGCTCCGTTGTTACAAGCAGTGAAAGCTGCTACAAGTACTAACGCAAAAATTACTTTTCTCATTTTCGTTTTCTTTTTTTGTTAAATAATTAATTTAAAAATACGATAACCTTTTCAATCTAGCAACTTTTTTTTAAACTCTTCCTCTATACCAACCTTTTGGTATCTCGGATTTCGTTTTCTTATTTACCTTTCCGTCTGTGATCCAAAAAGTGCCAAATTGTGAATTAGTTTCTCCTTTTCCCCAACCCTTCTTTACATCCTTCATCTTTTCAAGAGTTTCAGGTTTGTGCTTCCTGCCAGTCCAGTTTGGAGGGTTTGGAACACGTTTGCCATTTTTATACTGCTTCTTCATACTCTCTCTATGAGCCTCTGAGAATTTCTGCTTAAACTCAGAATCTACAGTTAGGAGCTTCAATCTTGCTTTATTAGCACCTTCTGTAGCTTTCTTTTGGTGATCGGTATTACACCACCCCCCACTTCCTCCAGGTTTTAAATTCAAGCAGTTAGAATCTTTAATTAGATCTTCATTAACAAGCTCCCTCTCTTTTTTG
>Ga0181352_1001102_pt1 | contig 10811 bp, 11 predicted proteins | sample Fa13VDMLBSN_FD_130103 | JGI IMG/M metagenome (GOLD analysis project Ga0181352, IMG submission 130103) | Freshwater viral communities from Lake Michigan, USA - Fa13.VD.MLB.S.N | ecosystem: Environmental > Aquatic > Freshwater > Lake | place: USA: Michigan | collected 2013-09-23 | reverse complement strand
TTCAGGAAGGTATCGCACATCGTATTCCTCGCCCGGTGGACGTAGGAATCCCCTGAAAGCTCCATGAACCTGTAATCGATCCCCATCTGGGTCAAGAGCCTGCACGTGTGCACCAATGAACTGATGTACGGGCTGAACCCCTTCAGTTCGTAGAACGGGGTTGCGATGATGACTTTCATCTGCTGGCGGTAATACTGCTTCTTGACGTTGTGATAGAGGCCGGGAAGCTCCTTGGCCCGGTCAGCATCCAAGAGAGAATGGTTCTTGCCGTGAATCCTGAAATGGCTCAGAGGCTCTTCGATGATCCTGATATTTTCCCTCTGGAGGAGTTTCAAATACATGTCGTAGTCGGCGATGACTTTATGTTCCTTGTTCCAGCCGCCGACATCCGACACGACCCTGGTTCTGTACATCCCGGTGCCGAAGTAGACATTTCCGCCATGCAGTACCGTCAACCATTCTTCCCTCGTCCTGTTGATGGCCTTTGGAATGTCTTTTACGATGTGATGTTCTGTAAGCGGGCTTCCGTCTTCCTTGATGAAATCCGTCTGTGAGGCGACGAACTCAAGCCACGGATTCTTCTCGAACTCCTTGAGGCATTTTTCGAGGAAATCAGGCTCCAGTGTGTCGTCCGCCGCGAAAGGGACGTAATACAGACCTTCAGCCCTGAAGGCGAGTTGGTTATGAGCGTCCCAGATGCCCTTGTTTTCAGGGAAGGCGAAGACCTTGATTCTAGGGTCTGTAAACTGCTGTACCACGGTCTTGAAGTCATCCGTGGAAGCATCGTCGATGATCAGGATCTCGAAGTCCTGGAAGGTCTGATTAAGGACTGAATTCACCGCATCTGGCAGGAATTTCGCGTGGTTGTAGCAGGGAATTCCTACCGTGACCTTCCCCTTGGTTTGCGGAATCTTCAATGGGAACTTGGCGAGCATCCTCTTTATTTCGTCCTCCGCTCCTGCGACATTGGTCGCCCTGACAGAAGTGGATTCATTCTCGGGGTCGTCAACCGCCCACCTGTAGGGCAAAAGGACCCCTGTATATCCCTTGGAAAAGAACGTGCAGAAAAGCCCATGTTCCCCGAAGATCCTGAAATCCTCGTCCATGTATCCACAGTCTTTCATGACGGACATCTTCATCAACATGCTCGCCCCGCCAATGGGGGCTATGCGTTCACGAAGATCCCTGATCCACGCCTCGTTGGACCTGTTCTGCGCCCTCATGTAGTACTGCTCCCATGTGGGTCTTGGCCCCATCTCACCCCGCGACGGCATACCCCAGATGCAATCCACTCCAGGGTGTTCTGCGAAGAAGTCCAGTTGTTGCTGGAGCTTGTCGGGAGTGATGACTTCATCGGCTGCCAACATGCTCACGTATTCCCCTGTCGCGGCCTTCATGGCGATGTTCACGCCTTGCGGATTCCCGCCGTTTACATCAAGCCTGATAAGCCGGATTCGGCTATCGTTGAAAACGTCAACAATCGCTTTGAGGTCTTCAGTAGAGCCGTCATCCACGATAACCAACTCCCAGTCCTTGAAGGTCTGAGCGACGACCGATGCGATCATCTTTTTTAGGTACTTTGAATGATTCAGGACCTGCGAACAGATCGAAACCTTTGGCATGACGCTCCTTGTGTTCCTTAAGTATAAAAAGCCCCCCGACCGAAGCCGGGGGGGAAGTCCAACTACTTACGGCGTCGTACTGTCAGTTACCAGTCCGAGGTTAGCCAATGCCGTAACGATGGTGCTCAAGCATGTTGCCGAACTGACGATTCCGCTGATGACCGGACGCACAACCGGGGTTGCCCCATAGAAGGCAATCTTCTCCGTTGCGCTTTTGCCCATCTGTGCGCCACCCGGATCGTTGTAGGTGACTTGTTCGTACTCTAGTGGCTGACTCATGTCATCTCTCCTTAGTTATTAGCGCCGTAGAGACGGCAGGCCCACTGCGGTCTGATGGCCGCATACCCGTACAGAATGTCGATACGAGTAAGCAGTTCATCGTTCCGAATATCGGAGGCTTGCCAGACTCTTACGCTCAACCCGTCGTAGGTCTTCCGAACGCACTTGGAAGCGTCTGCCATGAGCGGCAGTTCAGCAGTTGCAAAGGTGAACGCATCCTTGTGGTACATCAGACCCAGGGGATAGGACGAAATGACCGGCGTCGCAGTGCTGATCGAAAGGCTAGACAGCGCCACCGACGTAGCGGTAAGCACTCCAAGATGGACGTTCTGCCGTGGACCTGAAATATAGATCGGCGGAGAGATCGTCCAAGTCGAAGCGGCTGCCGTGGCCACGACAGTAAACTGCTTCCTCACCCCGTAGCTCGCCTTGGTTTCCGGGTGAACGTCATAGACGCTCGAAATCGTGAAGTTCATGCCCACCGGAATCGTCGGGTTCAGAACGCTCGTCACCGACAGGGTATTGATCCCCAGTGTAGTGATCGAGAGGTCGTTGAGCTTCTGGGAGGAGTTCGTCAGCGAACTGACGTTCTGGAACGTCCAGATCCTTTCGTTCTCGTAGTAGTCCGCCATCGCCGTTCTTGCGACCAGGCCCTCGCGGTATTGCTCGGAAATCGCGCCGGACGGGTTGAAATAAGTGGCGACGTTGGTCACGATGTTGGCCATGATCGCGGAATCCACCTGGAGCCTTCTGTCGCCCTTGGGGGCGAGATTCTGGTTCAGGCGGGTCCTTGCGGCCCCCGGAGTCTGTAGAGAAGAAATCGTGGAACCCGGAATCCCTGCAAAGGGATAAGTGGCCTTGGTGCAGCCTACGAGCACGTCAGCGTCGATGTTGCTCATCAGGGAAGCCAGCGCGGGCTGGAGGTGAAGCTGAGAAAACTCATCCAGATCCAGAGCAAGTTCCCGGCTGTTAAACCGCATGTCAACGCCGTCCTGCGTGGCGACGGTGAGCACAGTGGAGACTTGGACGCTATCTTGCACGTCCATGACCCTTGAGCCTTGACGCCTTGTGTATTCAGACGGGAGCCTGATGCGGAGGGTATCCCCGATCTTCGCTCCAGCCTGCCCGAACGAATCGTCAAACTGACGATTGATCGTCCCGATGAAAGTTGCCTTTTCGTGCGCGAGTCGTAGGGCTTCTCGCGTAATCATGTCGATAGTCAACAGGGTGTTGGCCATGACGTTTGCTCCTTAGAGAAGTCACAGGAGCCTTCATTTGCGACCTAGCTGTTTGTTGCGCTTCGAAAGCCACGTCTTGTAGTCGTCTTGTTCTGTAGGGACTTCTGTGGCTTGCGTTGCCGCCCCGGTTAAGGGCTTGATTGGAGCAGGTGCTTTTGAAGGCGCTTTTGGTTTTGGGGTCTCAGAGAGGAGCTTTGCTTCCAGCTTGCCGATTTCCCTGACAGCAGACACCGGAGGAAGTTTAGAAAGCCTGTCCGCCTCGTCCATGTGGGTCGCCAGGTGATAGGCGACTACCGGATCTGCGTCCATGACAGCCCATGTAAGGTGGTTGACGGGTTCTAGGTTTCCGACTTTTTCTTCAAAGTCCTCGAACTTGTCTTCCGCCTTCAAGACCTTGGCTTCCCAGTCTTGTTTGATCTTCCGCTGGGCCTGGGTCTGGGCTTCCTGCTGCTGTCTTTGAATGACTTCCTGAACGGCCTGCTTTTTGGCTTCTTCGGCAGTGTACGAAGCGTACTTCTCGGGATCGTAGTCAAAGTCGGCTAAGGTCTTTCGACCCTCGGCTTTGGGTTTCGAAAGCTCCGCCAGCTTCTGTTCAAGTTCGGCGGCCCGCTTGGTTTCCGCTTCAGCCTTGGCTTCTGCTTCTGCTCTGGCCTTAATGACCTTATCGAGCTTTCTTTCAAAGCGCCTACCTTCTCGCTTCGCCGCTTGCTCAGGCGTAACTTCTTCCGGTTTCGCTTCCGGTTCAGCAGGGGTGGCTGAGTCCTCTGTGTCTTGAGCGACTTCTGTGGCTAGTTCATCGCTCGCAGCCGGGGGTGTCGAAACTTCAACAGGCGCTTCAACGGCTTTGGGAGCCTCTTTTGGCTCCGCAGGCAGTTCAAAGCGTTTTGGTACTGGAGGGGGAGTTAGTGGTAACTCCGCCTGTGGGACTGCTTCTGGCATGGGGTCGTCTCCTGCCTCCGCGAGAACCGCTCGCGTATCGGATAGATAGGAGTCTGACCCAATTCAGGAAACTGTCAAGATACCGTCAAGTTAGTAACCACTTGTCGAAATTCCGACACATAGGACTTTATGCTCTTTCTCACTGTGGAAGGCTCAAAACCAAGATTTACAGCTTTTTGTATGCCAATCAGGAACGATTTCTTATTGGTTTCTATGAAATCCGCCACCCCTCCAAGGAGAGAAACGACTTCCCTGATGGTAATTGGTTCTTTAGATCCTAGATTTACGGTGTTGTGTCCAATTATCTGATTTTTAGACCATTTATGGATGAATCCAGATACTTCACCTACATGAACGACATTATTAAAAAGACTCTCCGGGTTGTACGCTTTTACCAGTTCCCCTCTCCTTATCCCAGCCAGAGTTCTTGATAGAAAGATGTCGTGAGCACCAAGACCAACTACTCCTGGAAGTCTCAACGTCAGGCTGTTAAGGTCGTAGGTTCTTAAAAGACCTTCTATGTCCCATTTGGCCTTGGCATAGGAATTCTGCTTAAAAGGGATTGTTTCTTCTGTTACTACACTTTCTGAAATATCCCCGTAAACAGATATTGATGACAGGAAAACCACCGATGACTTGCTTTCAAAAGCGTGGTCAAAAACCTTTTTAGCTAAAGACAGGTCTTCTTCATAGGAGGGTGCGGCAGCGCAATGTATTACGAGATTTTCAGTGTTCAGATGCTTTGCAAGATACCCACCAATGAAACCACCTTTCCCAGTAATCATTACGGAATGATCCTTCTGTACCCCAAAGCCTTGATAGCTCTCCAGCACTGACCATAGAGGGTCGTGTAACCCCCGTATTCACCCTCAGAATAGATATGACACAACTCGGCCTCATCCCCCCTGGACCCTACTACTGCTGCACCGCACAACTCTCCGTTAGTGATTCCGATGGCAAAAACAGGGGTGGCGTCTGACTTGTAGTGTCTTTCGTTCTTTTTAAGGTATTCAAGAGCTTCCTGGACTGTGAGAGTAACTACCGTTAATTCAGCCATTTCCCACCTCCATGATCTTCTTCAGGACTTTTTCAGGTAAAGCAGGGTCGGCGTCTTCAATAGACTTACCGAACCTGACCTGGGGGACTACTCCTTGTTCCTCATCGACCAAGACTTCTAAAAAGGCTGGCCCCAACTGCTTGAAAAGAAGGGGTAGGGTGTTTACCACCGAGATCCCGTAAGCATTCGCTACGGCTTTGAAATTCGGGGTTGCGAGGTCTTTTGAAGAGGTTCCGTGGTAAACCCCTCCCAACCACTGTTTCTGGGTCTGTCGGCACATGGCATGACCTTTGTTGTTGAAAAGAATGGTCTTTATGTCCATGTCATGCTTTCGGATGGTCGCAAATTCGGTGATATTCTCTGAAAGTCCGCCATCTCCAGTTAAAAGTACAACCCTCCCAGGAAAGGCTCCAGAAGCACCCATCGAAGCTGGTAAACCATACCCCATCGGGGTCTGATTGAAAGCGTGGATAAACCTTCCCTTGAATGGAATGGTCTGCATCGCCCAAGCCAACGGACAGCCGGTATCTGAAACCACTAAATCGTCTTCTGTCAGATAAGTCCCCAGTTGTTCCATGAATTTATAAGGACTTGACGTGGGGTAGTCAGGGTCGATAGCAGGGTATTCCTCGGCCCATTTGAAGACCTGTTTCCTCCAACTACCAAAACTCTGCTCGGTATCCAAAACCTCCAAAGACTTCAGATATTGCACCGCATCAGACTTGACCGTGTAGCAGGGTCTGCCGATGACGTTCATCTTGTCCAACTCCGCCTGGTCAATATCGACCATCGTCAAATCAGCCTTCGGAGCGAAACTAGAAGCCGGAGACCCGGTAGCCTTGGTATCCAACCTAGACCCCACAGAGATGACCAAATCGGCGTTCTGGACGGCAAAATTCGCCGCCCTGACTCCATGAGTCCCCCAAGTCCCGACATACAAAGGGTGTCCTGCCATGATGTCCGCAGCCCCCCAGGTCGTAACACAGGGGATATTCAGTCTTGAGACCGTCTCTCGGGCGACTTCCCGGCCCCCGGAGAGATGCACCCCCCAGCCAAGTGCTAAAACAGGTCTTTTGTAACCAGAAAAGTTCTGTTTTTGAAGTCTTGTGCTTTCTGTCTTTGGAGGGCTGAAATGCCTCAAAGTCAGGGGATCGACTTCGGCCCTTTGAATATCGTCGGGTACGTCAACCACCACGGGTCCGGGTCTGCCTTCTTTTGCATACCACAGGGCCTTTTCAAGCTCGTAGAGGATGTCGTCTTCCTTCATCACGATGACTGAATACTTGGTAATCGACTTTGTGAGTTCAACAAAGGGCATGGACTGAAAACCGAACTGCCTGACCCCCAAGCCAGTCCCAAGTCTCGCTCTGGTCTGGTTTCCGGTGAGGTAAAGCACCGGAACAGAATCGTAATAAGAGGTCGCTATCCCGGTGACGAAATTGGTCGCCCCAGGTCCAGAAGTCGCCATCGCACAGCCGATACCTAAAATCCGGGCTTCGCAATCCGCCGCGAAAGAAGCTCCTTGTTCGTTCTGCGGGCAGATGATTCTAATGTCATCCCTTTTGCAGATGGCATCTATCATGTGAAGGTCACCCCCACCGGAGACGGTGTAGACCCTCTTAATGCCGTTCTCCGCGAGGAACTTCGCTATCAGATGTGCGATTTTCAAAGTAGATCCTTCAGTCTTTCATAGACTTGATCGTGGCTTACGGTGGGTTCTACCCCGTTCATTATCCTGAAGACTCGTTCGTAGTTCGCTGCCGTATGCCCCGCTTTCAAGGTCTGTTCGTGGATCTTGGTCTTTACGACCCCCGGATTGAGCATCTTGAACCTTGTTTCCGGGTACTCCGCGTTCAGGGTCGTCAACAGGGACTCCAGCGCGGCTTTTCCGGCTCTGTAAGCCGTGTAGGTCGGGGTTGGTCTTGAGAGATTCGGCCCACTCAAGAAAACTACGGTAGCGTTTGGGTTTCTGTTGTTCCATACCGATCTCAGGCAGTTCAAGGGGGCAAGCGAATTGACCATCATGCCTTCCATCCACTCCACGGGGTTTGTATCGAAGAACATCCCTATCGGTTCCAGCTTTCCTTGGGCAAGGATCAGAAGATCCCATTCCTTGTGAGGAAGCATCAGGTCTTTGCCAAAGGCTCCGTCTACCTCCCAGCCGTCTCTTTCAAGCCGAGTTCTCAACTGTCTTGCAATATCCGAACCCAAGCCTGCTATGAGACATTTCATGGAAGCGGCCAGCCATCCTTGGGTCGGTAGAGTCTTCCTTCGGTTATCTCAATCCACAACTCAGCTTTACACAGTCTCTCGAAGTAGGGCGCTAGATCAATTAGATGAAATTGATGTGCTCCATCCGGGAGAAGTCGGCCAGATACCTGTTCGGTTTGTCCATCCGGCAGTTGAGACGACACTGCTTGATGTCGAAGGACTTCATCAGTTCCCAATTTTCCCTCCTCTTTTCGCCTTCCCAGATTTCCTGGAAGGTCTGTACATTGATATTGCCAATACAAAATCGCTTGTCGAGGAGGTGAGCCGAGCAGGTGAAGATGTCCCCATTTCCCATGGCATATACCCAGAAGAAGGGCGTAGCTCGGCATTTATCATACGAATGCCCTTTGAGGATTTCCTGATTGATCGAGTCGGCACGATAAATGACCTTGAATGTTTTGGTGTTGAATTCTTTGACGCCTTCTAAATAGGCCCGCATCTGCCTGTAATCTACGTCTTCGTACTGGTGCGTGAGCGAGAAAGTGCCTTGCGAATATGGTTTAAGGACGAGATAATCCACTCCTGCATCCGAGCACAGTCTTGCCAGTTCTCGCATCTCGTACACATTTTCCGGCAGGACCACACATTGCACGCCAATGGTGCAAGAGCCTTTCCGACCAACTGCATTCTTAATTCCGTCCCAAACCTTGTCCCAGTCCGCTTCTTTCGTTTTGTGGACCTTGGCATAGGTATCTTTCCTTCCAGCGTTCATTGAAATCTTGATCCAGGTGCAAAGGTCTACAGGTTCCAACTTGTCTAGTAGAACTCCGTTCGTCGTAAAACTGACATCCAATCCGCTATGTACCGCCGATCTGGTGATGTCTGAGATTCTTTTGTGGAGGAGCGGTTCTCCGGTTCCGGCGAACATGACCGATTTGATCCCGAGCCTAGCTGCTTCCGCCATCCTTTTCGCAAGAATATCGGCATCGAGTAGATCCGGCGGGTACCCGATGGCGTCCACCGAGCAGAAACTACATCTATGATTGCACGCTGCCGACGTCGTAATTTCGCAGTAAATAGGGTAGACACGTTTTGCTTTCTCCCAAGTATCAGCGTTTAACCACTGAGCCACTCTCTCGGGGTGGTAGTGGAGTTTGTGCGAATCAATGTTCCAGTCATTCATTCCGATAGCTCCTCACCAGAGTATCAAAGAGGACTGGTTTGGTAACGCTGCCGCTGTGACCAACTATTCTCACCTTGATGGCTCCGGCTGCGTTGCCTATTCTCAAGAGGTCTTTCATTGAAAAACCCGCTGCGGCGAAAGGCGAGACGACTGACAAGAAAGCGTCCCCAGCCCCCATCGTATCGATGACGTTATCGGTCATTGCCGGTGCTCTCTCGAAAGCCCCGTCAAAGCCTATGGCCCCTTTAGTCCCTCGGGTGACGATGATCTTCTTGAAGCCCAATTCAAGGATCACGTCCTCAAGGGGGGATTTGTCGTCATGGGTTGCCAGTCTTGCTTCCAGTTCATCCAAGACGACAAGATCTGCTCTTGGGTACTTGGTAATCATGTTGAAGCCGTAGTTCACCGCGTTGGTCTGGGCGTTGACACAGAGATATCTTGCTTCCTTGCAGACCCGCTCGATGAGTTCCTTGGTCATCGTCCCATGCCCAAAGTCGGTGACCACCACCAAGTCGTAGCTGGGAATGTCCACCGGATTGATTCGTTCGTTGGTGGGTCTTAGCTGGTGGGTTACGAAGAGCTTTCTCAGGTAAACCTCGTCTATCAGACGGGTGTTTACCATGTCGTTCTCACCGCCTAGATAGTCAACCTGCTTGCAGAAGCTCAGTAAATGATTCTTGGCAGCCCATACCCCGCCGTAGAAGTACTCCCTCTTTACGAAAACAGAGGACAAGGCGGCTTCCTTCACCGCTTTACCAATGACCCTGACGTAGATGTATTCATCCACGATCCGGTCCCCAATGAAGAGAACCTTGAAGTCTTTGACTTTATCGAGGTCTATCATAGTGATGAAGAAGCTCGGTAGATGAATAGGTGGGTTCGTCGGTGAACAAAATCTCTATGTTGTTCGCCTTGCAGTAGTCCAGATCTTCCTGAAGGATCTTTCCTTTGTAGTCTTTCCCCTTGGCAAAGACCTGTGGTTCCACCAGTTCAAGAGCCTCCAATGAGTACGAAACGAGGATCGTCCTGTCCACGCAGGTCAAAGACCCCACCATTTCCCGCCTCTGCTGGTCTGTGAACACCGGCCTTCCGGGGCCTTTGTTGACGAAGGCATCCTTGGTAATCGAGACCACCAGCCAGTCCCCGTGAAGTCGCGCAGCCTGAAAATGCCTCAGGTGTCCTACATGCAGGATGTCGAAAACACCGTTACAGAGGACAACTTTTTTAGACATTGTTAGACATTGATGATATTTTGGTAGATGGGGTTGGTTTCCGAGTCTTTAAAGGATCCGCCGTCGAATCTCGCTTTTAGGTCCAAAACACCCTTTTCGAGACTTCTCTTGGGTCTGAATTGAAGCATGTCGGAAGCCTTGAAACCGCTCACCGAATAAGACCTGTCATCGACCCTTTCCTTTACCGAAATCTCGCAGGGGATGAGTTTTTGCACCATCTCGGCTGAATACTTAACAGTCTGGTTCTCCATGACTACGTTGAAAGACTGGCCACCGACGAGATCTGTCCTCGTTTTCAGGATCAGTTTGTAGAAATCGCACAGATCCTGGATATGCACGTGAGACCTGATCTGGCTTCCGCCTTCTACGGTGATAACACGCTTTCTACAAGCGTCGTGGACCATCCTGTTGATGGTTAAGTCCAGTCTTTGTCTTGGAGAGTACCCACAAACGGAAGCACTTCTCACCGAGGTACAAGAGAAGTCTTCTGAGTCGTGGGAAAAGAGGATCTTGTCACACTCAAACTTCCCATTTCCATAGATCGTTGTCGGATTCGGAGGTTCGAATTCCGACATCTGGTAAGTCGGAGGGTTCGAGCTTCCGTAAACAGCTACCGAGGAAGCGTAGATGAACCTTTTAACACCTATTTCTTTCGCCGCCAGAAGGTTTGGCTCGAAACACTCCACATTGACCTCATGGGCCAGGGAGGGGTTCTTCTTGCATACGGACTCACTTGAAATTGAAGCAAGATAAATGACCGCTTCCTGCCCTGCACAAGCCCTCGCCCATTCGATGTTGTTTCTTACGTCGGCTTTTATGATCTTCAGATTCGGGTTATCGGGAAGAAACGCGCTCCCAAAAAGAAAAGTGTCGTAGACGGTGACCTTGTGACCATCGGCCAGAAGCCAAGGAACCAGCGTCGCTCCGATATAACCAGCCCCTCCGGGGATGAGGATGTTCAAAGGGAGACACCCTTACCGTCATTGAAGAACATCTTCACCGTGTCCAAAGAGTATTCAGTCAAAGACTTCCCATGAAGGGATAGTTTGT
>Ga0181352_1001100_pt1 | contig 10826 bp, 13 predicted proteins | sample Fa13VDMLBSN_FD_130103 | JGI IMG/M metagenome (GOLD analysis project Ga0181352, IMG submission 130103) | Freshwater viral communities from Lake Michigan, USA - Fa13.VD.MLB.S.N | ecosystem: Environmental > Aquatic > Freshwater > Lake | place: USA: Michigan | collected 2013-09-23 | reverse complement strand
TTTGTGATGTCTAATTCGGGTGATCGTTACCTGACGACGTCCACAACATTAAACTCACTCAGTGGCGGTACAAAGACATTTACAGTCGAGGCTGGTCTTAGCTACACGCCAACCCAAGACATCACTATTGTTTTTGATTCAAACAATCACATGCATGGCATTGTGTCTTCCTACTCGGGAACAACAATTGTCGTTGATGTTACTCAGCACACTGGCTCTGGATCGTATAGTCAGTGGACGCTAAATGTGGGCGGCCTTACAACTGCCGCCGGATCGTTGTTGTCTGCAAACAATCTGTCTGATGTTGCCAGTCCATCAACTTCGCTAACCAACCTTGGTGGCGTGCCTACGGCGAGGACGATTTCTGCTGGAACTGGGTTATCTGGTGGTGGCGACTTGACAGCAAATAGGACGTTGTCTTTGGCAGACACATCAGTTACGGCTGGATCTTACGGTTCTTCCTCGCAAATTGCCGCGTTAACTGTAGATGCTCAAGGTAGGTTGACTGCTGCTTCGAGCATTGCGTTTACATCTCAAGATGTTCAGGTTTTTTCAACTGTAGGAACAGCAGCGTGGCAGAAACCAATTGGAGCAAAGCGAGTTCGAGTTCAGCTTTGGAGTGGCGGAGGAGGCGGCGGATCCGGTCGAAAGGGACTTGCTGGAACAATCAGGTGCGGGGGTGGCGGAGGTGGCTCAGGGGGGTACTACGACAGCATTCTCGATGCATCAATTTTGGGTGCAACCGAGACGGTAACTATTGGTGCAGGCGGAACCGCTGGAGCATCCATGGCTACAAACAGCACTAATGGATTGGCTGGAGGCCAAGGTGGAATTACATCGTTTGGTCCTCCACTTACTCCTCATGTATCGCTTTTTGGTGGAAATGGTGGATCTGGCGGAACCAATGCAGCAGGAAATGCAGGCGGAGGTGGCGTTGGTGGAAATACTGGGGGCGGAGCAAGTACTACTGGGTCAAATGGGGTTAACGGAACTCCATCTACAACAGGAACAACTTGCACGCAAGCAAGTGGAGGTGGCGCAGCAGGCGCTGGAATTACTAGTGCCAACGTAGCAAGTACTGGAGCGGCAGGCGGAAGATTTCCATTGTTGAACTATGCAGGTGGCGCTGGGGGAAGCATTAACGGAAACGGAGGAAATGGAACTTCAATGACTGCACTACCAACAACTGGCGTCCCATGTGGTGCGTCTGGCGGAGGATCTGGCGGTTCTTCGATAACTGGAAATGCAGGCGCTGGCGGAAGTGGAGGATTCCCGGCAGGTGGTGGAGCAGGTGGTGGAGCAGCAGTAGACGATGTTGGGAACTCAGGCGCAGGAGGAGCAGGGGGATCTGGAGCAGCAATCATCACAACATACTTTTACTAATGCCTAGAAAATCCACATCTCTATCCGTTGGCCGAGGCGAGAAGTTGCCTGTGTCTAAAGGCGCAGGTCTGACAGCCAAAGGTCGAGCCAAGTACAACCGAGCCACAGGCAGCAACCTCAAGGCTCCTGCTCCTAATCCAAAGACAAAGGCTGACGCTGGACGCAAGAAGAGTTTCTGCGCTCGCATGGCTGGAGTTGTTCGCAACGCCAAAGGCCCAGCAGAACGAGCCAAGGCAAGCCTTAAACGCTGGAAGTGCTAATTTTATGAAGTACCTACTAGAACGGCTCAAAGAGCCATCCACATGGCGCGGTTTGTTTGCGCTACTTACCGCAGTTGGCCTGAGGTTGCACCCAGAGATGCAGGAAGCCATTCTGACGACTGGACTGGCACTAATCGGGATGATCAACGTCTTCCGAAAGGAATCAAATGATACCAAGCCTGCTGCAAATAGTACGCCTGTGGTTGGAGATCAAGGCTAAGAGGGCATCTTGGGAACTGGAGCGTGACATAGCCAACTACTGCGATGACATCGAGAATCAAATATTGGCAGCTAGGGCTGCTGGCAATGATGCTGTTGCTGACAGGTTGCGCGAAAGATTCATCCGTTCCAGCAAGATACTTGTATCCTCCTAGCAAGGAAATCCTTGAGCTTCACGCTGGACAAACGTACACTGCGCCAACGGCACAGAAGTGGCATTCAGATGCTCGATACCAACGGCTTGAGCTTGACCTATTGAATGCTGTATCTGCCGTAAAGCAGGCTCAACATAGATGAACCTTAAAGATGCTGGTATTGATATTGGTCTTGCTGTTGCTGGCCTCTTTGGAGCGATCTTAATGTCGTCTAAACAAGCTGGGCAGAACATTGGACGTACCATTGCATCGTTGATTGGTGGGGCTGCTAGTGCAAACTATGTGACTCCGCTTATCTTGAAGATTGCACACTTGGATGGTGAACCTCAGTATGGGTATGCCGCCGGGTTTCTTCTTGGGTTTTGTGGTTTGCGAGCTGTAGAAAACTTGTCTGAAAAACTTTTAGCCAGCCATGACGTTAAGTCCATTAGTCCTATTAAACGCACTCGCAAATAGCGTTCTGGCTATAAGCGCGATCCATTTGTGGCTGAAGATATTCGGACACGAAGACAGTGCTATTTACAGACACAAATACGCAGCTCACCTATGTAAGATTGCAACTGCGGTGACTATCTGTGGCTCGGTAGCTAATATTTTTGCACATCAAGAACCGCCAGTCACAGAGTTTATCCTGAACATAGGTGTAGCCTGTAATTATGTGTGGCTGTCTTGGTTTTCAACAGTTTCGGATCCAGTTAAGCCTGCGCCAAAAAAACCATTAACTCCCAAATCCAATGGAAAGCCCAAGCGAAATGTTAGACGATCTTAAGGAGGTTGGATCTGTTCTAGGCGTAAACGTAGCCGCAATTGCGTTGTCGTTGTCTGAAGTAGAGCAGACAATCCGCATTATTAGTGGCGTGCTGGCTATCATTTACACAACTACCAAGCTGTACAAGATTTTATGGAAATGAACCTTTCAGAGAAAGGGCTAGAATTTATCGTCAATCAGGAGACTGGTGGACGCGCATACTATGAAAAAAACCTTAAACGACCCTCATGGCCCGGAGTTGAGTCAGGGGTCACTATTGGCGTTGGTTGGGATTGCGGCTACAACACTGTTAGTCAGCTCTGTAGCGATTGGGGTACACTGCTTGATGAGGAAGCTATTGAACCGCTAAAGACATGTTGTGGACTCAAGGGACGGGCCGCTATGGCGTTTCTGCCAACTGTCAAAGACATCGAGATTCCTTGGGAAGCTGCCGTTAATGTGTTCAATAAACATACAGTTCCTCGATTCTACCTGATGATGCTTCGAACTTATCCGCAAGCTGAGAACTTGCATCCAGATGCCGCTTCTGCGCTTTTAAGCCTTATCTTTAACCGTGGAGGATCGCTTAACGGTGAGCGCAGAATTGAAATGTCAGACATCAAAGCATGTTTGATAAACAAGCAGTACTCTGATATACCTGAATTACTTCGCAAAATGAAACGTCTGTGGCCTGATACGGCTGGGTTACGGAAACGCAGAGACGCAGAAGCCGCTTTATTCGAACAAGCATATGCCTAAGCCAGACGCAAAAACACTGTTGATGATCCTTGGAAGCCCTATGGGAGGCAAGAAGGAAAGATCCTGTCCAGAATGTGAGTCTCCACTTGAGTCTGATGGCTGTTGCTCTGAATGCGGCTATGGCGAAGAAGAAGGCGAGTACGAGGAGGATATGGGTGAAGAAGAAGGAGAAGACATGCACAATGAGCGCATGATCGAACTTCGTGATGATCTTCAGCGAATTGTAGACAAGTTAAGTAAGCTCATCTCTTAATGCCATCTCAACCACAAACTGAATCAGACAACAGTTACACAGGGTTTACCTCACGGTTAGACCCTGCAATGCTGCCTCCCGGCATCTTGCAAGCTGCCCAAAATGTCAGGCTTCAGCGTGGAATTGCACAGCCAAGAAAAGGTTGCAAGCGGCTTACTGATCCAGATCTAAACAGTCTGACAATGGTAGGGTCAGCCAAGTGGGTTGATTCACTAGGCAGAGACAATGTTGCGTTAATTTTTACAGACAGCTTGTATTTGTTTCGGCCTGCTCAAAGCGGATATGCCGCTGACACTTTAGGGCCGTATAATTTTACAAGAAGCATTGATGCGGGGCAAACAGTCGATGCTGTTCAGGCTTTAAACAAGCTGTTTATTTTTCGAGGGCAAGCTGATGCAACTGTGTTCACCGCTACGGTTACAAACTCGGCTATCAATAACAACGCTTTTGGAACTGTAACTGTAACCACATCTTCTAATCATGGATATGCTAGTGGAGACGAGGTTACGGTAAGATCTTCTACGTTTAGAACGCAGTCTGCTTTAGATGAAAATTACATCATCACTGTAACTGATTTTAACACTTTTACATTTGAGTTCTACAACACAACTGGAGGCGTGTTTGCCGCTAACACTGCGCTCACTGGATTTACGACAATACGAGGCAAGCCTCCGTTTATTTGGGACTCAAATACTTTAGATGTTACTGTTGCTTCTCAGAAGTACACAAATCCAAGTAGCGGCACTGCGCTTACGTTTAAGACAGTATCTGTGCCTCCAGCGGACTTTGGCATATACTTCCAGAATAGGCTTGTAGTCAAAACTGCAAACCAGCAAATATCTGTCAGTGATGTTTTGTCTGAGCAGTTTGATCTTCAACTCAACGTCTTTCTGATCAATCAGGGTGGCAATGACTGGATAGTTGGGTTCTTACCGTGGATTGAAAACCAGTTTCTGGTCTTCATGCGGAACTCTATCAACTTGGCGTTTATAGATCCGAGATTCAACATTGCAGATGCAGACAGAAGTCAAATCACCGTCGTCACAAACGAGCTTGGCTGCATAGCAAGAAGAAGCATTGTTAACGCTGGGCAGTATGTCTTGTTTTTGTCTTCCAAGGGTGTCTACCTTTTAACTCCGCAACTTGACCTTAAGGTTATCGGCAACACGATGCCGTTAAGTGAAGGGATTGCAGACTTCTTTGATAACCTTGACTACAGTAAAGCCGCAAATTCTGTAGCAAACTACTACAACAACAGGTTCTACATTGCCGTTCCAGTCGTTGAAGATATTGATCCAAGCCCTGTAGAAAGCAGGAACAATCGGATCTTGATTTACAATCTTCTGAATAAGAACTGGGAAAGCATTGACGTTTATCCGCACGGATTAAATGCAGACAATTTGATTGTGTCCGCTTACTTGTACGAAAAGAGACTTTTAATACTGACTGACTTTAATGGATCGCAACCAGAAGAGTACGGAGGCGTGTTTCTTGAAGGCGAGAATGATTTAGGCGACCAATACACATCTGATGCTGATGGCGTGTTTTTGCCAGCAAACCTTCCAATCGACTTAAATGCCGGAGCTGCGCTCAGCGAGATAAATGCTTTTGTGCGAACAAGAGAGTTTACATCTAACACTTTAAGCGAAAAACGGTTCAGCCGGGCTGAGTTTCAGTTCAATAATGTCTTTGCAGACACAGTAAAGTTGTCTGCAACATCGCATGACCCGGATGCTTCAGAGGAGATCTTGGCGTACACATTTAGCGGAGCTACGGATGGAACACTGCGGCCAAGGGTAGCAATGCGTGGATCTTCGATTGATTTTACAATTCAATTTTCTTCTGGAAGACCTGCTTTAAAAGGTGTTACTGTGCATTCAATAGCAGCAAATCGACCAATGATTAGTCAGGAGTGACGTATGGCGCAAATTAATAAGGGGTACAATTATTCCACCTCTAATTCTTTAGTTACAATTGATAACTTAAATCAGCATGTTGGAGATGCTACGCTAAATGTTGGGTCGATTACTGATCAACCTAATTTAGCTACTAACGCAAATCCGGCCACTGTAAGGATTGCTATTGCTGACTCTGGATTGCTTAAACAAGCCACTGTAGATCAGGCTGTAGGCGGAGTGCTAGCAAATGCCACAAATGGTGACTTGCTTATAGGCAACACTGCAACCACTAGGTTTGCTAAGGCCAAGCTAACTGCTGGTAGCGGAATTACAGTGACAAACGGAGCGGGTTCTATTGCTATTGCCACATTGCCTTTTGCCTCATACTCAGCTCCCGCTGCTTATTCTGGCACGCAAACAATTACTTTAGCTGATCTAACCTCACTGTCTGGATATTTTAAATACACTTTAAACGCCTCATCTGTCACAACAATCAAACTGCCAGCAACATCAAAACAAGGAGTTGTTTTTCAGTTTAAAGTCACGTTTGGAACTAGCTCGACTATTAATTTTCAATCAAGTGGATCTGCAACTAATATTGCAACAGCAACTGCCTCTTCTGGCACTCAATCATTTACAATTGTTGCACTACAAGATAACCCCACACTTCCTGCTCATTGGGGTGTGTTTTAATCAAATTATTTTATGCCAAAGCCAACTGATCCCGGAGCTTATATTGGACAAGAAATTGTTGATACTAAAGAAGACAAAAATGGGAATATTCTTGTAACTAAAACTGGAGAAAATAGAGAATTTGGATGGAAGTGGAACGGAAGTAAGTGGACAGACACAGGTGAACTTTGGGCTGTCAACAGAGGTAAAATACACGACATTCCTAGCGATTTAATTATTGAGGCACTTGATCGCGAAAGCTTTAAAGACAAAGACGCGCTAATTGCATATTGGGAATCTTTTAATTCCGCAAATGATAAGCTTAAAGAAATTCAATCAAGTAGCGATTACAGTTCTAGAGGAAAAGCAAATGCGAAAACGCTTTTAGCTTTAAATCAAACAAAATACAACACCTCTGCAAGAAGTGCTTTTGCTGCAAATGGTGTATCGGTAAATTCTGCTGGATTTAAAAACCTAGGAAGTTTTGCAAACCTTCCTGCATTGGCAGATAGAGTTGAGTCTGCTAATCCCCCATCGGCAGTTGAAGTCGTTGAAAAAAACACAGCGGCCACCGCTGCTGCTCTTAAATCTAGCGCACAATTAGAGCAACAATACGCTGGGGTTTTTGCGGAAGTTACAGGTAAAGCGCAACGCGAGCAGGCGTTAAAGAACATTCAATTTGCTTTAGACACTCCTGAAATTAACGCAATTAGGTCTAAAACAACTCCAACAGCAGCAGAAAAAGCTATTTTAGCCGAGTTCGATGCCCAGTTTGCTGGCAAGTCTCCGGCTGAATTGTCTGCAATGGCTGATGCAATTTTTAATGCTAAAGTTCAAGAAGCAAAAGTTCAGCAATTCAGAGACCTACTTCCTCAGTATCAAGCAACGTATTTAGCCTCAATTCCGGGCGCAAAAGACACGCTTGCGTCTCTTGGACAGCTTGGAGCGCAGATGGCTCAACAGGCTACGCAGAGGCCTAATTTAACTGCTTTTGAGCAGGCAATTGCTGGTCCTGAATTGCAGTCAAAACTTGGAACTATAGACCAATCGATTGTCAACCAATACATGAACACGATGCCCGGCGTCGTGTCTGGGGCGCAAAGGCTGGCAGAACAAGCAAACGCAGATTTAGCCGCTGGTCGAACTCTTACACAAGAACAGATTGACCTTGCTACGCAGGCCGCTCGTGATGCCGCTGCGGCTAGAGGGGTTGCTCTTGGACCACAGGCTATCACTGCCGAGGTGCTTAATCGTGAAGAACTGGCAAACCAGCGTTATTTGCAAAGACAGGCATCTGCCCAACAAGCTTTAAGTACAATTTCTAATTTGTACCAGCCAGCGTTGGCGCAGACATACGCTAGACAACAGGGCGCAGAGGCCTACAACATTGGAGCGCAGGGGCAGGCATTCTCTCAAGCACTTGCTAGAGGGGAGGCTGAAGCAAATCGGATTCAATCGGCAAATACATTGCAAGCTAACGCGGCTCAAATTGCTGCGGCATCTTTAGGCGTGCAACAGCAAATGATGTCGCCGATCTTGAGTACATACTTTAATGTGCCTCCAGCTCAAGGTCAGTTACAGACAGGTATTAATCAATCTCAGAACCAGTACGCGCAGGCTGGCGTGAATGTTGGAAATATCTTTACCCCAACCATAACAGGGTTAAATATGTTGCCTTATCAAACTGCAATGAATCAACAGGCTCAACGAGTTGGTTTGTCAGCAGGCTATACGCAAGCTTTTGGTACACCTCCCGGCATCATGCCTAAATAAAGTTTAACTCAAACTAATTATGCAAGGACTATCAATGGCCGCTCCGGCCAACATGTTTCCAGAACAGGCAGGACAGAATCTTGTCAATGCCTACACACAAGCAGGTGCTGCTCAAGGTGCTGCTGATCGTGAAGCGTTGATTAGGTACGAAATGGCTCGGCAAGCTCAGGAGGAAGAGAAAAGACGCAAGAAAGCAAAGAAAAAGAAGATTTGGACAACTGTAGGCTTAATTGGAGCAGCCGCGCTGACTGGTGGAGCAGCAGCCGCATTAGCAGCGCCTGCCGCAGGAGCAGCCGGGGCAGCCGGGGCAGCCGGAGCAGCCGGAGCTGCAGGTGCATCTGGAGCCGCTGGAGCCGCTGGAGCGGCAGGGGCTGCTGGAGCAGGTGCCGCAGGAGCGGCAGGAGCGGCAGGTGGCGGATTCTTGTCTACATTTGGAAAAGGAGCATTAAGCGCACTTGGTGTCAGTGGAAATGCTGGCGGATTAGCAGGAGGCTTAAGTGCTACTGGCACAATTTTGGGCAGAATGGTGCCAACCATGTTGCTGAGCACAATGATGGACAGTGGCGGAGGAGGTGGAGGAGGTGGGTATGGCGGGGGAGGTGGATATGGAGGTGGATACGGAGGCGGAGGATATGGCGGTGGCGGGGGAGGTGGAACAGGAATAGGACAAGCTTTTGCAGGGGCACTTGGCTCGTACATGCAGGAAGCTCAGGCTGCTAATAAGACAAGCCGCACAATGGAAGGATTGCTAAAAGATCCTGCTGCAAGATCTGCCGTGTTTGGTTCAGCTATAAACCAAGAAAAAGCTGATGCTGTTATTAATTATGCCAACACGCTTGGCAACGTAGATAAGGCAGCATACTACCAAACAGCACTTCCAATGTTATCTAAGCAGGCTACGAATATTATGGATTTTCAACAGCAAATGCAGTTGCAAAACGCAATTTCGCAACGTGCTTATAACAGCATTTGGGAACAAGAAAGAGCAAAAGCTGCTTACGCAAGGCAAACTCAAGTAGATAGCGTAAACCCAGATTTAGTTCAACCAGCTAATTAACTTATGCCTGAAGACCAAGCCGTACTAGATTACTATAGGCAGGCTGCTCCAGTTACACTTGGAGAAGTTCCGCAAATTGATCCTGCGCTGCTTCAGGCCGCAATGGCTGCGCAACAAGCAGCGCCTCAGCAGGCTCCTCAGACGCAAGTGTTTTCTTCACAAGGTCAGCCGCCTGTTCCTGTCGTGCAGCAACCTGCGCCTCAATTAGCACAACAACAAGCTGGATACGGAATGCAAATTCAACCTCAGAGTGATGAGGTATTGTTTCCTGAAATTGCATGGACTTCTAAAAAAGAAAAATTAGACAAGCAAAGGCTTGAAAACGAAGTCAGGTACAACCAGCAACTTGCTAAAGACGCCACTGTACTTCCAGAAGCTGCTATAAAAAGCCGTAGAGCATACTATGAATCGCTTAATAAACAGCGAGTGCCTGAAATGCCTGATTTTGAAAAGGCTAACCCTAACGTAGAGCTTCTTAAAAAAGAAATAGCTCCTTTAGTTCAAAAAAGAAACCAGTACATTTCAGCACTCGCTTCGTTTTCAAGCCAAGCCGACGAAGGTAATATGCTTCCCGGTGAAAGTGAACGGGAGTGGGCGGCTAGAATTTCTCCGCAACTTTTAGCTCAATTAAAGCTGTACAACACGGCTCTTGTTGGAAGCTCAGATGCTTTGTCTAGCCAAGAAGTAAGTCGTATTGTTGGAGGCCAACTTGTTGAAAATTTTTTTACTCCATCAAATTTGCTTAAAGTAGGAGTTAGCGCAACCAGTGGAAACATTAAAGCATTTAAACAAAAAATAGATGCATTGCATGATATCTTGCTAAACCAAGCAAACGACGGATTTAACATTCTTGCTGCTCAATCAAGCCCAAAATACGCTACTCAAGCTCTTGGTTACGCTCCATCTGAATTTAGGGATCAAAGTCCAGCAGTAAGAAAATCTGCTAGAATGGACGAGACTGCTACAAAAGATGTAATTCTTGGCAAAAAATCAATGGCTCAAGCATTTTTTGAAAAGCAAGAAGCATTGATTCAAGAAGAAACAAATCTTGCAAAACAATTTATTAGCCAAGGCAAATCAAAAGAAGCTGTAAAAGCACAGTTTAAGAAAAATACAGGCAGAGATCTTAAGCTTACTGATTAGTAATTATGCCAATTGAAGATTATCAAAACCTGCCGACTGAAAAAGACAAACTGTCTGAAGTTGCAACTCCAGAAGCATTAGCTACTGGCGGAGAAGAGTCTTCTGCCGTTCCATTTACACCACTTGAATTTGGTGATGTTCAGCCAAAACAAACAACAGCAGATCAAGAGTCTATTTTAGACAAGCGTGATTTGTCGGAAGGATTTGTTACTGATCTTCGCACAGCAATTGCCAGAGAGTCCGGCCAAAACATAAACCCATTTGCGCTTGGAAGTACGCCTAGAGAGGTTTTAGACAATGCCGTATCCAAGGGATTTATCCCTCCAGATTTCCAGCCTGAAGAGTACATGGGCGCAATCACGCCCTACTGGAACGGTTACAAAGCATCCAAAGAATCAAACTTTGGAGGAGCTATGCTGCGCGGGGCAGTGTCTAATATTGGCGCTACGCTAGGCGGCATTGCTGGCGGGGCAATTGGCAGCGCGATTCCACTTCCCGGCATTGGG
>Ga0181352_1001099_pt1 | contig 10828 bp, 2 predicted proteins | sample Fa13VDMLBSN_FD_130103 | JGI IMG/M metagenome (GOLD analysis project Ga0181352, IMG submission 130103) | Freshwater viral communities from Lake Michigan, USA - Fa13.VD.MLB.S.N | ecosystem: Environmental > Aquatic > Freshwater > Lake | place: USA: Michigan | collected 2013-09-23 | reverse complement strand
CAGAGGCTATGAACTTCCTAATTCAATGCAACAAGATGATTATGGAAATCTAAACTTTGATGGTATCTATGGTAATGAGACTAAACAGGCTCTACAAGACTTTCAAAGTAATAGCACTCCTGCACCTAAGATGGCAGTAAGTCTTCCAGGACAGTCTACAGCTTTACCACCAGAACTAAAAAATGGAGGAATAATAGAAGATCCTATGGGACAATGGGCACACCCAGGATCAATAACAAGAATACCTTCTAATCAAATAACAATGCAAGGTGTTAATTACCCTGTACTAGGAGTTTCAGATAGAGGTCATACCCAAATGATGTACCCTGGAGAAGACTATTCTTTTAGAGGTAAGTCAGTTACAGAGTATCCTATGATGCAAGGTGGTGGTAAACCTTCATTAAAAAATCAAATATTAAATACAAGATTACCTGCAACAAATCGACCAACCCTTAATCCTAATTTTAATCGTAGTACATCTACAACAAGTCCTTTAAGTTTACAGGCCTTAGGAAAAAAAGATTATGGTATCTCTTTAAATAGAAATGGTTTAAATCTTTCAGCAGGATTAAACTTAGAAGATAAAAAACCTGCTTTTAGGGCAGGTATAGATTATGGAAAAGGAAATTGGTCTGGAAGTGCAAATTACAGTACTGATAATAATAACTTTGGGACTCAAGTTGGGTACAATAATAACGGATTTAATGCAGGAGCTGGATACCAAAGAAATAATAATAATAATTCTTTTAATGCAAATGTTGGCTATAATGGAGATTCTCCAGTTAGCTTTGATGCTAATTATGCTTATGATAAAGGCCATTCTTTTGACACAAATGTAGGTTTAAATTTAGGTAAATTTTCAGGAGGTTTAAATTACGGTTATAATCAAGAAGGAGACAGAGCCCATAACTTTGGGGCAAATGCTAATTTAGGTTTAGGTAAAAACTTAAATCTTAGTGCAGATGCAAACTTTGACTCAAATAAAAATTATCAAGTAAATGCAGGTTTAAAATATAATTTTCAAGACGGAGGAGAAGTAAACTTTACTTATGCAGGAGAAAACCATAGAGTATATGAAAAAGTAAGTCCTACAGGAAATGGCAAAGGCATAGAAGGTCATATTATGGTAAACCATCCAACTGAAAATAAAAAAAGATGGGATACTATAGACCTTACAAAAATAACTAATGGTAAAGTAAAGACTGTACTACAAGGTGTAGCATCTACTAAGAAGTGGCATAAAGAAAACCCTGAATATGCTAATGGTGGTAGAATATCTAATTGGGAAATAATAGAAGATATGCCTAAATTTCAAAAAGGTGGTCAAGCTCCTTCTTTTGATGACTCTAATACTACAACTGATGTACCATTTGATAATAAAACACTTTCAACTAGTGGAGATTTTTCTCCAGAAGAAATACAAAAAATAGAAGATTACACTACTAAAGAGTCTGAAAATCGTATTGAATTAATAGATAATTACACTTTACTTACTCCTGAACAACAAAAAAGATATGATGAACAAAAAGAGATAGCTTCTTATAATGATTCTTTAGCTAAATATGAAAAAGCAAAAATTGATTGGGAAAAAGATAAATCTTATTTTACTGCTTCAAAAGATGGAATAGCTTTTCCTTCTAACTATGATGATTTATCTTCTTTTGCTGATTACTGTGATCCACAGTATGGTTGTTCAGGTGCACAAGGAAGAGGTTCAACAGGCATTATACGTAATGGAGATTATAGTCATAAAATAGAATATTTTGAAAAACCAAAACTTTCTAAAGAATTAGAAAAGAAAATTAAAGATAGGCAACTAATACAAAATAATAAAGATAAACAAAAACAAGAAGAAATAAAAACTACTACAAGTACTGATACAAAAATACCACTTACTGTAATTACAAACACAAATGAAAAAACTACTCCAACTGTAATTGAACACTCTACAGTAAATAGTCCAGATAAGCGTTACTTTACTGGAATAAGTGGAAGTCTGTATAGAAACCCAAGAACAGGTGCTTTTGAACACAAGGTATATAAAGCAGATGGAGTAACAGGTAAAAGACTTACAGAATCTTATTTTGAATCAGATTTAACTAACAGTGGGTCTACTCCTGTTTTTACTGCAGATGACCCTGCATATTATAGTAATCATCCTGATATATACAGAATTAGGACAGATTCAAGTAAAACATGGAATCCTGAAACAAAAAAATTTGAAGCTAAGACATGGATAGAAAATAAAGCAACAGGTGAAAGTGTTACAGACCCTTCATTTAGTCCTGTTCCTATGACACCCCCAGAATCAGCAACTCCTCCAACTTATACCCAATATGGAAATCCTTCTCCAACTGTTCCAGTATCTAAAATTAAAACAGTTCAAGGTGATTATAAAAATGGAGGAAAAATCTTAAATTTAGGTAATATAAAAAGATTACCTAAAGCAGGTAATGGTTTAATAAGTGAAATAACTTCTACATTAAATCCTAAAAATTGGGGAGTTAAAGATTATAGTAAAAGTGGAACAAGAGATCAAGCATATGCTGCTGCAAGAAAAGCAGGAGAAAAAGAATTTATGTGGAACAATGAAAGGTTTAGTACAAGAAAAGATACAGACCCTATTAAATATATTGGTACTAATCCAAATCAAAAAGAGTTTGATGAAACATTAAGAAATGATTATCCTGAATTTTTTAAAACTCTTAATAGAGGTAAGAATGTTGGTGCTATAAGGTTTAAAGGCATGTCTGAAAATCAACCTAATAGAGAAGCTATATTACCATATAAAACAAATTCAATGATTACAGTTGGAGAAAATCCAAAAGACTCAAAAAATTTTATGAGTAGTCTAATTGCAGAATCTAGTCATTTAAAAGATCCAAAATTATATAAAAGTTCTTTTAATCCGTATTATTTGAAAGGTAAACTTGAAAAAAAGCTACATGGTGAAGAAGTGTATAACATACCAGACAATGTAGAATATGATGATCATAGATTATTTGAACCAGGTATGGCATTAACAGCTTATGGGGATTTATCACCAGAAGATATAAAAAGAATACAAGCTTCTTTAGGAGTAGAGCAAGATGGTTACTTTGGCCCTCAAACTTATAAAGCATTACAAAATCAATATAAAGATAATTATAATGTAACAAATGCTTTACAAAAACATGCTACTATGTATAAGGATACTGATAAAAATCCTATAAGCATGGGAAAAGATGATAATTTATCTAAAGCATATTTAACTGCAATAAATAATAACGTACCTTTAAAACAACCTGAAAAATTTATTGATCCAAGGTCTTCTATCAATGTAGGGTACAGCGATTATGCATTAAAAAGTAATGCTATAGAAAATATGGATCCTAAAATTTTACAAAGTTCCTTATACAATAGAGGGTATAATTTACCTAAATCTGTGAATAGTTTTTTTAAGTTTGATGGTGTAGTTGGAGATGAAACTAAACAAGCATATGATGATTTTAAACAAAGAGCAATGAAGACTTCTATGCTTAGTGTTCCTTCAATAAAAAATAATTATGAACAACAAGACAATACTAAAGTTGCTGCTCCTATAATAAATAAAACAGTTATTGCTCCTAAAATGGCAGTACAAAAACCTGGACAATCAGTAGCTTTACCTCCACAATTTAAGAAAGGTGGTAAAACAAAAAAATCAAGTTGGCAAATAATAGAATATTAAAAAATTAATATAAATAAAATGAAAATTAAAAACCCAGAAACAGGTGAAGTAATAGTAATTCCTCAAGGAATGGAAGATGCTGTAAGAAATGCTATTGAGTCAGGTAATGATCCAATGGAAGTAATGCAAATGAAGTATGGTGGGATTTATATTAATCCTGCGAATAAAGGTAAATTCAATGCAACTAAAAAAGCTACAGGAAAAACTACTGAAGAACTTACCCATTCTAATAACCCATTAACTCGTAAGAGAGCAATCTTTGCTCAAAATGCTGCTAAATGGAAACATGAATATGGAGGTCAACTTCCTAAAGCTCAAGAGGGAGATATTATTCCTGAAGATAGTAATACTCCAAAAAAATATAATTGGAATGATCCTGTAAAAGCTGATCCAAATTTTATGTTTGGTTGGGAATTTGGTATGCCTTATGAAATAGAGCAAAATATAAATAATGAAATAAATAAGACTAAAGGTATACCAGGCTTTGGTGGATATGATGATTATTTATACGATCAATATAATGAACAAAGAAATGATCAAATGAATGCTAATTTTGATACAAATTCTTGGTGGAATACTTATCAACCTGAAAGTGATAATAATACTCAACCTCCTGTTTTAGCTACTAGTAGCTATAGAGCACAACAAAAGAATCCTTATTCTACTACAGAAAATCCTATAAGTTTAAATCCTGGTACAAATAATTTAAATTGGGGACAAAGTACAAGTCTTGGAAATCCTAATTATAGTGACCCTAGTTCAAATCCTGCAGCTCCTTATAACTCTTCTCCTGCTAATAATAGTTCTATTGGTTTTGGAAATTTTCAGAGTCCTTTAAATCAATATGGTTTTGATAATGGCTTTAATTCTAATGCTCCAAGTTATCCTCAACCTTATTCAGGACAAGGTAATAGTAATTTTGTTAGTCCTATGAATCCTAACTATACTTCTCCTCAACAACAACCTAGTAGTCAAAGTATGCAGGGGTATGACCCAGGTACAAATAGTGGAATAACTAATAATGATTGGAAAGCTTATAACCCTAATGCAAGTAAATTTGATTGGAACTCAAGCCCAAATCAATTTTCTAATAAACCTCTTGCAGGTGTTACTGGTTTTGTTGGTAAGCCTACTGTAGGTAGCCCTTCTCAACCAAGTTTAAATCCAAATGTAAGTTCTTCAACATTACCTTCTTCTGGAAGACCTTTAGATATAGGATTAAAAGATAACAGTTTTAATGATAGATATAACTCTCAAAATATACTATCAGGTAAATCTGATTTGTTAGGTTCTCACCAAAATACTAATACTACACAAAATAATAAATTTAATTTAAATCATTTGTTTGGGCCTTCTTCTAATAAATACTTTAATAGAGCAGCAATTTTTGGTAATGCAGCATTAGCAGGAGTTAATGCAACTAAAGGTATCTTAGATAATGTAGGTAACTCTGCAAGAAATGCTAGAACAGCTAGACAAGAAACTCAATTACAAGCTAAAGGATTAAGGTATAATAATATTAATGGTATGCCACAAAATCAAAGATATGACCAAAATAATGCTTTATTAATGGAATTTGGTGGTAATATCTCAGTTAATAATTTTAAAGCACAGAATGGTGCTAATGTAGAAGCTGAAGGTGGAGAACATATTTTAACTCCTTCTGGATTATCTGGTCAACTTTCAGGAAACTCTCATACTATGGGAGGAGAAAATATGCAGTTACCTGAAAACTCTATGATATTCTCTAAAAAGTTAAAAGACCCTTTAACTAAAAAGTCTTATGCCCAAATGGCTAAACCTTTTTCTACAGAGAAAGATATGAATAATATGCAGAAACTTTCAACAAATAAAGTTAGTAAAGAAACAGCTCAACTTAATATTCAACTAAAGAACAAAAAACTTAAAGAGTTATTTGAACAACAAGAATATAATAAAGCTACAGGAAAACATGGTATGGAGGTAATGTATCAAACTTTAGATGAAAGAGAGCAACAACAAAATCCTCAAGAAGAAGCTCAAGAACAAATGCAGCCACAAGGTCAAATGGGATATGGAGGTATGAGTATGTATAGTGATGGTGGTATGCCTATGTATGATAATGGTGGACTTAATAATCTAGGTTTTAAAGCATTACCAAATTATGTACAGCAGAATATTATTAATAATATGTCTCATGGAGGATTCTTTAGACCTCAAAATGGAGATATCTATACTACTCAAATGGCTTATGGTGGAATGCCTATGGCTCAAAATGGTACAGGAATATTTCCAAAAATAACTATGAACCCTAATTCTGATCCTAATGAATCTGACATAGTGTTAGATAGACAAGATGGCTCTAGATATTTAAAGGGGTATTATGATCAATCAATAAGAGAATTTGATAATCAAGAGAGATTTATTAATGATAAAGACCTTAAAGGTAAAGTATTACAAAGCAAAGAATACAATCCAGATGGATCTTATACTTATACAGACCCTGATGGATCTATAGGAAAATACGATAAAAATGATAACTTAATTGGAACTGTAAAAGTAGCTCCAACTACCCCTCCAGCTCCTAACACAACCCCTCTAGCTAACACAACTCCTGTAGTTAATAAAGTACCTGTAATTAATAAAACACCAGCTAGTACTAAACAAGCAAATAGTAGTACTGTAGTTAATAGCAAATCTTCTTCTAACTATGACCCTGAATTTGAAAAAGTAGCTAATTGGATAGCTGATTATGAACAAGAAGGTAGTAGTCAAGGTTCTAAAGGATATGTTGGAGGTGGGGATAATTGGGGTACTAATAACTCTAATATAAAATCTAAAGAAGAAGCTATAAAATACTATTATGATAATTATTGGCCTATGGTAAAAGATCTTTCTCCTGGGTTAAGGTCTAGAGCTCTTCAATTAGCTATTAATACAGGAGATCCTTATGGAGAATTACTTGTTGCTTCAGGAAAAATGACTGTTGAAGACAGACAAAAAGCAATAAGAGAAGCAGAAGAAAAAAAATTAACTGGTTTAGATAAAAATAAATATATATTAGATAAAAGACAAAAAGAAAATAAAGAAGATATTGCTAATTTATCAACTGTTTATAATACTGACCCAACAAAGTTTACAGAAAATCTTGATAAAGAACAAGACAGATATTATAACAAAGGTTTACAAGGAATAGATGATAAGACAAGAAATTTTTTATCAGGATATTATAAAGGAGTAGGTAATATAGCTAACACTTATAACCCTTCTTCTAAAAATAACGCTGCTAATGTAAATGCTGTAGCTGCTGTACCTGGTATAGCTCCTAATAATAACCCTGCTTCTGGTATAGCCCCTAGTAATAATGTGACTTCTTCTAATGCTAATACTAGCACAACAACTACTACTGCAACTCCTACAGGAACAAAAACTACTACTGCTATAAATAATGATAAATTAGGACTTTATAATAAAAAAGCTTTTAAAGAAGGTAACATAGATTATAATCCTATGAACCAAGCTGGAAATGATTTATGGACAGATGCAAATTATAAGACTCAATGGATTCCAAAAGTAGATAATGCTTTTTCAAATCCTGAAAATGCAAAAACTTTAATAGACAGATTAGAAAACTATGGTGGGCAAGATGCTAATGATGTTAAATTAGCTTTATCTAAAGCAAAAACTTTTGAAGAAAAAGTTGCAATAGCTAAAAGATTAGCCACAGATTATAAGCCAGGCCCTTATCACTCTATAGTTAATGAACTTATTGATGATATACCAGAAACTCCTGCTAAAAAACCTGTTATTCCTAAAGTACCTGCTCCTGAAGAAAAAGAAACTCCTTTAGGCGAGCTACCTAAATTTAACTATCAAGGACAGCCACAACCTAATAACTATAATATATCTTTAGGTAATTTTAACATTCCTTCTAACTTATCTAAAGACCCTGTAGCTTTAGGATTAACAGATCCTTCTTATATAGACCCTAGATACTTAGATATTCAACCTCAATTAAATGATATACAGAGAGGTAAATCTATGTTCCAAAGAAATCTAGGCTCTAGAACTTCTACAGATATTGGAAATCTTCTTCAATCTCAAGCTTTAGGTTATGACCAAGCCCAACAAGCATATGGACAAAAATATAACTATGACCAGCAACAAGATAACAATGCTCAACAATTCAATGCTCAAGCTAGAATGAATACAGCAGAAAGAAATATGAATAGAGTAGATGCTTTTAATGATTTAAGATATAGAAGAGATGCTGCTGCTACTTTGCAACAACAGAATAAAGAACAACAAGAGATTCAAAATAGTATGCTACAGAATAACTATGATACTAGAAATAATTTCATAGGTGAGCATTTTAGTTATCCAGGGGGAAATACTCCTTATTCTTTAGGACAAGGTTATGCTTCAGGTGTTCAAGGAAATGATGGAGATTATACTAGTATGAAGAAAAACAAAGATGGTACTCGTACTTATACTTATGAAAAAACAGTATCAGCTAATGGAGGTTTAGTAATTAAACCTAAGAAAAAAATGAAAAAACTTAAATAACTTATCATAATCAATTATTTGGTTATTTAACAAAATAACAATATATTTACAAATTAAACTATAACCCAAATGGGAATAACTGCTTATAGCACTGCTCCAAAATTATCAGAATACAAAGAACCAATATCAGAGGAACTGATGATGAAAGGGACTATGATGGATGCTCAAAGAATAGAACAAGCTGACCAAGAAATACAAAATACTTTTTCTCAATTAAAGGGCATTCCTTCTTTACCTGGAGCAGATGAAGAAAGGAAAAAACAAATTTTATCTGGTATCCAAGAGCAAGTAAAGGGTATGTCTTATAATGATTTAAGAAATCCTTCTACAGCTAATCAGATAAAAGGTTATATACAACAAGTATCTAATAACCCTGATTTATTAGCTATTGCTGCTAGAGGACAAAAGTATAATCAAGATATGACTACCTATCAAGCTTTAACTGCTAAGGGTAAACAAGTATCTCCTTGGAATATGGCTGGTTTAAATGAAGCTCAAGAGTATATAAATAAAAATCTTTTTATTAGAGATAAGAGGTTTTCAAATGGTGTACAAGAAGACCCTGAAATAAACAAAGCTATGATGGAGGCTATGAAAGATGTTGATGAAGAAGAAAGTACAACTATATCAGGTGGTAGATATGTTACAACTAAAACAAGACCTTTAGACAAATTAAATCAAATAGGATTAGGATTAATAGCAAACACTCCTCAAATTAATCAAGATTTTCAAAGAAAGTTTGAGTATAGTACTAAAGGTACAGATTGGGAGGGTTTAGGAACTGAACATTACCAACAAGGAATACAAGCAGCTACTTCTGTTATAAACAATCCTCATTCTTCTGCTATAGATAAGCAAAATGCTCAAAGAGATTTAAAAGAATTTCAAGCTGCTCTGCAATCCCCAACTATTGGAGACTTATATAAGCAAGAAGAATATGATAAAGAAATTAAAAACTATGTACAAAATATTTCTTTAGGATTAAATTCTTATGGCAAAGTAGAGAAACAAACAGAAGTAGCTATTTATTCTCAAAATAGGGCTTTAGACTATCAACTTGATCAAATGAAAGCAATGCAAGATTTACAAATTGAATCAGGTCTTTCTCCTCAAGCCTATGTAACACCTCAAGGCACTTTTGATAAAGATGCTTATATAACAGCTGCTCAAGAAAAAATTCAACAAAATGTACTAGATGTAGCTCAAGGAAGACAAGATATTAAAGCAGAGGGTAAAACAGCAGAGGATGATAATGCTATAAAATCTATAAAAAATAATATAAATAGATTAAATAATAGTATGGGTTTTAGTCCTTATTCAGGAGAAGCAGACGTAACAAGTATAACTAAAACTAATTATCAAAAGCTTAATGAATTTTTAAAAGCAAAAGGAAAAAAAGTTTTAGCAGGAGATGATTATGGGGGAGATGTAGAAAATGTAAGTATAGATAAAAATGGAAAAGTTCTTATTACAGGAGATTTTGAATTAGGTACTACTGAAGTGACTTTAGAGAAAAAAGAATTTGCTGAATTTTTAAAATCTATTATTACAGAAACTCCAGAAGCAGCATCTACAATAGGTGTACAAGGATCTACAGAAGCTATTAAAGCAGCTGCTGCTAAAGGAAAATCAGATGAAGAATTTAATAAATTTATGGAAGATAATAATCTAGGACCTAAATAAATTTTTGAAAGATAATAATCTAAAAAACTAATGCCAGAAAATATAACAGAAGAACAAAAACAAAACTTAAAAAATATTTTAACTGCTGCGCATACTAAAGGTTTTAGTATACAGCAATTAAATACTATAAAAGATAGTTTTTATTCTAAAAATAATATTACATCTAATGTAACTCCTAGTAAAGTAACAACACCCCCTACTACTCCAGTAACTGCTTCTAAAGCTCCTGTTACTCCTTTAACTACTACACCTACTACACCTGTTAGTGCTTCTCCAAAAATAGTATCTCCTACAGTAAAACCTGCAGCAACAGTAATAGCTCCTATAGTTCCACCTAAACAGCCTACTAATGGACCAGGCTTTTTTGAGAGAATGCAAAATATAGTAGCTACTTCTCCTTTAAATACTTGGTTAACACCAGCTACTATTCTTTATAAAGGAGCTAAAATGATTTTTGAGGAAACAAAAAAACCTTCTAAATCTTTAGTAGATACTGAGACTAGAACTAATCTAAATAAAATAGATGAAGAACCTTATCATTCTCCTTTTTTCCCTAATATGGCTCTTCCTCAAAAAACAGAACAGCAAAAGCTAGATGCAGCTACTAAGTTTTTTACTCCTGCTTTTGATAAAAACCCATCTATAGAAATAGCTACTAATAGATTATTTTTTCCTACAAAAGTTAATGTAACAGAAAATAAAGCAGCATTAGAAGAAGAAGGAGCATCAAAAGCTTATAATTTTATAGCAGCTACAGGAACTACTTATGAAACAGACCCTGAATATGGTATCCCTATAAGAAATAGTGTACCTATGGATGATGTAACTTTAAAAAAAATAAGAAAGGATGCATATGATTTTAAACAAAAAAAGATAGTAGATTTTGATAAT
>Ga0181352_1001095_pt1 | contig 10844 bp, 8 predicted proteins | sample Fa13VDMLBSN_FD_130103 | JGI IMG/M metagenome (GOLD analysis project Ga0181352, IMG submission 130103) | Freshwater viral communities from Lake Michigan, USA - Fa13.VD.MLB.S.N | ecosystem: Environmental > Aquatic > Freshwater > Lake | place: USA: Michigan | collected 2013-09-23 | reverse complement strand
TTTCAGTACCATTGTTGTAATATCCATAAGAATATATTACTGGGGATTTTTCTGCTATTTTGGAGTTTTGTTTTAAAGGTGGAACTAAAGTTTCTGAACCAGGGATAGGTGTAGAATCTATTATTGTGGCGGTGTTTTTAGATTCATCTATAACCATCTCTAAAGAGTTTACACTTCCTAAAGCTTTATTTATTTCAATTAAAACACTTTGAATAAGTCCAAAAAACGCTATTTTACCATTATCATCTTTAGCACTTTCTAATTGTTGTAAAATAAAAGAAGTATTTAAATAAATATTCATTATTTTTCCACCACGATAATTTCCGTTTATAATTCTCCATCCAAACTTTTCAGGTATAGATGTAATCACATTAAGTGCTCCTGTAGTAGTATTAACAGAATAACCTCCAACAATGCAAACATTTGGGTTTGAAGACAACATTTGGTTAGCTGTAACATACATTATGTTTGCTTCAATGTCAGTGTCTATCTGCAATATAGGTTTTGGATTTCCTGCATTTTTAACATTAGATAAAAACATTAAATGTTGTACAAAATTTAAAAATGATCCTAATCTGATATAGTATTTGTCAGGTTTTACAGCGTGAAGAAAATCTCCATCTTCAAAAACATCTATAAGTTCATTACTTAATACTCTTTTATAAGCATCTGCTTGCCTAATTGAAGCTACAGGTATTACTTTTACTTCTGCAGAATTATTTTGTTTATTAGAAGAAAACACATTATAAAATAATTTTCCTATTTCGTGTGAAAATTTAAATTTCATAACCCAATCATTATCACTTATGGGCTCAGAATCTGTAGGTGTTGTTTGTGTTTCAGTAGAAGTTTTATTTGTATCAAATTTATCTCCAGTGTAGATATTTAATTTAAGGGATTCTATAACTGCTCCTATACTAATAATCTTTAATGTGATGTCGTATGAACCATTTTTGTTAAAAGACCAGTTAAAATTTACGACACGACCATACATTGCATCATAATTTCCAGATGATTCTTCTCTTTTTTTTTCTAATGCTTCTAAAACTAAATAATCGTCAGTATATTTAAGATTTAAAAAATCATTAGCTATACTAAAATTTGGATTTGTATTTATAGTACCATCGTTTTGAACTATAACTGAGTGTCCCCACTCTAAAAGTATAGGAAACCCTAAACGTAAGTAAAGTATATCTACAATTTCTAATTGTACTCTATTCCATACTTTAAAATTAACAGTGGCTTCACGAATTGAACCTCTATTTCTATTTTTAATATCTACAGATGATATGCCTGGCATAGGTCTTAAACCCATTTCATTTCCCCCAATTCCATAAGCATATTTATTAACAAATGAATTGGTTCTGTCTATTCCTGAAAATAAAGTATTTGATTCGTTAGATGTACCGTTGAATAATATAAAATTTTTAGCTAATTCCATCCCTGTATAATTAGCAGGGATTCCTAAATCCGTTAATCTTTTAGAATCTAATACTTTTACACTAGATACTAATTTAATCCAACCAGTTCTAGAATTAAGATATAAAAGTTCTTCTGCTGATCTATTTCGTTTACCATGAACCTTTTGTCGAGCGTTTACTTGGTTGGCAACATATTTGTAAAAATTTTCTCCTATTATGTTAGGCATAATTTTACGAATTTAAATTGTTATAACTATTTACTATATCTGAGGGGTTTGAAGGAATTCTTAATTGAATACCTTCAGGAATAATTAATGAGTTTTGAGATAATGAATTGTTTGCGGTTGATATAATCCACCATAATGTTTCGTCCTGGTAGTATTGATTTGCTAAAATATCAAACCTATCTCCTTGAACTGTGGTAACATAAATATCGTCTTCATTTAAAGGGATTTCCGGATATTTAACTGTCCTATAAACAGGTTTATTGTCTATTATTATAGTAGGTATACTTTGGTAACGGTTCATAGGTTATCTTGAGGACTTTCTTTTGTATTACTAGCATCTGCTTCTTGATTTTCAATGTCATTTGCTTTTAAATCAGCTAAAGTTAAAGCTTTACTATCATAATTACTGTTATCATTTGGTCTGTGACCTGCTGTGCTTAATGCTATAAATTTAGTTTTCTGATTATTGTGATCTACTACTTTTCTTGGTACAAATGGATGAATTGGAGTAAAGCTAAATCCTGTAACTTTAATCATTTGAGGTAATTCTTTTACTGTACTGTCATATCCTTCAATATTATCAGTGTCGTCAATTCCTATTTCCCAAGAAACCTCTTGATTAACATCATATGTTAAAGCAGTAATAAATCCAGGCATTTCACGGAGGTAACCCCCAATGGTTAATTGAACTAATGGGCCTCGCATATAACCTGCCCCACTATAATCTGGGGCTAAGTTTGAGGCTAAAAAGTTTAATTTTTTAAACATTGCTATTAGTTCTATTTTAGATTGAGCAGCTACAGTAAACGATAATGAAACTGTTCTACCAAATCCATCGTAAGTATAAAAACTTTCACCTCTTCCTACATACTGAGATGGACTCCAATTAGATGTATATGAGTCACTAAAGCTATCTATAAATGCTCTAAAATGCATAAACACCTTATTGTCCGGTTTAGTATTATCAATAGCTGCTATTCTAAATTGAACTAAATCATTTGTTAGATTAGATTTTGCAGGACCAGATGATTTATATAAAGGTAAAACTGTTATTTTGTCAAATGAATCTGTTGAAGCCGCTCCATTATATTGTTCATTACCCTGTTCTCTTCCTACTCCTTTAACGTATGATCTTATATTTTTTCCATACGGATTACCTGGGTCTCCTAAATTAACTCTAGTTTCAATATTTCGTTTATCGTAACTTGGAGAACTTGAAAGGATGTTGTAACCAGATGTTTTTTCATTTTCATTAGTTAATTTGTCAAGATTTTTTCTTAATTTATCTCTAAAATCAACTACTTTTTTAGTATTATCTTTATATGAATCGGTAGATGTTAATTCATCGTACGAATATACTACATTATGTGGAAACGAAGATAAATTTACAACTGCAGAATTTGCAGGAGATATTTGATATTGAAAATTTGAAGAACCACTTGGGTTAATGTTTGATTGAATTGGTTTAGGTTCTCCTAAATCGTTTAAAGTTGAAAGAGTATTATTTTTAGCAATGTAAGTATCATAATACGTTGATACTCCAATAGGTAATATTATATTGTTTTCATCCCCTTCTCTATTTGTTAAAGAATTTTTCTTTCCATCTAGATAAAAGAAATTTTTTCCATAACTTGGGTTATTTAAACCGGTTCTTTGATCTGCAAAATTAATAAATGTTTTACCTATTCCTAAAATAGAACCCGGACCACCAATATACTTATCTAGCACATTAATTCCATCGGTTGATAAAAAACCATTAAATTCAATTTTTCTATTATAGTAATCAACTAACCTATTTGAACTAATAGGTTCATTTGAGTTTACTATATCACTATACGTTACTAAAGACCCAATAGAACCTGGGATTGGGTTTAATCCCTGTTTATTAAAATGAAGACCAAATGCACTAACACCAGCTTGAGCCAGTGTAGATAAAGGTGTGTATATGCCGTCGTTAAGTAATCTTTTACCAATTTGGGCTTCACCTGCTTGGGTTCGCACTGCTACTCTAGAGAGTAGATTTTGTTTAGCTATAAATAATATTCCACTTGGTGATTTAAAATCAGCAAAGTATTTAGCTAATCTAGCTATATCATTAGCTGACTCTAAAGGAGCACCAATAACTCCTCCCCTTAGCAAAAAATCAGTGCCAAGATATTTGCTTAAAGCTGAGGGAACAGTAAGAGGGGTTTTTATGTAAGGTTGATTACTTGAACCTCCTCCAGGAATATCATTACCATACTTTAAGCTTTTAAGATCTGTTTTAAGATCTATTAAAGCCATTATTGTGGTAAGTTATCGGTGTATTTAGCGGGTGTTGTTCCGTTTAGATCTAACTGTGATGGAGCAGGTAAAATATTAGTAGTTCCATCAATATATTGCTGGTATTGAGTGTTTACAGTTTGAGCATTAGCTCCATTAAGTGAATACTCTTGCAATTCAGATTGAGGAGTAGATAATGGATTTATTGCTACTGGTCCACCATTTGCAATAGATAGTGTAGATCCTTGAAGTGTTAATTTGTCTAATAATCCCATAGTATTATGTTTTTAATTGTTTATTATAAATATTACTGAATTTTAGAGGTACTTAAAGTAAGAGCGGTACCTACTTTGGTAGAATCTAAATAAACTGCACCTTCTTTATTAGCTATTTGTGCAAGATACATTTTCATTTCTTTAAATTCTTGCATTAGTTTATTTAAAGGAACAACAGCTTCTGGTCCAGCTTCACCAACAATTGCGTTTGTAGGTTTAGTTACTATACCACCCGTTGCCATTTTTCTAGGTTCAGTTTTTACGGGTTCTGTTTTAGTTTTAGGTGCAGCCGGGGTTGCATTTTCTCCTAATGCTAATCTACCTAATCCACCAAATGCTTCATTTGGAATAAAATCAATTAGATAATCAGTAAGAAGTTTAAAAGGAGAATATCCAAAATATGCTAAAGTAGCATCTGCCAAAGATAATGCTGTTCCTAAACCTGGAAAAAGAAGGTTACCAGCATTTAAAGCAAAGTTAGCAATTGGGTATACTGATGATTGGACTATACTTTTACCTAATTTTCCTGTATCCACTTTTTCTCCAGCTGCTTTAGCACTTTTAGCATTTGAAATTAAAGACATAACATCTCCTACAGCCATAGCTGTTGTAAGAATAGGGCCTAATGCTTTACCTATTCCTTTAACTATAGGACTTTTAATAACATTTTTTATTGCGTCTAATCCTCCTCCCATAAACTTTGTTGCTCTACCCCCAAAGTCCATTATACTTTTTCCCATTTTACTAAAAAATCCAGGTTTAGCAGCTGTAGGTTTAGGAACTTTGGGTTTAGGAGTTGTGGGTTTTGAAGGTGTTGGTTTAGATATTGTGCTACCTCCACCTTCATTTTCTCTAGAACCCATAGCTCCCATCATGCTTGGAGCCATCATCATTCCCGCTCCCATTCCTGCTTCTGTTAATCCTCCTTCTGCTCCTTCTTCTCCAGTAAATGCATCATATAACCCCATTCCAGTTGTTACTAATCCACCTAAACCTAATAACTTTCCAAATATACCTCTACCACCTCCTAAACCTTTAAACATACGACCTCGAGCTACTTTTCCAGCTCTTCCTCCTTTAAACATGTCTTTAGCATAACTACCAAACCCTCTCCCACTTAAACTACCACCAAATCCTCTACCACCTCCACCACCTCCACCAAAGCCGCCACCACCACCACCTCCACCACCTCCACCACCACCAACAGGTTCAACAAATTGGGCATTGGCTGGGGAACTACCATCACGTTTGCCAAATTTAAATCTATTTACAAAACCTTTAACAGCATTTATAGCTCCTATTACTCCTGCGCCTACAACAGCTATACCAGCTACTCCTCCAGCAACAGCTAATACTTTTCTAACAGTAGGATTATTTAAAAAATCAGTTATTTTTAATAAAAATGTAGAAACTTTTTCCATTATAGGAGCTATTGCAGATGCAAACGAGTCTTTAGCTTTATCTAAGGCTTTTTGAGCCGTAGCAACATTATCAAACTTCATATTAGCTAATTTAAAGTCCTCTTTGTTGTACATAGCCTTTTCTAAAGCAGCAGCTTTTTCAACATCACCTGCCTCTTTAGCTTTTTTAATAGCTTCTTGGTATACTTTAACACTGCCCTGATCTAATTTTTTAATAGCTTCTTTCTTTCTTAAAGTATCTGTAAATTCATCTACACCCATCCCTGCCGCTTTAGCTAAAGCTTCTTGTTGAAGAACATTTAATTTTGTAAATTGATTTATCCCTCCAACTTGTTTAGCTACTTCTTCAGCAGCACCAGCAGCATCACCTTGTAAAGCTAAATATCTAGCTTTTTCTAAATTTAAGTCTTTACCTGTTAATAATTCTGCTTCTAATTCATTAGTAATTGAATCTTCAAAATTAAGTAAACCCTTAGATATGTTTTGAGCTTGTTGTAAAGTCATACCTAATTTTTGGGTTTGAACAACTGCTTTAGCTAATAATTCTGGGCTTCCTTTATATTGAGCGTATAGTTGTCCATTTACTTTAGCTACTTCTTGAATTACTTTTTTATTACTTATATTACCTTTAGCTTGTTTAGCTACAGAATTAACAATATTTTCAGCAGTTTTTCCTCCCATTGCTGAGAGTTCATTGTATCGAGCTGCTTCTTCATTACTTAATCCTAATTTTTGAGTTAAATTATTATAATCTTCTAATTGTTTACCTGAGTATGTGTTTGATAGTCCAAGTGCGTCATTTAATTCATTAGTTGCTTTAACAAAATTTTCTCGAGTTCCTAATAAATCATTAGAAGCCATTGCTGCGTCTTGAAGACGTTGAGTTTCTAATCTAGCATATTCATAACTTATGGCTTGATTTTTACTTATATCGTATATATTTTTACTAAATTCATTTCCAAAACCAATCAACATTTTCATTCCCTTAGCAAATAATCCTAATGAAACTAAAGGATCTGAAAGTGATTTTCCTACAGCTTTAAAAGTTCCTCCAATAGCTGTTCCTAATACACTATACTGACTGCCTGTTTTTTCGGCAGTTTTTCTCATTTGTTCTTGAATTTCTTCTATTTGTTCACTTTGTACTCCTATTTTACCAAGAGTACTAGAAATTCCTTGAAAAATTTTACCTGTAATTCCAAGAGTTTTTTGGATTTTTATTTCTTGATCAAGACGGTCACGAGCTGTATTTAACGCTATATTATTTTGAATATTTTCCGATTCAAGTTCGGCAATCATCTTTTCTTCGTTTGCCGTAAGTCTTTTTCCGCTTGTTTGTTTTTCTTTTAATATTTTTAAAGCTTCTTGTTGAATTCTAATTTCTTGTCGAATAGAAGAAATATTAGATTTAATGTCTTTAGAAGACATTCTATTTATTCCTAATGCATCTTCTTGAAATTTATTACTAATAGATTGTAATCTATTAAAAGAACTTAAAGCTACTTTCATTCCGTCTGTAGCTTTACCAAATTCTTTTTTAATATCTTTTAATATACCATCAACAGCACCCCAAGTATTATTTACTTCATCTAAAGCATTTTTATAATCTAAAATTTCTTTATTTAATTCTTTAATTTGATCAACTTCATTTTTACTAACTAATTTATACTCAACAGTTTCACCAAATTGTTTTCTTAATTGGGCAAGTTCTTTTTTAAGATCCTCTATGTTATCGTTAGCCATTTAAGTAAAATTATATATATTATATATAATAAATATTGATAAACGTTATTTTTTAGTTGAAGTTGTAGGATTATACGAAGGTGAGCGCTTTGCTGGCTGTCTTGCGTAATCTGGTATTTTTGCTGAAGCTTTTGCGGCTTCACTATTTTTATTAGTCCATGATTCTTCTGCATCTTTTTGTGCAGTATTTTGATTATCGTAGTATTCTTTCATTTTATTAAAAGTAAACATACGCAACCAAATGGGCATATTATATACTGTATGCCAGTCGTAACCACCTTGACCATGAAAAACTATTTCATGGATAGTATTAAAAAGTGCTAATCTATACTCATGCGTCAGGCCAAAGAAAGGTAATCCCAATTGGTATGGTTACGCCCTCCTCAACGTAACCATCATTAGAATAAGTAAATTCAAGTTTAACACCGGGAACAATAGAAGATATATATTCACGTAATGCTCTAGAATCTTTAGCTAATAAATAATTATCAACAAATTCTCTAACGGTTTTATTACTTTTATCACCATTAACAGATGTAATTATGTATTTCCATCTAGTTGATATTTCTGGGCTAGCTTTAGGATTTATCTTTTTTAAACCTTGTAATTCTTGTTCAATTTTTTTCTCGTCTCCGTGAGTTAAAAGTTTAAAAGTTACTTCATTTCCGGAATGAGGAAGTGTAAATGGAAATTCATTAGTACGAGGTGTTTTAACTAAACTTTCGTCTAATTTTTTTTCTTCAAGTGTAGTTAAGTCAATAGTTACGTCTTCAGCAACCCCAGTTGAACTAGGAGTATATTTAAATACATAATCTTTTCCATAACCTAAAACTCTAGCTGCAATCATAATTGCATCTTTATCACAAACTAATAAATCTTCGTAGTTAATTTTTGTTACAATCATTGATTGTAATAATTTATCTACTACTGTACCTTGTCTGAGATAGTTTTGATTAGTTAAAATATCTTCTTCTTTAGCAGTCATATATTTCATTTCAATACGACCTGTTGCTAAAGGACTACCTTCAGCATATAGTAACCCCTGTGATGGTAATTCTATTGTTTCTGTAGGGAATTTAAATTTTGGTGTTTCTTGTGTAACTTGATTTTCCATAATAACTTTAATGTTTATTATACATATTTTAAGATAAAAAAAGCTTACCGAATGGCAAGCTTAATTTTATTTTTACGTTTGTATTTAATTAGTAATTTAGGATACAATAATCCATACCTAAACTAACTGAAATTTCTTGAGCTGCGTTTTCATCATCCCAACCATAATCACCAAAGTTTGCAGTTTTAATAAATGCTCCTTTAATAATCCATTCACTTACTATATCACCTACAGGACCCAATACGTTGATAGTTACATCTTTCTTATAGAAATCAGAATAACCATCACGACCAGTTACTGATTCGTGGTGTAGACGCACCCATTCCATTACAGCTTGAGCACCAGATGGTGTGATAGGATCAAATAAAGTCATGTCTATGTCTTTCCATTCTGCTTTTCCTTTAATTTTGCGATAAACGTTAATGTGGTTTAATTTAATTTCACCCATTTCAACGTTTACAGCACTTATTTTTTTAATCATGTATGTAGGGATGCCATCAACGTACATAATGAAGCGATTTTTTACCTTTGGTTCAAATGCGGTAAAAAATATTTCGTTTGGACTTAATACTGCCATTTTATTTTGTGTTTAGTTTTGTTTATTATACGTATTTAATTTTTAAAAAATCTTCCCCTTTTCAGGGGAAGAATTTAAATTATTAGGCTGGGAAAGTTGCGCCAGTTGGAGTAATGATGAAATCTAAGTAGATAAATTCAGCAGTTTTAGTAGGCTGAACATAAATCTGACCTATTAATTGATTTCTATCAATTACAGCAGCTGTATTGTTTGTATCATCCATTACCACTTTAAATGCATACAAACCTTGTCTTTGTTGTACTGAAGATAAGTATGGATTAACTTGGCTTAAGAATATGTTTCTTGTAGCTATTGTATTTTGTTCAAATACTAATGTATTAGCTACTTGAGAAATATATGATTTAAGAGCAATTAACAAACGACGAACGTTTACACGATCAAGAGCAGATGGTTTTTGTTGTAAGGTTTTCTGACCATATACTACAATACCTTGACCAGGGAAAGTAGCTATTGGATTAACTTTACCATTGTAAAGAGCATCACGAGTTGATTGGTTTAATTTTTGTTCAACACGAATTACAGTTCCTAAACCACCACGATTAATACCTGCTGGTGCGAACCAAGGTTCAGCTACTGAGTCGTTATAAGCATATACACCTATAATCATTGTAGAAGCTGGAACCCAAACGTTTTTACCAGTTCCTGGGTCAAGAATTTGACACCATGGCCAGTATGAAGCAGCATATGAAGTATCACGTGAAGCAGCTTGAGTAATTGCTGAAGTGTAAGTTGAAGAATAATCTACTGGGTCAAGTACAAAAATATTATCACCACGTTGTTGAGTGTTTGTAATTATTGTACTGATTGCACTTGTATGTAATTCATTTACTATACCAGGAGTAATTAAAATGTTAAACTGATAATCATCTTTGTTACTTAACAAGTTAACCATATTAGTATAGCAACCTGCATCTAAACCTTGAGTATTGTTAGCAGTAATAGCTGTGTAAAAATTAGCTCCACCTTTTATATCACCAGTAGCACCATTAAATGAGCCACTAGCTGCTAAAGGAATAGAAGCAGTATATTGATTTTTAGCTACACCCGTATTATCTAAATAATCTGGGGTTAATAAGTTAACTGATGATACATAAACAAATTTTGAGTTGTTTGCAAAGCTACCAGTTAATTCAATTTGATTAGTACTAGAATTGTAATTGTAAACATAATCACCAATTACTTTAGATACGAAGTTAGGTGATTTAGGATCTAATGATAAACCAGTAAATGTTTCTAACACTATTTTACTGTTAGTAATATCATTACCTTGACGAATTAATAAATCAAAAGTACCAGAAGAAGTACTTGGGTTAACAATTTCCCAACGGATATTATCAACAGATCCACTTATTAAAGCACCAGCAGAATCTAATGCTCCAGAATTGTTCATAATAATACCTTTAGATATTGTTTTAAGAACAAATGCTGGTTGAGAAGTTGATTGTGTACTAGCGCTGATAGCAGTACTTGTAGCTGAGGTATATGAACCTGTTACTACACGAGCTACTAATAATGAGTCTCCACCATTATTAAAATAATTGTAGGCCGCTATTGAAGTAAAATACGAATAAGTATCACTACCACTAACCAATACATCACCAAATGTGTTAACATAATCACTATAAGATGATACTACAGTAGGTAGTTCTACTGGACCTTTTACTGTAGGACCTATAATTGCTGCGCCTACAGCTACTGGTTGGGATGATACTTGTGAGCGGTCGATTTCTCTAGCAAGTACACCAGGAGATATTAAAGTTTCTGCCATGTTTTTAGATATTTA
>Ga0181352_1001094_pt1 | contig 10844 bp, 15 predicted proteins | sample Fa13VDMLBSN_FD_130103 | JGI IMG/M metagenome (GOLD analysis project Ga0181352, IMG submission 130103) | Freshwater viral communities from Lake Michigan, USA - Fa13.VD.MLB.S.N | ecosystem: Environmental > Aquatic > Freshwater > Lake | place: USA: Michigan | collected 2013-09-23 | reverse complement strand
TATCCTCTGCTCCGTTGAGATCGAGATCAAGATCTGTCGTTCGCTGAACTCGTGGAACCGGGTCGTCGCCTTCAAGGTCCTCTGCGTCACCATCATCGAAATCGTCACGGTCTTCATCGTCTTCGAAGTCCTCGTCTTCCTCGTCGAAGTCTTCATCCTCGTCATCGTCAAGATCAGCAAAGGTGTCTGGTACAACAGGAGGTGGTTTTGGTGCTTCCACGGTGGTGAAGGGGCGACCGGTCGGTACCAACTCCACATTGGTGACCAGGTGGGTCTCCGGATCAAACTTGTAGAAGACTTTGTGACCCGTGATGGCCTCACAAAGAGACGAGATCAAGTTCCCCATCACCTGGCCGCGGACAAGGTGATCCATACACGGGTATTGCTTGGACATTGCATCCAGGATCATCTTGTCGGCACCCTGTGCTGGAATTGGTGCCTTCAGGTCTTCCTTTTTAAAGGGGACACACATAAAGAACTGTGTGAGAAAGATCTGGAGATCACGTGCTTGCGGGGTGTTCGGTAATGGATTCGGCATCGTCGTCCTCGGTCACGGGTTGGTTGTCGTCATTCAACGTCTGTTCACCCAAAAGGGTGTAGCCGTGAATGATCTTTTGAAGATTGTGGATGGCTTGAGCAGCTTCCCTGTATTCCCCTTCGAAGAAGCCCTTGTCTACCCAAGGTCTACCAGGAATCAGGATACAGGCATTGATCAGTTCGAGGACGAAACGGTCCTCTGTTTCTGTCCGCTTCTCCAGGAGGATCGGGGTGGGCACCACACTGTTCACATCCATACAGGCAGACTGGAATGTGAGGCGGGCCAAGTCGGCATCGGGTTCCCAAGTGAGAACCTCATTCTTGCCGTTTTCGAGATCCACACGGGTAACAATGTACAGAACTTTAGTGGGCATAGATCGTTCCTAAGGAATAAGGGGTCCGGTCAAGGTACCCCCAGGATGTTGGCTGGGCCTATTCCATCCACGCCTCACGACCTTCACGAGCCCAATATTCCTCTTTCTCCAGAGGACGCAGGTTGGTGTGATACATACCGTAACGACGGGCACATACCAGTCCAAACCCTTGTTCAACAGAAGAACCTTTCTGGGTTCCTGCATCCCCGGCTTCGTCTTTCACCTTGCGACCACAGAAGCAGCAACGGCCGGTCTTGTGACCGTACTGACGGGCTACTTCAATAGGATTCTGAGCAAACAGGAGTAGGAGATCTGTGATCTCTTGGGTGATGGCAGGGCGGGGGAAGAGATTACCATCCTTGTTGATCCGACCATACCACGTCCCGTTGTAGTTCCCATCGGAAATCATCAACTGACCAGCATACTTGGAGTTATCCCCTGCCAAGGACAGTTGGAAACACGTACCCGTAAGGGGAGTCTCCAGAAGAATCCGGAGCTTCCGGGCCTTCCGAACCTGCTCTTCCCGCTCAGGGCGGTAGTGGACTGCAAAATGGAACATCCGGGTCAACCGGGTGAAATCCCCGATATGTTGTACGGCTTGGTCGTCTGGCTCAGCTGGTTTGTTGTGCTGCACCGCAAGCTTGTGCACCCAGAACAACTGTCCGGGTGACAGGGGTTTGCGGGTAGAGGCATCCAGGATGGACTGGACGAAAGAACGATCTCGGCCCTGAATCTGTGAAAACAGTTCAAAGGCCTGAGCATCTGTGTAAGGGGTCTCCACAGTCTGCCCATTCTTGGGATTCGTGAGTGTCATCATTTCGAGAGTCGGCATCGTAAAGCTCCGTGTGAAAGGTAGCCTGAGTACCCGAACGACCGCGAGATTCCTCTACGCCTGAACAGCTTTCCGCTTAAAAGCTTCCCAAGCACGGAAGATAACGTCTTTGTGCTGCTCCGACATAAATCGGAATTCGCGAAGATCCTGGGGACTCTCCATGTTTGACAGCTGCGTGTGAGCCATCTGGGGGAGCCGAAGAGCAGGAGTGAACCTTGCATCATCTGCCCAATCCAGGAAGGTCCACCAAACCCGCTGCTCTTGATCACGTTCCAGTTGGACAACCGGGTCCATCTTATCCGTCAGATCGGTGTTGGGCACCTTAAAAGACTGCTCGCGGGTATCAGAGGTGTACATAACCCGGGTGTTCTTCCCACCACGAGCAATAACAAAGACCATGTCATTTTTGTAGTAAGCAACAGTCATCTGGTAAACTCCGAAGAAAGAAGGTTTGTCTGACAAAGGAAGTACCCGCGTGATCGTGATCGTGCGGTCTACTTCTTCGCAATGTCAGTCAGAGCCATAAAAAGAACCTTGCGGAGCAAGGACCAGTCTTGGGGTTGGGCCATTGCTTCTGCCCAAGCACGATTCTTGGCTGCAATCACCGAAGGACGGCTATTCTCAATGCGAAGCTTGAGTGCCTCAATCTCCTTGTCCAGATTGGAGATCTTCAAGCCAATCTGATCTTCGTTGGCTTTACAGAGGTTAGCAGCGTACTCGTTGGCTCGGGTGTTCGTGATCATCTTAACGTCCTTGGGTTGAGTGACATCCCTAATACCCAAGGAAGCGTGATCGTGCGGTCTATCGCAACTCTTTGTACTGCTCCAGGGTCAACTCAGGGAGACCCACGGACCGCCGCCATTTGTTGACCCCTTCGAAGGAGAGATCCACATCGTTTGTGAAACGGCGGCCTTGTTTGGCAGTAACAAAGGCCATATCTCGTTGGATTTGTTCGGCGTTCATGGTCTCTTAACCCTTGCGATGGAGGTTCTGGCTGCGCCATTCCTGCCATAGTTCAAACCAGTGAACATCAAAAAGATAAGCTGGAACAGGACGACCCAGATCATCCAGCATCTTGATCTTCTCTTTAACGATGTCAGTGGCCACGGTCCAGATGGCGTTGGTTCCATTCAACGCAATGTGTTCATACGAGCTATCCCCTTTAGGACCGTACTTCTCCACCAACAGCATGTGGCAGTGACCGTAGTCCACGGGACGGTGGAGGGATGGAACAGAAATCCCTTCAATGTTGGGACGAACCATCCGAGAGGGGCGAGCTACATTGTCCAGGGCGTGAGTCACGGCAAGATCTCCTTGGGTTGGGTGACATCCCTAATACCCAAGGAAGCGAGCCTTTGCGGCGGATCATCTAGACAGATCCAACATCTCCAGGAAGACCCGGCAGAACAGTTGAGACAGCCTCACTTAATAAACAATCCAATTCTGCTGGGGTAAGAATACAACCCAGATCTCTTATTAAATCATGGAGAAGGGCTGATTCGGGGGCGGCTGCTCGACAAGAATCCCCCACTCGAGAAAGCACTAATTCTCCTTGCTGCTCGACTAATTCCCAAACCCCAGGTTGTAGAAGGACCTCTCTGTCAAAGGGTATGAAGATACCAACTTTCATACCTCCTCTAACGAGTAGCCTTCCCGTAACTAAACCCCTGTGCATGATAACCACCTCTGCGGCACCACTAAGGGACGGGGACCGTCACTTTTGGTGGTTCAGGGGGCGTGTGTAAATGTACTGTTGCCACATAATAGAACAACCAAGCAACAATCAAAGCTATAAAAACAAGAGCCCCGGCTAAATAACGGATCGTCAAATCACTGTTGGCGACTTTATCGCGACCTGTTTTGTCACCACCAACATCATCACCCACATGAACTCTCACACCTTGCTCCTGTTTCTCAATACGGAATTGAAGTTCGTGAATCACCTTCTTTAAGGATGCTTCCATCTGTTGCAATTCTGGACGAGTCGCCTTTGCTGGGGCGGCTTCCACTCTAAAATAGGCCAAATCCTCTACCACTGAAGAAGGAAACCTACGAATCGTCAATTCAACAGGAACTTCAAACCCACGTTTGTGGATACAATCTTTATCCATTGTGTAGCTTTGGATCTTGCCAGCAATCACAGCTTCGATACTGGCAAGGTCACCACCCACATCATCGTGAGCTGATATACTCATCCATGTACGTGTCGAAAGTTCAATTGAGCTATATCCTAACATCCTCTCAAAAGCGTTATTCACCCAAACAAACTTCCCTGCCTTGTGCACACAGGCAAGAGGGTAATCAACATCCTGACTCAATTCCTGCCAAAACCCAAGGGGAATAGCTGGAGGGTTCATTTAATATTCCTTACAAGGTTTTCTAACTCTGCAAGAAGGTTCTCATCGTGTTGTCTTGGGGACTTCTTCAAGAGAGATGTAAGGTTTTTTATCTGACGGGCCATACGATCAGTTTCTTCCAAATTCGCCAGGGTTTGAAGCAAATGTAGTTGATCCTGAGCGAACAAAAGAAGGGTAGCAAATACAATATTGACACAGGTGGCAATTACAATCAGCCAATTAACAGGGATAACCCAAGATACCACACTATACAGTAAATGAGATGCACCACAGACAAAGAACACCACAGACAAACGGAAATAATGCCTACGGTAAGTTATATCCTTTGTGATTGAAAGAGATCGCCGATTCTGAAATGCATACGCTACATAACACGTAAACAAGACCAATGATGAAACCACAGATGCCACCATCAAGGGGGCATCCCCATGAGTGCTAACCCATCTATTATCCCAATGACCATCGCCACAGAGAAAATAAATCAAAAACTGAAACATGGCGGTATTCCAGAGAGAAAGGGGATATCTCCCTGGGACAACGAAAGAAGGATTAAGCTACTGTACCCCAACTAGGTCCCGACTTGAATTCAATATTCAGGCCGAATTGGGAATCATTTTTATCCACCATCTCTGTGCGGATAATAGATTTAACCTTGTCCAGGTCCACCCCTGTAGGTACAGCCAGCACCATAGAATCGTGCACAGTGGTGATGTATTTAACACCCAGGGTTGCCAGTTCAGGATTCTTTCGGACATTGATAAATCCAATCCTGGCAAGGTCACCTGCTGTATTTTGGATAACTGAATTGACTGCCAGCCGATCATTGGCATCCGGATCTACTGTTCCATCGGGTAAACGCTTATCCAGAGGTTTCTGTCGCCCATGATAAGATTCGGCGTATCCATTCGTACGACCCTTATTGATTAGATCCTGCAGATATGCCGATGCCACGGAATACCGGGCATGCCATGCATTCATAATCTTTTCTGCTTGATCCGGACGGATACCCAACTCTGCTGCTACCCCCTTGACCGTCTTTCCGTAAGGAATGGCCAAGAATACAACTTTAGCCTGTGCTCGTTGGGTAGGTGTAGGATTCTCCACCTTGAAGGTAGATTGAGCTAGTTTCCGGTATGGGTCGGATGCCATATCAGAAATAAGGGTGGGATCTTTGGAGAGGGTAGAAAGGACACGAGGTTCAATTCGTGAATAATCCACCACCAAAATGGTATGTCCAGGAAGCTGAACATGATTTTGGATATCCTCCTCAAAGTTCATAGGGTTGGCATCACCACCTGCATGGGTACGACCCAAGGTGGGATCAAAGTGGTAGGTTGGGTAAACCTTACCACCCTTCATATTCGTACCCAGATTGGTAAGAATAGACAACTTGCGACGAACAGATCGGGCTTTCTGCAGGACTTTGAGATCAGGAACTACTTTAGCAGCCCGTTCAATAGTCCATTCATCTGTTTTGTAACGACCCGAGGTCGGGTTCTTGGGTAATTCATGACCGGCCGCTTGAGCAACCTTGGCATAATCATCCGGACGATTGGGATTGGGACGGAAACCATACTTGGCTTCCAATCCATCCAAGATGGCATCATACTCAGCATTGACAGTTGTCTGGTGGGTTTTCAAAGACGTACTGTCAAAGGGAATGCCCTCAGATTGGAGATGATCATAAAGACCACGGGCTTCTGTTTCAATCTCAGTATGCGTCAACATGGGTTTAACTCCAGTAGTGGGTGGAACTACTGAAGTACCCGAAGGAAGGGTGGCAGGTTGTTCGTTCGCTACCACCAAGGCAGCAAGACGGTTACGTCGTAATGTCATGACAGAGACACTTCTCCATCTGTTACAAATCCATGCCAGTGACATCCATCCGGGTTTGTAAGTAGGACACTGCGGGAATATCCAGGACTATCCACGAACGAAAGATCCCCGTACCCCGTCCCTCTTGGAGTCCACCGGCCTGGTTTCGGGACTGTTTCATCAGGTACTTTGCCCACGAACCAACAAAGTACAGAATGGGTGCCTACGTTACCTTTGTTCTTTTGAAAGCAGACGGGACAGAGAAAGATAATCCCATCAGCCTCTTCCAAAGTGTCCACGTGCTTGGATGATCCATCACCCATAAACTTCAGGAATTGAGGTTCTAGGTCTAAGAGTTTCATCGTTAGGCTTCCCGCTTGTTGTTGAACTTATCCAACATCTTCTCCCACGCTTCCTTAGAACCCATGAAGTACAGGAAGTCGTCTGCCATGTCGGCCAATCGGTCTGCCACAGAAACACCGGTCTTCAACACGGTTTCAGCAACCTTCTTCTCGTCTACGTAGAAAGCCTGAGAAGAATAAGAGGGTTCCAGTGTTCCCAACACTTCACGATCCAACTTCTGAATCTTGTAATTGACCGAGGGGCCATCCTCGTCAAACTTCACATCCAGGAAGGAACCAAATGCATCCTTCGCCATCTTGGCCAGAGATAGTGGATCATGGGTGACCAGAGAAGCGAGACGGGCCCGCCGAGACGAAGTCCGGTCTCGATTCTCTTCGTCTCGGTTGGGGTAGGGGACCACGATATCATCCAAAGGGGCCGGTGGTCGTGGCATCTCGTAGTCAATGAGACTCTTCACGGCCTCATCTATGTGTTCAACACCACGCTTTCCCAACTGACCTGGCGCCAGGGCTCGGTGTTGCTCCCGATTCAAACGTTGGTCACGTATCCATCGCATCTTCTCGGGCATTATGCACCAACTACTTCCCAGAGCTTCATTCTCTTACGGGACAAGGCAGGATAAGAGGATTCATGTTGAGGATATAACCACCAATACAACTTCTGGAGATCCTCTTTTGCTGACCAACTAATCCGGAAAACATTGTCATCTTGGTGGACTGGGTGTTTCGTGACATCAACTGAAGAAACAACTCTGTCCCGAAGCTGATTTATGAACGTCTCAGTCCCAGCCCAGTACAAAGTAGGCTGACCTGTCGTATTCCGAATATTTACTGACCCATCTCCATCCAAAACCCCTCGACAGTAATCATGAAGATACTGATCCTGTATATCAGGGAAAGGACAATCAAGTGTTGATTTCCTAGGACGAACCCCCAAGCTAAAAAGCTTCTCTCCCAAGGCCCGACCACAAACTTGTAACTGACTCTTGGGACCACGCCACCGACCAACACTGTCAAATGCGCCGGGGATTCGAGATAAAGAATGATTCGACTTTAACTCACGTTTTATAAGTACTAATAACTCCTCATCCTTTGTGGAACAACCAAACTTGATTTCATAATCATCTGTTAAACAACCATCCGCCTGAATATAACCCCTCATCCATGAATTGGGGCCCGTGGGCTGATCAAAATAGTGGAGATCCACGTTCTGAGTAGCAAGGCTCTTATTCAAAGCGATCCTCGCATAATGATTCAAAGAAAGAAGACCCAATCTATTAGCTACATGGGTAATAGCCCTAACAGAACAACCAAACTCTTTCGCAAGAATCTCAGGACCCTCAACGGTATACCTGGAAATGACCGCCTCTCGACGAAGGGCTGCCTTTTCTTTTGAACAAACGGATTGACCCAAAACAGGCATAAGAGAATCCTAACAATAGACGATTCTCTTCTACACCCCAACGAACACAAATCATGCATTCCCAGGGTCGTCGCTAAGCTGCTTTAAGATAGCTTGGCGATCAAATGTACATTCTTCAGGAGACTTCCCGTCGGCACCAACACGCTCTCGGATTATACGAGCATGAGAAAGTTGCGCATTCTTATTAAACTCCATTCCTTCAATCTCAAAGACCCGATTGTAGGTCTCCGGTTTAATTCCTATAAACTTCCCACTGTCATCTTTAAGAGTGATCTCCCGGCGGAATTCATCACTGATATTAGATACGGCTGCCACTTTATGCCATTCCTGATCCGTTGTGTCTTTACAAGAGAAGACAAGACCTCCTACCAATTGTTCTTGAAGGAAACGGCCTGACTGGGGAGGAACAAACCCTGAGACCACACAATCCAATTCTAATTGTTTCTTAACCTTTAACTGTTCATTGGTTCGGGTTGGACCTGGTTTATAAATACCTTGATGTAATTTCAAAACACAACCCTCGCCACCTTCACTAATGCATTTCTCGAAATAGGCTTTCTTGTCCTGAGAAATAGATTCATTAAGAATAAGGGAGGTAGGGTTTGACAACTTCTGCTGCCAAACAGTGAACACTTCTGCCAGATAATCACGACGTTGGATATAGGGCACAGACTTAATATCCTTACCCTTATATTTTAAGATATCATAAAGGACGAAACGAAGAGGCATACCATTCGCTTGTTGTGCTTCTTCTGTTCTTTCAACTGCAATCAATCCCGTAGCTGCCTGTAAAACATTCCCCGTTTGGGAACCCTTGCCTTTCGTAAAGGCCCTTAGGTCAACATCTTTTCGTGAAGAAATCACTTCACCATCAACCACGGTTCCTTCATAAGCAGACATATCCCCATCTAACCAGAAGAGAGCCTTTGTTAAGGATTGGGGAAGAAAATTCTCAACTGAAACATTACGAGAAGTAAAGGTGGATTTTGAACCTATGTAACCAATACACCTTATGCCGTTCCTTTTGGGCTCAACTGACCACCCGGAATCGTCCTTCCAAAGGGATTCTTGCTTCTCTGGGGACAGGTCAGTGATACTCTTGATCAATTGAGGTTGCTCGAAGTTGGGTTTCGGCACACCGGGGTTCTCTTTCTCCCAATAGTGGTTGCCCAGAAGCTCCACTAACTCCCGCTTCCCGTATTTAGCTGGGAGGGTCAATCCCAAGGATCGAGCCTGATCCTCCATCTCTGATAGTGATCGTGTCACTGCGATGATAGGACTGGCAACGAGAGAGGCAAGGCGGGAGCGACGTTGATGTTTCATTGAGGCTACAGCTCCGGCTCTTCCATTTGTAGAAATGACAACTCATTAAACTCATGGGCAGTGTAACTATGCAAACCAGTTGAATGAAGAATCACCCAACTTTCAATGCCCAAATCCAAGGCTAACTTACTACAAATAGTGCATCGAGGCGGGCGTGACGGTACAATTAACCCATCTGTCCCTACTCTCGCATAATAGAGTGTGGCACCTTGAACCAGCGATGGGTAGTTCCGAAGAGCACAGGTGAGAGCACGCTGTTCCGCATGAATACAGCAAGTTGGATCGGAAGAGCCGAATTCCAATCGAAGGTCTTTGAGACATTCCTTAAGACAGATATCCAGGGGCGGTGAGTTGGTACCCCGACCCAGAATCTTCCAACGGGAAGAGACTACGACAGCACCACAGTGCTTAGAAGACAAACACTTGGAATTAGCGGCGAATGAAACGGCGGCGTCGACGAACGGCTGGTGGAGGTGTCGGTGGGTTTGGATCAGGCTGGGCATTAGGATGGTCAAAATGAGGCCATTGATTCACTACGGCTAGGGCGTCTCTGGTTGCTTGAGCAACTACCTCCGGTGTTAAAATACGATTCCATTCTCTCGCATCCATTTCTCTCAAGGCTTCATCTGGAGTACGGGTACGGTGGGGAATGCCATCACGATACAAACGAGGTCTTCGGTTGTGTCGTTGTTCAATCTCCGGCTCTGGAAACTGAGGCATAATCAATCCTTGGTTGGCCAGACGATCCACTCTTCGGATCGGAGCCTCCACGAACATCTGCATCTCTTCTTCTAGAGTTGGTATTGGCTGCCCATTGAGGTCACGTATTTGAGTCCTTAACTCCGCATCTGGAATACGAGGGGCACGGGGAGGTCTCGTTGGACGAGCTTGCAAGAGATGCTCACGACGTTCCGGACGCATCCCATCTACAATATCTACGTCGGTAACTCCATCTAGTACAGCAGGGAACGCCTGACGCATTTCATCTGCTAACATAGCAATTGTTGCTGGAGTCGGACCTCCCGGTAACTGGAATCTGCGACCTTGTGTCCGCCGCAGTTCCTTCATACTACGAACCAAAACATCGAGAATCTCTTCGTGCTCCTGCTTTATTTCCCGAGCACCAATGTAGTTATCCCAGACCAGCTCTGTACAGAATCCATGACCATCTATTCGACCACGGACGAAGGCCTGTACTCGCTCCGACAGTGTAGTCTTCGGCCACACCTTCTGAAAAGCTTTGAACCAAAGGCTAAAGTTCTTGATCGTCCGCTTGATCGTGTCTCTTCGGTTTTGGGCGTCTAGCGAACCCCGACCCATCGGGATGTCGTACGCACACTCTAAGTCTTCTAAAAGAGTGCTCCCCCAACCATAGTAATACCATTCCGCTTCCCACTTATTCCTTAAGTCATGAATATCCTTCTTGATCTGGGCTGTGGTGGGGATGAATTCAACACTCTGCTCCTCATCATTACGAGGGCCCTCGAAGGGTGAAGGATGAGTGTCCAAGAGTGTTGTCAGGTCAAAGAATTGCGTATCCCCCTGCCGGGTAACAATCTCCTGAACCAGGTCATCGTGGTTCTTCTTCAGATAGTGGATAGAATGCACGAAGGGGTCCGTCATTGACCCCCAACGGGTCCCCGAACGAATACATGAGAGACACGTGTGTATCTCATGGTGGGCGGCATTAAGACGCTTATTATCTAAATAAGCAGGCGGGATAAACCAGATTCTCATGATTGAACTCCTCCCATTCTACCCTCAAATGGAAGAAACCACCAAGAATGACTGTTAAAGCTTCAGCTTCTGCTCGACCATCGC
>Ga0181352_1001093_pt1 | contig 10849 bp, 4 predicted proteins | sample Fa13VDMLBSN_FD_130103 | JGI IMG/M metagenome (GOLD analysis project Ga0181352, IMG submission 130103) | Freshwater viral communities from Lake Michigan, USA - Fa13.VD.MLB.S.N | ecosystem: Environmental > Aquatic > Freshwater > Lake | place: USA: Michigan | collected 2013-09-23 | reverse complement strand
CAGATTGGGGAGAACAGATCTGATTACACAGCAAATCTGACTGTTGCTCGGGTTAAGTTCTCAGTTGGTCTTTCCAGTAATGTTGGCTTCAAGCTGAAAGCAAAGGGTCAATCGGAATGGTATGACGTTCAGTCGATCCAAGATGCTGACTATTACTTGGCTGATGACGTTCCTCTGAATGAACAGACCGTGTACACATTACCTATTCATCAACGTAATTCTAACTTTGACCTAAAGGTCTTTAGTGATTCACCATTCCCGATCTCTCTTACTTCGATGATGTGGGAAGGATCTTATTCACCACGATTCTATAGGAGGGCGTAATGGCTGACTTACTTACACTTGGCGCTAGTGTTGGTATGGGTATCATCAGTGGAATCACTGGTGCTAGCTCTCAGAATGAAGCAAGGCGTCTTGAGCAAGAGCGAATTAATAAGCAATATAAGTACGATAAGAAGTTAGATCGGTTCACTTGGAGACAAACCAAGAGGGACTATAACTATCGACTAAAGGATGTTCAGAACCAGCGAGAGAATAATGAGTCAAATCTCCAATATCTTGAAGAGACTGCTCGTCGTAATTACCAGTACGATCTTCAGATCCGCGATTTCGACTACAAGAATCAACTTCGCCAATACAAAGAGTCTGAACGTATCTACGGTCTCCAGCGTGGTGCAAATGCTCAAGCTGCAGCACTAGCACGTCAAAGCGAAGAGAATCGTTATAACGAGATCATGAAGGGTATGGCATTTGAGCAGCAAGACATGCTTGTGAAGATGCTACAAGAAGAAGGTCAGTCCATTGCACGTGGTGTATCTGGTCGTTCAGCATCAAAACAAATTGCCTCAGTGATTGCTGGCTACGGCAGAAACCAGGCAATCCTTGAGGAAAGCGTTCTTAGTGCAAGCAGAGACTCTGCTATGGCAATGCGCCAGATCGAGCAGGAGCGATACCAAGCTGATCTCAACGCTGATTCACGTCGCATGTTGCAGCCTCTCAAAGCACCTGCACCGATGGCTCCTCTTGCTATGCCGCGTCCGAACCTGTTGGATCCTCTACGTCCACGGCGTGGTCCACGTCCAATCAAAGGGACCAACACTGTCCAAGGTGCAAGTACGGTTTCGATTGCAGGAAATGTTATTAATGCTGGCTTGAGTGCCTACACAATGTTTGGCGGTAAATTTACCTAAGTAATTAAGAAATGGATCAAATCAAGTATCAAGGGTACGCCCGTGATCGAGGATTTAATCCGGTACAGTTCAGTATGGGCCGAGTTGATGCTATTGGCCAACAAGGCGACTCAATGCTACGGCAGATGAGGGATAACCAGCGTACTGAAATTGGTAATCGTGATGCATTCCTCCAAGCAACACAACGTGCTCAGGCACTAGAACGTGAGAACCGTCAAGCCAATTATGAGTTTGCACGGTCTTCACGTAAGTCTTTCCAAGATGCTGCTCTTCGTAATCAAGAGCGTCTTGTTAATGATGCTCAACGGGCGCAACAGAACTATGACAAGGATCTTACCAACCTTGCATTGCTCTCCAAGTTCTCAGATACCATCAGCAAATCTCTTGTTGAATACCAGAAACAACGAGAAGAAGATCAGTACAACCAAGAAATCGTCAACAGCATGCTCGGGGCTAATCCCCAAGAAGCTGCTGCAGTTGAAGATGCGTACCAGCAACTTCGTGCTGGCGGTCAGCAGATCCAAGGTTTAGCTGACAAGCTTGAAGACAACGGAATGCCAGAAGAACTGGTTCAGTCCGTTCGTCAACAGTCTCGTACTAGCCCTGTTGTCAGTGCAAAGGCAGCGGCTGCAATGGCTCCTGCTGATTACTTCTCCTTTCTTGAAGAACGATTCTCCAGCGATGATCAGAACCGTATAACGGTTATGACTCCTAATGGCCCAATGGAGATTACTCCAATGAACCATAGCGGGTCTGCACAACGTGAAGCAGTGATGCGTGCATTGTTGCCTATCTTCTTGAAGGAGAAAGGTTTATATGGGATGAAGGCGTCCTTCTTGGCTCCGGCTTTGTTGGAGATGAGGAAGACCGAACTTAACTTCCTCAATCAAGAAGCTCGTGCTTTCTCTGCTGCTCAGAACAAGCAGCGTGCTGATGAAGCAAACGTATTGTTTGAGACAGAGGTACAAAGTAATCCTACTCAAGCATGGACTAATTACCTTGAGTCCATGAAGGGTGTGAAGGATAGTGATGGCGTACGTCTGGGGTATGCAGGTGGTTTCCAAAAGGCAATGGAGCGCCTACGTGATCTTGGTGACGTAGCTGCTGTTGAAGCTATTCGCGATAGTCCCCACCCAATTGTCAAAGGCAAGACGTGGGGCCAGGTTCGTGGTGATGACTTTAATGACGTTCTTGAGGAAATTAATAACGATGCATTTGCTCGTGATAAGAACCAAGAGGCTCGCTTCCAAATGGAAGGGGATAAGCTTGCTCGGGAGATCATTGCTGACTGGGATAAGAACCCACCGTCTGAAGCAGATGCAGAGGCTGTTATCAAGGCTCATACTGCTAAGTACGGTCCCAACAGTGATCTTCAGAACTGGGCTTCTAAATACACTGTTGAAGCCATTGATGAAGCAGCAACTCGCAAGAACCTTGATGAGCTAATTCGTCAGGGCATCCCCATTCCACCTCAGGATCTTATTGGCCTTCCAAAAGAGATTCAGGACTCATATCGCGGCTATGTTCAAAAGGCTGACGACGCGATGAAGAGCGGTGGTGGCGACACCGCGATGAATTACATCAAAGAGAAGATTGAGGCACGAGCACAATGGTCTGCTGCTAAAGGTAATCCTAAAGACCCATCCATCGGCCTTGCTGTTGCTGCTGCCCAGCGGGAGCTGCAACGTCTTATCTCTGAGAATCTTTCTGGAGGTCAATCTCCTCAAGAAGCTGTACAAAATGCTCTTAAGGCTGTAGAGACTATTGTTGATGATCCAAAGGGTCGTTATCAGTACAATCAAGATAAGCCTGGTGGTGAGGGCTTTGCAAGCTTCAACATCACTCCCAGCATTGCAGGTACAGCAGAAGCTGCTCGACGCCGTGCATACCTCAAGTCAAAGGTAGAAGGTGGTGGTAATGCTGCTATTACTACATTCCAGCTTATCCCTGCACCCATCCTAAAGCAGACTGCAGATAGCTTCTTCCTGAACAAGCGTCTTGTCATTCCACCGATTGCTGATGAAATCTCTCGGCTTTACGCTGGTAAGATCAGTCCACTTGCTGTTCTCAACGAACAGATCAATCTCTATAACCGTACTGCTACAAACAAGCTGAAGCCAATCACTGTTGTTGATGCAGGTGGTGGTGATGCTGGCTCACCTATGTCACCGCGTATGCGTGAGATCATGCGTCAGCTCCAGTACATGCCCACACGTGAGACTGTCAACCGCGTCTCCATGGTCAGCGGTTCAGTCCCTAAGTACGTCAGGCAAGGCCCTGAGGGCTTCAATGACGTGATGAGCATGGTTGTTACCATGGGCCACCCACATCCTGCTTTAGCAGCCGCACAGTGGGCTCTGGAGACTGGATATGGAAAGTCTCAACTAGCTACAGGTCAGAACAATCTATTTGGTTTCCGCTCTTACGATCCAAAGAGTAATGGCTGGCGCGCCTACAACAGCCACACTGAATCCGTTCAAGCTTACGTCGATAACATCACCAAGAATTCACGTTACGCCGCAGTCCTTAAAGCTAAAACACCACGAGAAGCTGCAATTGCTGTAGCTGCTGCTGGTTACGCTGGAGGAGAAGCCGCATACCCGAACAAACTTATTCGTGTTATGCGAGAAAACGGAATCAATCCTGATGTTCCGTATGTCAACCCAACTGGTAATCAGTGGCATGCCCCAGGTGTAGCCAATACAAAACTCAGCAATGCCATCGGCAAGCAGCTTCTGTCTCAGATGCAGAAGACAAGTGGTTTTGGTTCACAAGAATCTTTCCGACGTAAACCCCACGAAGGAAATGACTATGCAGTGGTTCAAGGTTCTCGTATGAGCCTTAAGCAACCAGCACGTGTTCTTGATGTCATCTCTGAACGTGACCCTAACCACGGTGGTTACGGCGGTATGGTCGAGATCGAATTCCCTGATGGTGCTCGTGCTCGTGTAGCACACCTGTCAAAGGTCAAAGTAAAGCCCGGTGATGTAATCCCTGCCAAGAAGGTATTTGCCCTTACTGGTGGTGCTCCTGGTACGCCTGGAGCTGGACGATCCACTGGTCCTCATGTACACCTTGAAATGTTGACGACTGCACGCGGTCGCAATGAAACAACTAAAGGCAAGGCAGATCCCACTGCAATTGCTCCTCGCTTTTACATCGATAGCTAATTATGCCTTACGATCCTCTTAACTTTGCCAATAAGCCTGATTACCTTTCCGATATTCCTAAAGACGAATACGCGCTTCAGTTGGCTGAAGAGGAACTAAAGGCAGATCAGGCTCAACTCGGTGAACTCAATAAAGCACAGCAGAACGTTGATCAGCAGAATAAACAGCAAGAAGCTGATCAACAGCAGCAAGACGCCAAAGCTCAGGCAATGGAGTCTGAGTCGTCAGCTCTAAATATTGGGGAGAACATCAAGAACAACATCTCCAATGCTTTTGAAGTTCCTACAGCCCTTGTCGGTGGCTTCATTGATTTTGCAGAAGATATTGGAAATCGGACTGGAGCTAAATGGCTTGACCTTGATGACCGAATTGAACCGCAGAATCGAACTGAATACGGTAAAGCTCTACGTAGCATTGTAAGTGTTGTTGGGCCTAACCTCGTAGGTCTATTGACACTGAAACGTGGTGTCAACGGATTTGCTAAAAACTGGCCTGGCATCAGCCAACTGACAAAGCTAAATGCTCCTACTAAAGCTGGCCTTGACATTGCTGCTAGTGCGGGTATCGGTGTTGCTGTTGATGCGGTATCTCGCGAATCTGAAGACCGAAACCTTACGGGTACTCTAAAGGAAGAGTTTCCGTCAGTCTTTGGTTGGATTCCTGACAACATAGCTACGCTTGATACTGACTCACCAGATGTTAAGCGTAAGAAGAACATCCTAGAAGGATTCGGTCTTGGTGGAATCATTGATGGTGTTGGTTATTTGGCTAAGGCTGCGAAGCCGATGGTCAAAGGCTTACTACCTGGAACCAAGATCGTTCCATTGGACGACACCGCTAAGGCATCAATCGCTAAGGAAGCTGAGCAGGTCAAGCCCCTTACTGGCAATCCTGCTGTTGATTACGTAGGACGGAACGTAGAGGCTCGTGAAGCTCATGAAGCAGCTTCTGTGATGGATGAGTTCCAACGTAACCCAGACCCACAAAATCCGACACCACGTATGAACCCTGATCTCTTCAACAAGCATGAGACAGGTATTTCAGGTATACGCCCAAATGCTGTTCGTCGGGGCATGGTGGATGCTGGTCGTATCCACACCAACACTGACACTGTAAATGGTGTTATCGAAAACATCGTTTCAGAGCCGGCTCTTCGTGAAGGTCTCGATGCTGCATCTCAGGGTAAACGTCCTGTTATCGAGATGGTTGCTAGGGGAATCCGCGAGTCAGGTAAGTTCAAAGCTGTCACTCAGCTTGGTAAAGAAATCGACCCTCGCACGATGGACGAGGGGATGCTTTCGATGTACAAGCAGATCATTGACCCCAATAACAAGCTTGACGATATCAGTGATGTCTTTATCGATGAGAAGTTCATCAACAATAACTTCAAAGTCGATGGTAAGGGTATCGAGCAGATTACCGACCGAGCCTATACTACTTCGATGCTTGCTGTTCGTCGGTTGATGGACGACTACATGAGCGCTGAAAATGCCAAAGCAGCAGCTCTGACGATTAACAGCGTTGCTGGTGAAGTTACTGACCTTGCTCATGGTGTCAAGATCTTTGGCAATGAGATCGATACTAGTGAGGTTCAGCAACGTATTCTTGACAAGGTTGAATTCTTGCTGAATGAGACATGGGTTAACTCCTATGCCTCTGGTATGGCTCTCCGCAATAAAGGCTTTTGGGCTCAAGCTAAGAACGTTGCTGATCTTGGACGTATCGCTAAAGAAGCCCACGCTGATATTACCGACAAGTTCGCCAAGAAAGCAGCGCAGAACAAGGAGTTTGTTGATAACCTGAGAACTATCTCAAGGGAAAACCCTGAGTATCTCAAGCCATTAATGGAAGCATACGACCTTACCAATGGTGATGTCCGTACGATCTCTGCCCTTAACGGTTGGTTCAATAAACATCTCAACCCTGCTGGTCTGATCACTAAAGGCTTCATCGACAATGACCCCAGCATGCCCAACTTTGTGCAGCAGGGTCTTTGGAGCACGATCTACAACTCAATCCTTTCTGCATCCAGCACGTTTACTAACGCTTGGTTTGGTAACGCAGCCCTGATTGTCTCAAAACCATTTACTCAACTTCTGGGTACGGGTCTTGATTACAAGCAACTCCAGCGCTGGTGGGTGCAGTATGGAGCTATTGGCGACTCATTCCAGAATGCAATGAGCTACGCCCGTCTTCAAACACAAAAGATTATGGATGATCCCGTCAAGTACGGAGACATTGATCGTCCAGACTTTGCAATTATGGATGAAGACCGGTGGATGGTACTTGAAAACATTGCCAGTGCTAGAGCTGCTAAAGGTGAAAGCGGTCCTATGCACATGTACCGACTTGCTAAGGCGCTGCGTGACTTCAACAACTCCAAATGGGTTCGCTACAGTGCCAACCTTATGTCCAGCGGTGACGCTTTCACACGTGCATTCTTAGGCTCAGCTCAAGCTAGAGCACGCGCTTACACCGATCTTCTTGACCAAGGTGGCGATATCACTGAGGCTTCACTAAAGCAGACCTCAGAGCGAATCTACAAGGAGATGTTTGACCAGGATGGCATCATCCGGGATGAAGTAGTCGACTTCCAAACCAAGGAAATCGCTATGTCTCTGGACAACCCTGTCTCCAATGCGGTGACTGGTCTGACCACAGCTATGCCCATCCTTAAGCCATTCATCCTGTTCCCAAGGACAACCACCAACATGCTTGGCATGGGCTTCAGGTATTCACCGTTAGGTGTTCTCCATAAAGACTTCCTGATGGCGGTACGTCCTACTCAGGCAACCAAGGAGCAGATTGCAGAGTTTATGGCTGCCCGTGGCATCACCAACTACAGCTATAACGACTGGCTTGATGCTGCCGCTGAAACTCGTGGCCGTGTTGCTACTGGTGCAATTGCATTATTTGGAGCTAATCAGTTGCTCCTCCAAGGTGCTTTGACTGGTAGTCCGCCTGCTGACAAAGAACAGCGCCGCTCTATGGAAAAGGCCATGGGAGGTGCTTACTGGAACTCAGTCAAGATCGGGAACCAGTGGTATAGCCACCAGTGGATGGGACCAATGTCCAGCGTCCTGACCATGGCTGCTGACACTGCAAACCTATTCTGGGCTAATCCTAACGAGGGCATCCTTGAGAACATTCATGGAAAGATCCTCTATTCTGTTGGCTTGAACATTACGAACAAATCCTGGACACAAGGTCTAGCCTCTTTCTTTGACCTTACTAGTGGCAACAAAGCTGCTCTAAATCGTTGGATTGCTAACACTGGTAATTCAATCATCCCCTTTGCTGGTGCTCGCGGTCAAGTAAGCCGCATCTACGATCCCGCATTGCGTGAAGTCGAGGACGACATAGGCCAACTCATGCGTAATCGCAACTCTCTACTGGATATTTTTGATCCTAATGGGAAGCTGCCGTATTCACGGGACATCATGGATGGTTCTATCCTTAACAACCATAACCTTCTGGTCCGTCTTCTCAACGCCTCGACACCAATCAAGGTTAATACAGACAAGATGACACCAGGTCGTCAACTTCTGATTGATGCTGGTTACAATGCTGTCCCGTCGCTCACTAAATACCACGGTAGCCCTGAGAAGTATACGCATGAACAGCGCAGCAAGCTCGCTGGTTACATGGGTATCTATGGCAATATCGAGGGTCAACTAGAAGAGCTTACGAAGAAGCCGTGGGTGCAGCAGGAGCTTGCTGCAATCAAAGATGCCCGGATGAAGAATATTGAGAGCAAAGAGCTTGATTTCGGCAAGGGTAATCTGCACAGAGAGATTGACCGGATCTTCCTTCAAGCCAAGCAATTTGCTGAATCTAAGCTACTTAACGAGAATCCACAGATGCGTGCCCCAGGCTTTGCTAAAGGCTCACGTGAGATGCAGCTACGCACTGGGCAGGATATTCAAAAGGTTATCAACTTCCACAGACAAGGTAGTTAAAGTTAATGGCTGTCACTCAGAATACCTACACAGGGGACGGAACCACCGTCCTCTTTTCTTTTACCTTCCCATACCTAGAGACTACCGACATCAAGGTCTCCTTGAACGGTACGATTACAACTGCATACACCTTAGCCAACGCTACCACGATCCAATTCAACACAGCACCTGCTAATGGTGTTGCCATTCGGATTTATCGTGTAACTGATGATGCGGCTCTTGCTGCTCAGTTCTATCCGGGTTCTGCTATTCGTTCTCAGGATCTGAATGATAACTTCACTCAGAACCTGTATGTGACGCAGGAGTCGAATAGGGATGCTACGTCTGCTATCTCTACCGCAAACAATGCTACGACAACGGCTAACACCGCTCTAAGCACCGCCAATGCAGCCAGTGGAACAGCTACCACTGCGTCTACTAACGCCTCTGCTGCTGTAACCACAGCTAACACCGCTAGCACCAACGCTAGTGCTGCTGTGTCTACTGCCAATACGGCTAGCACCAACGCTTCAACAGCACTCAGCACAGCCAATAGTGCTGCTAGTGATGCTGCTACTGCTCTTAGCACCGCTAACACCGCTCTGAGCACTGCCAATACAGCAAGCACCAATGCAACTGCTGCTGTATCCACAGCCAATACAGCGTCTACCAATGCAAGCTCTGCCGTCTCTACGGCAAATACTGCATCGTCCAACGCTTCAACTGCTGTCACTACTGCTAACACCGCAGCTAGCAACGCCTCCACCGCACTCTCCACAGCTAACACAGCCATCAGCACGGCCAACGCTGCAGCTTCTGCTGTGGCTAATGCCATCCTCTATGACACCGTAGCCAACGTTGCTGCGATTCCTGCTAGTCCTGCCAATAACGATGCTGTTGAGGTTGTCAACTCGACTGGCATTGAGAGCTTCAGTCCGCTTAGTGGTAAGCCTGCAGGTTTTGTTGGTGATTCTGGTCTCAGTGTTCGTATTGTCTACACCACTGCAGGTTCTACTTGGAACTGGATTCAGTATTTCCCAAATGATCCAGAGACACGGTATGGGGATGCGATCACGACACTACAGGGTGATGTAACTACTCTGCAAACTGATGTTGGCCAAGCACAATCCGACATTCTTGGTCTTGATAGTCAGAAGCTGGATGCAACAACTGCTGCATCTACCTACCTGACTCAGGCTAACGCCGCTTCAACGTATCAAACCCAGTCTGGTATGTCGTCTTATCTGACGACTTCTGACGCTGCTTCTACCTACCAAACCCAGTCGGGGATGAGCAGCTACCTCACCACGTCTGCTGCTGGTCTAACCTATGCTCCACTGGCTAGTCCAACATTTACTGGTTCAATTCAGGCTGATAACTACCTGACTCCCGCTGTTGGTGCATTCTTTATGACGAATGACACCAGAACTGGAATGAACATACGCGGGACTGGCAATCACTATGTTGCGTTCAATACAGACAACGTTGAGCATGTGCGACTCGATGCTAGTGGTCGCTTTGGTCTGGGTACTTCTACCCCAACGGCAAAGCTGACATTGGTTGGAAATGGTATCAGCGTTCCCGTAACCCTCACTGATGCAGCAAGTATTGCCGTTGATATGGCACTATCGAACCACTTCGTCGTCACCCTCGGTGGCAACCGCACCCTTGGTGCCCCGACGAATGTTGTCGCTGGTCAGAGCGGTGTGATCCGTGTGGTCCAGGACAGCTCGGGGGGTAGGAGTTTGGCCTTCAATTCGGTCTTCAAGTTCCCAGGGGGCACGGCACCGACGCTCACCACAACGGCCAATGCTGTGGATCTACTGGCCTATCACGTTGAGTCAACGACTCGCATTGCGGTCCGCTTCATTGGTGACGTGAAATGAGCGCCTTGAACAACAGCCTCTTGTTGGGGCAGGAAGGCGGTGGTGGGTACGCCATCTCACGTTCACTGAGATTCAACAGTAGTGACAGTGCCTACTTGTCTCGCACCCCCGCATCAGCCGGCAACCGCAAGACGTGGACCTGGGCGGGGTGGGTGAAGCGGAGCAAGCTAGGCCAAGCGCAGCAACTCTTCGGAGTGGAAACTGGAGGAGATCAACATAGATTTGGTTTTAGCGATGGCGATACATTTGAGTATTTGTATTATGCAGGCGCCTTCCCGCTCCCAGCTAACAAAGCTACAACCCAAGTATTCAGAGATCCATCTGCCTGGCTGCATTTAGTGGTTGTCTGGGATACGACAAATGGTACAGCATCAGACAGGATGCGCATCTATGTAAATGGGGTTAGAATTACTGCATTTTCTGCATCAACTGATCCGTCGAGTTCTTTTGATGGGTTCATCAATAGCGCATCTTATGTGCATAGAATCGCGGGGACCACTGGCGTTCATTTCAACGGCCTCCTCGCCGACATCCACTTCATTGACGGCCAAGCCCTAGACCCCAGCAGCTTCACAGAAGTCAGTGCCACTACTGGGCAACTGATTCCTAAGGCTTATACCGGAACATTCACCGGCAATTCGTTCTGGCTCAAGTTTGCTGACAAT
>Ga0181352_1001092_pt1 | contig 10861 bp, 8 predicted proteins | sample Fa13VDMLBSN_FD_130103 | JGI IMG/M metagenome (GOLD analysis project Ga0181352, IMG submission 130103) | Freshwater viral communities from Lake Michigan, USA - Fa13.VD.MLB.S.N | ecosystem: Environmental > Aquatic > Freshwater > Lake | place: USA: Michigan | collected 2013-09-23 | reverse complement strand
AGACTAAATCGTTGATGGAAGGCGGCAAAATCCGTATGCCTTTCCGCAACGACGGCGAAGAGAAGGGCTATCCAGAAGGCTCGATCTTCATGAACGTCAAGTCGAAGCAGGCCCCCGGTATCGTTAGCAAGTTTGCTGGCGAGAACGGCAAGCCTGCTCCGATTACCGACCCTAAAGAAATCTACCCCGGTGCGAAGGTCCGTGCCTCGCTGCGCGCTTATGCGTACAGCGTGAACGGCAACAACGGCGTTGCGTTCTCTCTGGGCAATCTTCAGAAGGTGGCTGACGGTCCTCGTATGGATGGCCGTCTGTCTGCTGCGGACGAGTTCACTGCGACGGAGCGTCCGTCCGCAGACATCTCGGACCTTGACGATTTGCTTTAAGTGAAGGGAAGGGCCGGGGAGTTTGGAAGTCGCCCCGGCCCTTCTTAATCTAACGCCTCAGAGATCATCTGGGCTTTCTTGGCTAAGGTCTTAGCCACAATCTCATCAACAGAATTGACAAGGCCGAACGTCCGCACGATGACGGGCTTTGTCTGGCCGATACGGTGGCAACGCTTAGCCGCCTGCGCGTTCACCGCCGGAACCCAATCCATCTCTACGAACGCCACCTGACTTGCGGCTGTCAGCGTAATCGCCGTAGAACATGCGGTGATCTGGCCGATAAATACCCGCACTTTTGGGTCGGTCTGGAAGTTGTCAATCGCTGCTTGACGGTCGGCTGTCGGCATACCGCCTGCGACTACCACAGGGTTAAACTCTTGTAGTTTATCGTAGAGCGTCTGTATCGCGTCGGTGTGGTAGGCGAAGATGACGATCTTGTCGTAGGCATCATCAGCCAATTCGCCCGCTATCTGTGTGGCGATGGGCGCTGCCTTGGCCGCACCTGTCAGCCGTCTTAATGACGCGATATGCGGGGCGATGCTCTCAATCTCTGAAGCCAAGTCTTGCCCGGTAAGGGAATGCGCGAGGATCATATCGACCGCTTCGGCTTGGCGTGGATCGTCGATGTGTTTCCTGTCGCTCCAGTTTTCTATCTCGACCGGCGCGCTCTGCCACCAGATAGGCGGCAAATCTTTCAGCACCACCTCGCCCTTGCGGCGGAGCATGATCGACTGGAGTACGGTCTTGAACTCGGCCATGCGCTCGGCCTTGTTGCCGAGAACCTGAAGGCCGAACTGGCCGCTCCATGTCTTGCAGAAATACGTTGTGTATTCGGCGAAGTTTAGTGGGTACTGCCAAATCGCTTTAAGATGCGTCCAGAAATCGCTGACATTATTAGGGATGGGAGTACCGCTAAGAAGCCAAACACGATCAGCAAACTTAACAAGACCGTCACCGCGACAATACTGACCATATAGATACTTTGTGCGCTTAGCAGTACGGTTCTTGAGATAATGAGCCTCATCCAGAACGAGAACGTCTGGCTCAAACTTTGCGATCTCATTGCGAACCTCCTTCGACTGTGTGATTTTATCATAGCTGAAGACTTTGACTTCGCGCTCGACGGTCCCCCATCGCTCGAACTCACGACGCCAGTTGATCTTAGCTATGGCTGGGCAGATCACGACGACCTTTGTTAAGCCGAGTGTATCACAGGCCGCGATAACTTGAAGTGTTTTGCCAAGGCCCTGCTCATCGGCAAGGAATGCGGCCGGGTTCTTACAGAGAAAGTCTGCGCCGACCTTTTGGTAATCGAATAGATGGTTCATCGTCTTCCCTCTCGGCGGCGTAGCAAGCGATAAGCGCAGCTTCGGCCCGGCCGTCATCCTTTTTGCGTGCGAAGAGATGAGCGTAATCCGGGAACAACTCTTGTGCCCGCTGCCGACTACCGTCCTTCCCTCCGAACGTGCGCATAGACTTAATCCAAGTCGCAGGCGGTATCAACTCAAAAGATACAGACAGGCCAGCAAGGACACCTTCGACGATACCACCGGCCCTGCCAAACGCGTAGGTCGAGGAAACCCCTTGCCCCGGCATAGCCCACGTTTTCTCAAGTAGAGCCTTTTCGTTTCCGGTTACATGTGGGCGAAGCGCATCGGCCAGCATGTGTGCGTCAACCTGATTGACGACACGCGGCCCGCGTTTGACTTTAAGAGTAGGCATGTCGATGATGACAAGTTCTCGGCTATCCTTATCCAGAATAGCTACAGCCCCGAACGCGCCGGGATCAATGCCCATGAACTTCATGGGCGGTGTGTATAGTATTAGAAGCTAGTTCGCAAGTTACTGCGTGGCCCCAAAGACTTACGATGGCGAAGCCCGTCGGGTTTGTGGCGACGCTTGGACTTTGGCTGCGGCCGCCATGACATATCTTTGACACCACTCTTCTTGGCCATTACTCGCCTTTCGTATAGACCTTATAGTCGCCGGGATCGGTGAACTGAGTACCGACAGGAAGCGCGTCGTATTGTTCTTGGCTCTTCATAAGAGGGGCCTTGGTCAACTGGCGTAGCAATGTATCCGCTGACATTCCCGTGCGGCGCTCGACTTGGCGGTTGAGCATAATCTTCGCTTCACGCTTCATGCCTCGGTATGATTTTAGCAAAGAAAGTTCTGGGTTCTCCGCGCTGAACTTAGCGTTGGCGGTTTCACGCGCCTTAGCATACATGTCTTTAATTGCTGCGGATTTGCCGACATTATCAAGGCTCTGATACTTAGCGGACCGTAACAACGGCGCAATTTTGCGCTCGGCGATGATGCCTAAGTCGCGGTTAACAAGGCGGTCGATTGCGGGTTCGCCAGTCTTCGACCCCACATCGTAAGGCGTAAGGCCAAGTTTATCCAACTCGCTTTCGACAATGTTCTTGACCGGACGGATTGTGGCTCCGAGAAGCTGACGCAACGCGGGGTCTTCAGTGGTCAATGGCCCTTCACGCGTCGCCGATGGCGCGGCTGGAACGCCCATTGCCTGCTGCGCTCCGGGTATTGGACGCACAAGAGCGGCAAGCGGGTTGTCCTTGGTGTCGCGGTAGACCGCTTCTTCTGGATCGTACTGGGCGTAGAAATCTTTGAACGTGCTGAACGGTTGCAAGAAGCCAGCGCCCACGCCAGCCAGCCAACTTGTCGTAATCGTCTTTGCTTTGTCGAGGTTTCCGGCAGCGCCGGACAAATCCTTAAGAAGCTGGTCGGTTACATATAGGCCCGTGCCTGCGCGGAACTGCGCGCCGGATAGACCCTGAAGAATGTCGGCTGTCTGAAACGCCTGATCGAGAGTGTTGTCTTGCGCACGCTTGATAATATCGGCGACTAATAGATACGGAGCCGCAGGGAAGTACGGACGTAGGTCAACAGTCCGGCCGTCTGGCAAGCGGCCTTCGTACCATTTCTCCCCAGCGTTCTCGCTGTTGCGGAACTGGTATGCGCCGTACAGCATGGTTGAACCAATTAACCCCTTTGACAAAACACCAGTATCGCCTTCGGCAATCTTTTTAAGTTCAGTCGGGGAGAACAGCCGCGTCGTCGTTGGGGAGAACAGCCGCGTAAATCCAGCCGGGCTATAGTCAAACTGAAACTTCAAGGCGTTCATCATGAAGCGTGGAAACGGCATGATAGTTGTACCGACAACACGGGCGACGGTCCCGACCTTACCCATCTTGTCCAGAATTTTACTGATGCCATCGGCAACTTCAGATTTGCCGGAGTAAGTGAAGCCGAGGGTGTCGTCGAGTGCCTTCGTCCATGCTTCTTCGGGAAGACGTGCGATAGCACCTGTGTCCACGAGTTCATCAAAATCTAAATTAAGACGGGTCGCTTCTCGGCGTAGCATAACCGGGAACAATGCTTTGCGCGTTGCGGTTTCCGTAACGCGGTTGAAAAGGTTAGCGACATCAACCGCTTTCTCGACTTTTGCAAAAGCATCTTTCCTAACTACACGCGACACATCCGCCGCGTAAGTAGCGGCCAACTCTTTTTGTATTTCTGGCTGGACATTCTTCATCTGCTCCCAGAACTTAGTGTTCCGACCGGGAGCAAAACGATCTGTAATAACAGCCGCTGCGTCAAAGGGATTAACGCCAACCTTCTGTTGACGGAAAGGATTAATCGCGGCGTTGATTGTGCTGTCCATAAGGTTCGTTGCCGCGTCGATAGGCACGCGGCCTACGGACGATATGACGTTGCGCATGGTGGTAGCCACGCTTGATACGAGCGCACCGCGATAGGTGTTGGTTAGTCGTTTCCAAAAGTCTAGACCGTCCGCTTCTTGAATACCAAGTTTAGCAATGTCGGCTGCTTCTTTAGGGACGTAACGGCTGGCGATGCTGAACCGCTGCATAACACGAGCGGCATCGCCGAGACCTTGGCGTGATCCGGTGATAAGTTCAAACAGGTCTTCGTCTTTAAGGTCGTACTTTGTGACGAGTTTGGATACTTCTTCCTCTGGAAGAGTGCCTGCCTTGAAGTGACGATAGAAGAATTCGGAGAACGGCATATCCGCTGGACGCTGAAGACCGGCGAGATTGCTGTAGTCTGCTGCAAAGTTAGCAACCTTACCGCCAATATCCGCAGTAGGCACAGGCTGCGTCTGGCCCCTTACTTCCATAGCCGCGATGGCGGGGATGCCTGTTTCTGGAGTAGAGGCTGGCAGATCATACGCCACATTGCGCGGGGCTACCGCAGCTTCAGGGATCGCCACCGCTTCGGGAACTACCGCAGCTTCAGGGATTGCCGCTGCGGCCACGGGGGCTTCCGGCAACTCAACAGCCTGCGCCCTTGGTAGCCTGCTTGGTACAACAGGGGCAGGGGCGACAGGTGTAGCCACCGCCGCCATCTCCGGAGAGAGTGCAGTTTCGGGAACCGCTGCTGCGATCTCATCCGCAACTGCGACAGGACCAGTAGCAAAGCGGCCAATAGCTGCACTAGTCTCCGGTGCAATACGACGGACACCCGCCGCGATTGGCCTAGCGGCAAATGACGCAAGCGGCAGGGTGGTAAGCCCAGCGACTAAGTAGTCACTACCTGTTCCGCGACCGGCGGCAATATCACGGAAACTACGTTCCGCTCCCTCAAGGCCGAGTAGGGCTTCGATATTGCGACGTACATCTGAACTATACAGGGCAGACTCGCGTTCAGTCGTACCCGGAAGCAAATTAGATACGGTCTCAACACCGGAAGCAATCGCATCAAGAATACTTCCTGCATAGGTGTCGGGAACGTATCTTTGCAGTACCGGTTGTTGGTTCGCAACGAGACTAATCTCTTCGGTCGGGGCAGCGGCTTGCGTCTGGTCAAAAGGAACTGCTGGCGAACGTGCGACAATCGGCTGTGCGAGTGTCGGGCCTTCATAGTTTTTTGCAAGCCAAGCATCAGCCGCAGCTTTAAGTTCGTCGTCATTGCTAAGCGACGTTACACCGGGAAGCGTGATCGTCTCCCCGGTGGTAGGAATTTCCAGAAATACTGGTGCGCCTTTTGGCTTAGCCTCAGCCATTTAAAATCCTATCGACGGATGATTGGTGTGCCGGTTGCTTCCGGAAAATACTCCGCCCAAGGGTCTTTGCTTGGCGCTTTCTGGCCGGTCCTAACCTGCCGCGTTGGGTTCTTCGGATCAAACCCAAGAATTTCGCCGCCTGCAACTTCGCGGAACTGATACGACGGCGCGCTTCCACCGTCACCACGGGGGCGAGTTTTGTCAAAAGCAAATTGACGCTCAGCAAGATTGAGACGCGATGCTTCACCCGGAGCCATAGTCTTCGGGATTGTGGCAACAACATCACCCGTGTCTTTATCAATAACCTGAATAGCACCGCCAATATCGCGGTCCTCAGTGTTACGCGGCATTGGGCGATCCGTAAGCTGCGACGAACCATCTTGAAACTCAATCCGTATCATACCGGAAGCGGCATCCCGAACGTGCTTTAGAACTTGCTTCGGACGGAACGTCTCTTCCTGAACCAATTTAAATGCCTCTGCCGGATCAGCATTCTCAAGAACGCCGCGTTTAGCTTCTGGCAAAGACGATGCGTATTGTTTGATAAATGCTTTTTGCTGTTGCTCTTGCTGTGTCTTCTGCTGCAACTGCGCAATCTGATATTGTGCGTTCAGCTTTTGCATCTGCTGTTGGCGCACGTTCTGAAGAACAGCAGCCGGATCAGAAGCACCACGGCTACCAGCGGCCTGAAGTACTTGACCAACCGCAGCTATTTTCTGGCCAGTTGATAGCGGGCCAATGCCGCCGCTCATAAGGGCCTGCATGTCTTGAATGTACTTTGCCGTTGGCGAAAGCTGAGGCTGTGTAGGAGCCACAGCTTGCGGAGCCATAGCCGGCATAGCACTAGGCGAACCCGCCGCAACATTCGGCGGGGTACGGCCCGGAACGAGTGAACGCATCAGAATTTCTATTGGGGTCGCCATCTACTTAGCCTTTGCAAATAGATCAAGGAGAGTACCAATCGTGGACGCAGCCGTTCCAACTTGGCCGAGCGTTGATTGGCCCGGCTGGGTTGTCGTTTGCGTGACTGGGGACGGAAGACCCTGCGAACCCATGAGCAAAGTCTGAAGCTGCTGCTGCGGGAAACCGCGCTGTTCGAGGAAGTCCTTGTAGGCCAAATCAAGGTTCTGCTGAGCCATGCCACGCTGTGCTTGGCCAGTACCTTGAAGCATCGCTGCATACGCCTGCTGATTGCCAAGCGCCTGTTGGCCGAAGCCAGACAAGGCTTGCGCACCCGCAAGCTGCTGTGCTGGCAGACCTTGTGCAAACCCAGCGGCTTGCGTGTATCCCTGATTATACAGGTTCGCCAGCGTTTGCGCTGTATTCAAATCTTCTTGGCCTGCAAGCTGCGCTTCGTAAACACCACGGCGTTCGTTGCCGAATGCCCGTGATGAAGCCATCTGAGCCTTGGTCGCAGCGTCACGCTCGGCGCGGTTCTGTGCAAGGCGGGCCATCGTGGCGTCAATGACGTTGGTCTGGAACGGCGACATGAAGCCGGAAACATCTTGCTGAAACTGCTGTGGCGTATATCCGGCAGCACGCTCAGCAACTTGGGTGGCTTGCTGAAGTTGCGGCATCCCAACTTGCTGGGTTGCAGCGTTGATCGCGGTCTGGAACGCCTGCTCTTCAGCGGGGCGGAAGCCCGCAACACGCGGCCCTTGATATGCCTGATAAGGAATAGCCGCGACCTGCTGTGCGGCTCCATAGTTACGCGCCAGAATATCCTGAATGAAAGGATTGAGTTGCTGAGCAGTTGTGGTAGTTGTCGCCATTATATTCCCCAAGCGGACTGACCGCCTAATCGTTCGTTATTAACACAAAAATAAACCGATTGACAGCCCCTTACTGCTGAACCTGTGTCACTGCAACATGTGCAGTTGGAGCAGATGGCGCAAAGGCCGTCGCCGCAACATTCGTTGGCTGCAACCCTGTATCATCCACTGCCCACATCAACTCAACATAGTCATTTGCGGCCAGAGACACGAAGTCATTGACGGCTAAAACCGCGTACCCGCCGCTATCCTTTAACGAGCCAACACCCGTGCTTGATCCGATGTTCGTCGTGCCGTTCTTCTTCAGCCACATCCACGCAGCCTTAGCGTTTGCGTTGGCCGATGAGAACTGGATACGGGCGGCGAAGTTATAGAGGCCGCTATGCGCCACGGTCAGGCGCGTTGTGGGGCTTCCGGTAAGCGTGATGCCCTCGGTGATAACTGTCGTGTCCCACGCCAGCGCGTAGGCGGTGTTGGCCGCTGCTGGCGTGATCGTGGTGTTCTTGGTGAACTGGCCGTTATAGTATTGCTGCTCAATGGTGGGGCGAACAAACAACTCTCCGTCCGTTGTCCCGACCTTAACCACGGCTGCAACGGGAACGACGTTATCGGGCGCTGTCGGCTTTGTCTTGGTTAGTGTCCCTGCCGTTGTCGGCGATGCGTAAAGAACATCGCCAAGCAAAAACGAACTTGTGTTGACGCCGGAGATATGCCCCCAGACAGTGCAATAGCCAACGGTCCCGTTGTCCGGTAGATCGTGCGCCATGATCCCAAGTATATACAGCGTAGGCGTTGAGCCGTCGGCAAGGTATTTCGTAACAATCAACGTGTTATTCGCACTAGCGCCAGCGAACCCGACAACTGTTCCTTTTGGCAGCGTCGAGCCTGTGTTGTTCTGGACGCGGGCAAATGTCTCAAGACCGATCTGCTGGATCACGCCTTCGCCCATGCCAAGGTTAAGCGTTTCGTCTGTTGCGTTCCATGACAACGAGCCTTCAGTCGGCGTGTGGGTGTCGGTTGTCACGAACTCCATATCAGAAACAACCAGCTTCGCAGGCTGATACACGCCAACATCTTCGCCCTTGACGTAAGAACCCTGCGCAAAACTCTCGATAAGACGATTGCGCTGGGCGTCGTACTGCGGGTTATAGTCGGCCGGGGCTGGCGGTAACTTCAATCTCATCGACGCCCACCCGGTATTGCGTTGAGGCGCTGCGTCCCAATCCGCCAATCAGAGTTGTTGACGGCTGTCACCTTCATCTGGATTTGACGGCCATTGAAGCGGACAGATGTTGGGTTCGTCAAGCTGTATGGGCCAAAGGTTTGCTTCTCGTCATTCGGATAGTAGCGAGAAGAGAAGGTCGCAGTGACTTCGCCCTGATTGCGTTCGTCTGGGATCATCTCGTTAATATACAAGATGTTGTCGCCTTGTCCAATCTGCACGGGCCCTGTCTCGGCGTACACACTTTCCGATCCGTGGTTCATGCCAATCTCGTGGTCGTAGATGTAGCCGTCATCCGACACCATCAATGGGTTGGCGAACACGCCACGGTCAATCCCGGCAGAACGGCCAAGCTGGCCGATGGACCAGTTGTTCTGGGTATAGTTCCATATTACATAGCGGTCATTCTCTAGGCTTGACGCAGACGGGTAGAAGAACCACACCTCCTCAAACTGCGAGTTGTTTACGGCGTATGCCTTGCTGATTTGCGCTTGGTTGATGTCGGAAAATACATAGTCCGACACTTCGCAAGGCACAGCCTTAACGTAGCCGTCGTACATATAGAAGCCACGCGAACCCATCCAGACCGCGAAGTTATCCTGAACAGCAATAGCGTTCGGCCCTGCAAGACCGCAAGCACGGCCAGCAAACTCAGATGTATATACAAATTGCTGGCCGACATAGGACACAACGTGCGCGTCAATGTCCGTAAGAACAAGAACTTGACCACGAACCTTCTTGGCTGTGATAATCTTACCACCCGTCTGTAGCTCTAGGCTACCAGCAAGGTTTGTAGAGGATGGCGTCCAGACCGTATTGTCTTCAAGATCAGACCATGCAATCTTACGCGGATTGCCAGACGCACCGAGCGCAAACATCGAGCGTTCGTTCGTGACAAGGACGCCTGTATTAGATGTCGGCGCGTTCGTTACGGCAACGGCGGGTGTCGGCGTTGCAGTGTCTAACTGCCACTCGTAAATCTTGCCGTCAAAGTTTGAACAGCCGACAAGATACTCGCCCCAGTTATCAAGTGTCCATGTCGTAGCTGGCGTCACAACACCAACGTCGGGACGCGGCGTGCCATAATAGCCTGCGCTGTAGAGGCCAACGCCATAGCCGCCACCAACAGACGCATTGGGGTTGCCGGGGATAAATCCGACAGGGGTTATATCTACGATAACGCTGGACTGTGTGATGGCGTAGAGTTTGGAATGTGTGCCGACGCTGATATAGCGCGTGCTGTTGTTAGACCGCCAAGCAATCATGCCACGGGCTTTGCCGGTAAGAGCGGTGGTGGTTCGTTCCTGCCACCCGCCAACGGGACGCATCATCCCTTCAACCCAGCGCACAAGGTTCACGTCATACCACCGGCCAGAACTGTCAAGTTCGGTTCCGTTGCGGTAGACACCCGGCGGGATACTGATAGGAATAAGCGCCATTTAATTACCTGTGCGTAAAGACTAAAGTTCTTATATCACTTTTTGGGGATTTTTATAGCCTCTTCCCATGCTTCTATAGTTCGGCGGTGACGCAACGCGCAATCACCATATTTTGCAATTATATCAACTTCCCAAATAGCACGCTCTGGATCGGTCAGAACGGAAGGAGGATTTGGGAGAGGCGGACAATTACTTGCTAGGTTCGCTGGCGGCTGCGGCATTGGCGCGATTGATACCGCCTTCGAGCAGCCCGACAATGCGAGGATCAGGAGCGCAGTCAGCAGAGACAGCAGGCAAAGTCTTATATATCTCGCGGATCGTCTCTCGCTCTCCGGCGACCACGACATCGGCTTTATCTCGTTCGGCTTGGTAAAGCGTAGAAACCTCATCTATCTTTCCTTGCATTTGTTGGCGTTGCTTCCCCGCCTTTTCCAGTGCCTTTGCGTATGATGCATCGCACTGCCAATCTCGGACTTTGTAGCCAGAGGCTACACCAATAACAAGCGCACCACCTACGGCATACAGTAAGATTGGCTTAGGGATTAAAGCCATTTTGCGTACTTCTTGGTCTTCAGTTTACGGTCATCGAGGCCGTGCGTTCCACCATTGATGCGCTTTGTCAGGGCAAGAATGGCTGTGTCGTTGATGCCTTGGTCGCAGATGGACCACAGCTTATTGCGGTCGAAGAACCACAAGGCGCTCTCAAAGCAGAGTTCGCCAGCTACAAGGTCCGGGTCGTTTACAACTTCGGGTCGTCCGATGTATTCTGCGAAAGCTTGGTAATTTGCTTTGCCAGTAAGTTGGAGAGCGCCACGTCCACGGTACTTCCAACCATCCCCAGACGCTTCATCACCGTTGCCCATGCGATTTGCGTATACCCGATTAGCAATCTTTTTTGGCTGGCGTTCATACGCTTTAGCCATTGCATCAGTAGGGAAATACTTCCTAAAAATGCTGCGAAGTCCTTTTGCGCCATAGTTTAAATTCTCCGAGAACGCTTT
>Ga0181352_1001091_pt1 | contig 10877 bp, 20 predicted proteins | sample Fa13VDMLBSN_FD_130103 | JGI IMG/M metagenome (GOLD analysis project Ga0181352, IMG submission 130103) | Freshwater viral communities from Lake Michigan, USA - Fa13.VD.MLB.S.N | ecosystem: Environmental > Aquatic > Freshwater > Lake | place: USA: Michigan | collected 2013-09-23 | reverse complement strand
GGAATTATATGATAACAAAGTTGTGTGGAGTGACTTTCGTCAGCTCCTCATCTTCCCTTACTTTGACGATCAGAGCCATCTATGGGGTTGGCAAGGACGGTACTTTGGTGATGATCCCAAGCATGCTAAGTGGACAGGTAAAGGAAACTTCAAAGAGAGAATAAAAGTCTACGGAGACTTGACAAGTACAAAAGACAGCAGTATAATAATTGTAGAAGACATAGTAAGTACTATAAAAACAAGTAGAGTAGTTAACAGTACTTGTATCTATGGTAGTTATATAGATATAAATAAGTACATAAAGATATATAAAGACTATAAACCAAAGTCTTTAATTATATGGTTAGATAAAGATAAGATGAAAGAGTCTTATCAATACTCTTCTGCTTTTAATAAATTAGGAATTCCTTGTTCTGTTATTTCTACAGAGCTTGATCCTAAGTGTTACTCAACTGAAGAAATAAAGGAGATTCTATCAATCCAAAAATCCTAATCCTTCGTCTCTTCTTTGATCCTTCTGTCTGGAAAGAGTATCGTCAGTTTGTAACAACAAAAGAGGACAAACACCTCGACTCTCTGTATCGTGTCTTAGACGGTTTGCTAGAGCAAGTTGATAGGGTGATAACCCTAGACGAGTTTAAAGCCAGCATAGAAGGTTCTGGAGCGTTTCAGAGGGATAAAGACAGAGAAGTTCTCCTACAAATGTTGTCTGTCCTGGAAAATCAGGAAGTCGGAGACGATCTTGTACATAATCTTCTTGTCCAGATCAAACAAAAAGAGATCGCAGAAAGACTAGCAGTTGCTTCGTTCGATTTTGTAGCTGGAAAGAAAACACTAGAAGACCTTACATCTATCTATGAAACTTTTGAAAAGGTAGAGACTAGTCTTGCAGAACCTAAGTTTGTTACGGATGATCTAGATGAGCTTTATCAACAGACTATTGCTACGCCGGGTCTCCGTTGGAGACTTGGAACTCTTAATAGAATGCTTGGATCTATTAGGAGAGGTGATTTCGGCTTTGTCTTTGCCCGTCCTGAGACAGGGAAGACAACATTCCTTGCTTCAGAAGTGTCAAACTTTGCAGGACAAACTGAAACTCCGATTATATGGGTCAATAACGAGGAGCAAGGAAGTAAAGTAATGACTCGTCTGTACCAAGCTGCTCTTGGCTTGAGTATGGAAGAACTAATGGGAGATCGTAGAGCAGCACAGCAAGAATACCAAAGGTTGACAAGAGGGAACATAAAATTATTTGATGATGCTTCTGTTTATAAAAGACACCTTGAAGATCTTTGTGATAAACATAAACCATCTCTGATTGTTATAGATCAGATTGATAAGATAAAGGGGTTCGATGGATACAGAGAAGACCTCCGCCTCGGAAAGATCTACCAGTGGGCGAGAGAACTCGCTAAAACTTATTGTCCAATTATTGGAGTGTGCCAGGCAGACGGAACCGCCGAAGGGGTTAAGTGGCTTAATATGGGACACGTTACATCAGCCAAGACATCCAAGCAAGCCGAAGCAGACTTCATCATTGGAATTGGAAAGACAAACGAACAAGGAAGAGAACTAACTAGGTATATAAATATCAGTAAAAACAAACTTACTGGTGATCCAGATACTCTTCCTGAACTACGACATGGCTTTTGTGAAGTGGTAATTGACCCCATCAGAGCACGCTACAAAGACGTTGGAGAGTAGTAATGAGTAAGCTATATGAAGTACCAAGGAACACATGGGTGAAACCAATAGGAACCCCGAAGGTTCCACCGGAGGGTGTTCCGGTAGAGGAAGGAGAGAACATTCTCTTCAAACATTGTGATGGGATGTACTCCTATTGTATTAACGAGAAAGGATTTACAGTACATCTACCAGCATGGCAAGAAGTATCTATTACGGAGAAACCTATGTGACTTATTGTATTCTAGATGTAGAGACAACAATCTTCCAAAAGGGAAACCCCTTTAGTAAACGAAACAAACTAGTAGTTGTTGGTATTGGAAACTACCTAGGTATGGATAAAGAAAAAATCCAATCTATTATTAACGATACACAACTTCTAGTTGGATTCAACATTAAATTTGACTTACATTGGATACAAAATCATGGAATCGACTTTTCACATTGCCGTATATGGGACTGCCAGCTTGCTCACTTTCTTCTTAGGGGTCAATCCTATCCTTATCCAAGCCTTAATTCTGTGGCTGCTTGGTACGGGATTGGGACTAAGCATTCTGTTGTTAGTACTGAATATTGGGAAAAAGGGATCGACACAGACAGAATCCCAGAAGCAGTGCTGTACGAGTACCTCCAGCAAGACCTGCTGTTAACAGAAGAAGTTTACAAGAAACAACTTGAAGAGTTTGAAAAAGATCCACAACTGTACAAACTATTTAAACTACAGTGTCTTGATCTACTTGTTCTTCAAGAGATGGAACACAACGGAATGCTTTTCGATTCTGAAGAAGCTACCAAACTAGCACGACAAGAAGAAGCACATATACGGGAGATTGAGTTTGACTTACAACAAGGTTATGAACACATTCCTATCAATTGGCAAAGCCGTGATCACCTTTCTTGTTATCTCTATGGTGGGCGCATCACCACTGAAGACCGCATGCCAGTCGGGGTATACAAGACAGGTGCTAAAGTTGGTCAAGTAAGGTTTAAAAAGATTGAACACACGTTTGATCTACCTCGTCTAATTGATCCACCAAAGGGTAGTGAACTAGCTAAGGAAGGATACTATGCAACAGATGAAGGGACTCTCAGAAGTATTAAGTGCAACAAACAATCTCGCAAGAGACTTGATCTCATTCTGGAACGATCTCAGGCTAGCAAGTTGGTCGGGACGTATTACCGAGGAATCCCCGAACTTATTGAAGAAATGGACTGGCCTAGCGGAAGGATTCATGGGTCTTTCAACCAATGTGTCGCTGCTACTGGTAGGCTTTCAAGTTCCAGACCAAACCTCCAGAACTTTGCAGGAGAAGTCGATAAACTCTTAATTAGTGAGTACTAACATGCTACCTGAAGAACAAGAAGCATTTTTCTATAAAACAATAGCAAGTATGGAAGAGTTAATAGAACAGTATGGAGCAGCTTACATAGCTAGTAAGCTACGCTATCCTGTCTATATGAAACTATACAGATACTTTGAAGATGTATGATTGTTAACGTTGATGCAAAAGCTCTTGAATGGATCTGTGCAGCGTATCTTTCTAAAGACAAGGTAGCCTATGAAGAAATCTGGAACAACGTAGACCAGCACTCTGCTAATCAAGAAAGATTTGGTCTTCCTAGCAGACTCATTGCAAAGACGTTCGTGTTCCGGCTTATCTACGGAGGTTCCGCTTATAGCTATGCAAATGATCCAGACTTCTATAATGTATCTTCCTCTGAAAAATTCTGGCAAAAGGTAATTGATGAATTCTATGACAAGTATCAAGGCGTTGGGAAGTGGCACGGAAATCTTATGTCCGAAGCTACAACTACTGGAAAGTTACGAATGCCAACAGGCCGCATTTATAACTTTGATAGCACCGTCCGGAGAGGAGATGTGGTCTGGCCGCGTACCAAAATCCTTAACTATCCAGTTCAGGGACTTGGAGCAGACCTCATGTGCCTCGCAAGAGTATCCTTCGCAAGGAGATTCAAAGCAGCAGGAATTGTGGGAAGATTGATCTCTACCATCCATGATTCAATAGTAGTAGATGTACCTGAGTATGAAGTAGAACGAGTTGTCAAGATGTTTATCTCTGTCTTTGAAGATATTCCTATGAATTTTGAGCGTGTGTTTGGAGTACCATTCGATCTCCCTACCCGTTGTGAAATTTCGTATGGAAAGAACAAGTTTGACTTGACAGAGTGGAAACCAAGTGATACAATAGAGTTATCAGTTTAACAAAAGGAGAAGTAAACACATGCAAATCGAAGTGCTAAGCACGTCCGTAGAGGACAAGGGTAAGTACAAACAACTAGAAGTAGCTTACAAGGGAGGAGATGGTAAGGTATCCAGTAAAAAGATTATGTCTTTTGCTGCACCTGATGTCTTCAAGATCTTGTCTTCTTCAAAGCAAGGTGATGCTTTTGATGTCACTACCGTCAAGAATGACAAAGGTTACTGGGATTGGACTACAGTATCCCAAGGCTTAGGAACTCCATCCGGTGGGGCTATAAAGGCTGCGGGTTCTCCTGCTCCACGTAGTACCTATGAGACTCCAGAAGAACGTGCAAACCGTCAGGTACTTATTGTACGTCAGTCTTCTGTGTCAAGTGCTATTGAATTCTATAAGCTCAACTCAAAGAAGCAACCTTCTGTTGGTGATGTAGTAGAAGTAGCAAAGTTCTTTGAGAACTACGTCTTTGGTAAGAGCACCACCCCAGCCTCTGCTGATTCTATTGCAGAGATGGAAGACGATATCCCACTATAAGGAAAATATATGTACACAATCAAGCGTAAGAATGCACGAGTTCCAACCTCTCTCCGTAACCTAATCTTTAAGAACTACGAAGTGGCACGCCGTGCCGTTCGTAACTATCTCCGTTCTCGTGGTCTTGTTACTGGCAATGCAGCTATCTCATCGTTTGGTTTCTCAGTAACACGAGCAACCAACTAACGTGGTAACTGCCCTCATTGACGGCGACATATCGGCGTATCGGTGTGCCGCTGTCTCTGAGGATACGGACGAAGAGATCTGTATCCTTAGACTAGACAAACAGATACGAGACATTCTATACAGCACAGATGCTTCTCACTACAAGATATATCTGACTGGTAGTAACAATTTTCGTAAAGAAGTTTATCCAGAATATAAAGCCAATCGAAAAGACAAGCCTCTTCCTAAATGGCTAAATGCCTGTAGAGAATACCTTGTCACCAACTGGCAAGCAACTGTATCAGATGGATGTGAAGCAGATGATCTACTGGGTGTCAATCAAACAGAAGACACAGTGATCGTCAGCATTGACAAGGATTTGTTACAGATTCCAGGAAGACACTTTAACTTTGTTAAGATGGAAGAGTTCTTTCAGACACATATGGGTGGTATAAGACACTTCTATGAGCAACTGCTTAAGGGTGATCGTTCTGATAACGTACCTGGTGTTGATGGAATAGGTGAAAAGAAAGCAGCTAGATTCCTTGAAGGATGTGAAACCGAGCAGGACATGTTTGACATTTGTCGGTCTATTTATAACGACGACGAACTCATGTCAACCTACGGTAAGTGTCTGTGGATCTGGCGTCACGAAGGGGACATATGGGATATGAACAAATTGATTGGAAGCAACCAATCCAGTTGCGAGGCGGGGGAGCCGTCAGGCTCTACTCCGCCGAAGGAGGGGGAGACTTCCCAGTACACGGAGCCTACTACGCCCTCGACAGGTGGATTCCCTCCGCTTGGGGGATAGATGGCTTTCACCGCCCGGACAAAAAAGAAAGCGGACTTGACATTGTTAATGCCGCACGAGACAAAGCCGCGTAAGTATAAGTCAAAGTTTGAACGAACAGTAGGAGATTTCCTTGGAACTAGAGCTAGTTACGAACCAGACAAACTTAAATTCATCCAGCCGAGTAAGCAGAGATTATATATCCCTGATTTCAAGATTGGGGAGTCTACCTACATTGAGTCAAAGGGGAAGTGGACTGCCGAAGATCGCGCTAAGCATGTGTGGATTAAGGAACAACACCCGGACAAAAGAATCATCCTTCTATTCCAAAACGCGAAGGTTCGACTAAGTAAAGTAAGCAAGACTACTTATGGAGACTGGGCCACAAAGAATGGCCTTGAGTGGTACGATTGGAAAGACGGATTACCAGAGGACATAATAAAAACAACAGATGATAATCAACCAAGTGGTAGAAACCCCAGAAGGGGCCGTAGAAATTCAAGCAAACCTAAGTGAAGAACAGGTAAAGTTTCTTATTGAAGTGGGACTTAACGTAGTTCTAGCAAAAGGAGCAAAACCGTTCATTCAATCTGCTGATTATACACCAGACCAGATTCTAACTGGAACAGATACTATCCAATGAAGATCCTTCTGTTAGACATTGAAACAGCACCTAACCTAGTGCATGTCTGGGGGCTGTGGCAACAAAACGTAGGACTTCCACAGATCCTTGACTCTGGTTATGTAATGTGTTGGGCTGCTAAGTGGCTTGGTAAAGATGAGCTTCTGTTTGATTCAGTAGAACGTAATAGTTCAAAGGCAATGCTAAAGAACATACACGAACTACTCAATGAAGCAGACGTAGTTGTTCATTATAACGGAACTAAGTTTGATATCCCAACTCTGAACAAAGAGTTTCTTCTTCACGGTATGACTCCCCCTGCACCATATAAGCAAGTGGATCTTCTTCGTGTAGCTAGAAGTCAGTTTAGGTTTCCGTCTAACAAACTAGACTACGTAGCACAAGCTCTGAAGGTTGGTAAGAAAACCAAGCATGCAGGACACGAACTCTGGATTCGTTGTATGAATAAAGAGAAGAAAGCCTGGGAGGAAATGGAGGAGTACAATAGAAATGATGTGGTTATCTTGGAAGAAGTATATCATAAACTGCTTCCCTGGATTAAGAATCATCCTAACTATTCACTCTATCTACAACGAGACTCCCTCTGTCCAAACTGTGGAAGTCAACACAACCAGAAACGAGGCTACTATTATACGAATGCCTTACGATACCAAAGGTATCAATGTACAAGTTGTGGTACTTGGTTTCGTGATAAAAACAATAACAATACTGTAGAAGGATACAGAAATGTATGATGACAAAGCACCTAATCTTGCTAATTATCCTCCTGCTAATAGTGTAGATGCAGCTTACGAAAGAAACGCTATACTAGAAGGGTGGAAATTTAAGACTACTTTTCCAGAAAACGAACAGCTTTACAAGGACATTCAAGAAGATGAGCATCGTAGATCCAAATGTAATTGCAGTTGCTGAGCAGTTACATGAACGAGCAAGAGTAGGGTATCTTAAGTACAATACAAACACAACCCGACAAGATCTCTCTACTCTTGATTGGCTACAACATCTTCAAGAAGAACTCCTTGATGCAGCAGTTTACATCCAACGACTAAAGAAAGAGTTTAACAATGAATCTTAATGCTTACACACAACTGACACGTAACACAGCAATCTATCCAAAGGATCAAGCAGTGAAGTACCTAGCTCTTGGTCTCTGCTCTGAAGCAGGGGAAGTAGCAGGAAAAGTAAAGAAGATGATCCGTGATGGGGGTATCAATGTCATGGATACTATTGATGAGATTGGTGATGTATACTGGTACCTAGCAAGACTCTGTGATGAACTAAACTGGAATCCAGAAGATGTTCTACAACGTAACATTGCTAAGCTTGAGAGTCGTAAAGAACGAGGTGTTCTTGGTGGTAGTGGAGATAAGAGGTGAACAAGTATCCACTCCCTCTCTGTGAGGTAGTGTGGCATGATGCTGCCACTACCTACGGATGGGAAGAGAATGAAGAAGCAGACACCAATGAAGAGCTTGTGACTACCATAGGATTTATCGTAGCCAAGGGGGAGCACACTGTTATAGTTGCCTCCACTATTGATAAAGAGCATGGTAATCAAAACAACTCTAGAATCAAGATTCCAATTGGAATGATTAAAACAATTAAAGAACTGAACGTTTCCTACAAGAAACTAAAGAAAGAACAAGAGGTGGTACAAACATGAGTATGCTTCTAACTACTCTTCTCTCCGCTCTGCTACCAGTTGGTGTTGAGAGTATTAAACAAGTAGTAACAACTAAACTAGGTGGAGTAAAGGCTACTACAGTTGATGAACAAATTAAACTGGATCAAAACGATGTTGAGAAACTTAAAGCTCTCGCAGCTTTGGATACCCCTGGTGGTACTCCTAGTCAGTGGGTCGTTGACCTTCGTGCTTCTGCTCGTTATGTTGGTGCTCTTGGTGTCATTGCTGCTGGCATTTCCTCTGTGTTTATTCCTGGAATTGATGCGGCTGTTAAAATTATTGCACTAGATGCAGCTAACATTGCCTTTGGTTTTCTATTTGGTACTCGCATTGTTGCTAGTTGGAAGAAATGAGAACTCTGACTGATGTAATTGACTGGCTGAAACGAGTTGATGAAGTCTCTCTTCTTGAAATCCTACAGATTTCTAGCGAAGAGTTGGTAGATCGTTTTACAGATAAAATTGAAGATAATTATGACGAACTACGAGAAGACCTCGACGCCGACGAAGAAGAAGACGTATAGACAAAGGGATAACGAGTCAATCCACGGAAAGATTCGTTATCGTCTTCGTCGTCAACTAGAGAAAGAAGGAAAGGAATTAATCAAGGGATACAAGGATGAGAGTTCTAGTAGCTTGTGAATACTCTGGAGTAGTCAGAGATAGGTTTAGAGACTTGGGACATGATGCTTGGAGTTGTGATCTTCTACCAACAGAAAGAGACTACAACTTTCATTTTCAATCTCCAGTACAAGATGTTCTACAACTAGACTGGGACTTGATGATTGCTCATCCCCCTTGTACACATCTAGCTGTCTCTGGTGCACGTTGGTTTAAAGACAAAGTAGTTGAGCAAAAAGAAGCTCTTGCTTTTGTCCAGTATCTAATGGACGCACCCATAGAAAAGATTTGTATTGAGAACCCTATCAGTGTTATATCTAGTAGGATTAGGAAGCCAGATCAAATCATCCAGCCTTGGATGTTTGGTCATGGAGAAACTAAAGCAACTTGTCTTTGGCTAAAGAACCTACCTAAACTAATACCTACTAATATAGTAGAGGGGAGAGAACAACGCATCCACAAGATGCCTCCTTCTCCTGATAGATGGAAAGAACGAAGTAGAACTTATGATGGCATTGCTTGTGCAATGGCAGAACAATGGGGAGGAGTGGTTAGTGTTCCATGACAGATTCAAAACAAGCTTCGCAAGAAACATCTTCAAACAGAAGTACGCGCAAGGCCCAGAAGATACCTGGGACGCCCTCGCAGATCGTCTGGTGGAAGATGTCTGTGGTACTAGATGGGGAACAGATAGGCCTCTCATGTCTGAGGGAGAACGTAGACAGCTTAGTGAACACATTAAGAACTTCCGATTTGTTCCAGGAGGGCGCTACTTATATTACGCAGGAAGACCCTTCCACGCCTTCAATAACTGTTACCTTCTCCGTGCGGAAGAGGATACAAGGGAAGAGTGGAGCGCAGTAACTCAGAGAGCAATGGCTTGTCTAATGACTGGGGGTGGAATTGGCATTGATTATTCGAGGCTACGACCAGCAGGTAAACCTCTATCCCGTACAGGAGGCATCAGCTCTGGCCCTGTACCGCTCATGCAGATTGTTAATGAAGCAGGAAGACACATCATGCAGGGAGGTTCACGGCGTTCTGCAATTTACGCCAGCCTCAACTGGCAGCATGAAGACATCCCTGAATTCCTTACATCAAAAAACTGGAGTGAGGATATCAGAGAACTGAAGGGAAAGGATTTCAACTTCCCTGCTAAGCTGGACATGACCAACATCTCTGTGAATTACGATGATGCTTGGGGATGTGAAGCAGGTAACCCAGTCTTTCTAGAGAACTGCCGTCAAGCTATGATGACAGGAGAACCAGGATTCAGTTTCAACTTTGGAGATAAAGAGAATGAAACTCTTCGTAACGCTTGTACCGAAGTTACGTCTGAAGATGATTCTGACGTTTGTAATCTTGGCTCAATCAATCTGGGTAATATATCATCTCTGGAAGAGTTCAACGAAGTTGTTGCGCTTGGCTCCAAATTCTTGGTCTGTGGGACACTACGTGCCGACCTTCCCTATGAAAAGGTATATAAAGTTCGGGAGAAAAACCGTCGTCTTGGACTGGGCCTTATGGGTATCCACGAGTGGCTCCTTCAACGAGGATATAGATATGAAGTAGTACCTGAATTACACAAATGGTTGGAGGTTTACAAGAATGAATCTGAGAGATCAGCTAACGAGCATTGCGAACGACTGTACATCTCTAAGCCTGTCGCGTATAGAGCCATCGCGCCTACTGGCACAATTGGTATCCTTGCAGGGACAACTACTGGAATTGAGCCTCTCTTTGCAGTCGCTTATAAACGAAGGTATCTCACTGATGGAACAAAGTGGAAGTACGAATATGTTGTCGACAGCACAGCAGATCTCCTTATCAGAGAGTATGGACTCAACCCAGACAACATCGATACAGCCTACAAACTAAGCCATGACTTCGAGCAACGAATCAAGTTCCAAGCAGACGTACAAGATTACGTGGATATGTCAATTTCCAGTACAATCAACCTACCCTCTTGGGGAAGTAAAGGCAATAGCGAAGGAGATGTGCAGGCATTTGCTAACACCCTTAGCAAGTATGCTCCAAGATTGCGGGGCTTCACCTGTTATCCGGATGGTAGTAGAGGAGGACAACCCTTGACAGAGATTCCATACGAAGAAGCAATCAAACATAAAGGAGTTGTGTTCGATGACAACGTTGATGCAGCATGTTCCAGTGGTGTCTGTGGTATCTAATCTATGGTAATTATTTCAGAATGGATTCCAGGATGTATGCTTGGCATTGAGTTTCCAGATCGGATGTTTGTGATTGACTTCTTCATTGTCCGGTTCATGTTCATCTGGGGATTGACAGACGAAGAAAGAAAAGACTTGGGATTAGATTGACAACAAAAGAAAAGGCCAGCTCAAAAGGCTGGCCGTATTGTTATAGTAAAGAGCTAAAAATAAAACCTATACGGCCTTCACACTATATCAATATACTTCGATAGATCATTAACCCTGTTAAGCCAGCCCTTCAAGAACTTATTGAGGGCTGGTTTTTTTACGACTATATCTTTGTAGTACTGGATACGCCGTTGGATCAT
>Ga0181352_1001089_pt1 | contig 10879 bp, 14 predicted proteins | sample Fa13VDMLBSN_FD_130103 | JGI IMG/M metagenome (GOLD analysis project Ga0181352, IMG submission 130103) | Freshwater viral communities from Lake Michigan, USA - Fa13.VD.MLB.S.N | ecosystem: Environmental > Aquatic > Freshwater > Lake | place: USA: Michigan | collected 2013-09-23 | reverse complement strand
TGAGTACAGGGTTCTTCCCCGTACATTGGAAGAAATGGAAACGACAGGTTTTCTTCCGGGTCCGCCCCAAATTTGGTGGCTACCTTAGCCCTGTCCTTGCCCTGCTGACGACCATACCTGAACGTGACGACTGCTGCTCCAACCCCACCCCGTAAATCACTTGCGCCAGGTGAGATCCGTCTGGATTACCTGCCCGTTGATTTCCCCTTAACCCCCTTAAAGGGCAAAAAAGCGTACCTCCCAGGTTGGACCAGTAATTCTCAAACTGTCAGTCAGGTCAAAAAGGAGCTTGATGAGGGTCGGGCCACGGGTGTTGGCCTGCTGTGCGGCCAGTGGAGCAATGAACTGGCGCTCATCTTTGTTGACATTGATGGGGCAGACGCCATCCCCGAGATCGAGAAGCTCGGTAACGGCCCCCTCAGTGAAATCTTCCCCCGCACCCTGACCATCTCCAGTGGCAAGGAGGGGAAGCTGCGGATGCTCTTCCGTGTTCCGCCGGAGAAGGTGGACAGCCTGCCCGACAAGGCAACCCTCAAAGTTGACAAGCATCCATGGGAGATTCTCTGGAGGTCCCGTCAAGGTGCCCTGATGGGTGCTCACCCTGATACAGAGGGTTACAGGACAACCGATCACGGCGGCTTTGAGTACGCCAAAGATCTGCCCGAGATGCCGCAATGGTTGTATGACGCCATTGAAAAGGCTTATCCCCACAGCCGTTACCGCCGTAAGTCGAGAAGCACCGGCCCGCTGATCACCCAAAGCATCACCATCAACTACGACGAGGATTCGCAGTTTGCCCTCGAATCATTGATGCATGAGGCGGTTCAGTACCTGGAGGCGCTCAATCCCTCCCGTGCTGACAGCTATGAGGACTGGATTGCAGTGGGCATGTCCCTGCACCAGATTGCCGATGAGATGCTGCCTGCCTGGGTTGACTGGTCTTCTCAATCCTCTGCCTTTGAGCAAGGCGTCTGCGAAGACAAGTGGGCCAACTTTGAGCGGCTGCCAGGTGGTCCCAACCCTGATGAAGGTCGAGGGCTTAAAACCCTGCGTGCCATGGCTAGGGAGGATGGTTACGTTGACTTTGGCGGCTTCACAGTTCCCACCGCTGATTCGGTGGCGAAACGAATCGGTGATGAGCAGGGCGGATTCTCTGTTGCCGCAGATGGTCTGAAGGAATTCTTTGAGCAGTTTGGTCGTCCCGTCGGCATTGATGACGGTGCTGACGATGAAGAGGACACCAGCGATGTTGAGGGCGCCATCGGGATGCTGCTCAACCCATTTGGTAAAAAGCGTGATCGGGATCGCGCCAGGAGTCAAGGTGATGACAAAGGCAAAGGCCGGACCCCTCCCGCGTCGGAGGTTTGTCTGGCTATCCAGGATGAATGCCTGGAGCTGTGGCGTTACGATGCCCGCTATGACAGCTTCCTTTTCTATGAAGCCAGCATCGGGATCTGGCGGATGGAGAATCACCGCAAGGAGTTTCACCATTACGTCCAGTGCCTGATCAATGACCTCAGCAGCGTCAACGGCTACAGCAACAACTACGTTTCTGATGTCTGCTCACTGCTGGAAGGGCACCTCATTGAGCTGAAGTGGAAGGATACGGACCACCTCCTGGCCTTTAGGAATGGTGTTCTGGACCTGCGTCACGGGGACTTTTTTGATCACAGCAAAGACCACTACATCACCTGGGGACTGGACTTTGACTACAATCAGGACTGTGCTGCTAGCCCTATTACTGAGTGGCTGTACCGCACCCAATATGGAGACGAAGCCCGAGTTAATGTGCTCCGGGCATGGCTGCGGGCCTGTCTGGTCGGGCGTGGAAACGAGATCCAGCGATTCCTGGAGGTTATTGGGCCTGGTGGACGCGGTAAATCCACCTTTGCCAACCTCTGCTGTGCTCTCGTTGGCATCGGTAATTACGCAAGCACTACCCTGAACCAGCTGGAGCAGAGCCGCTTTGAGCTGGCCTCCATCAAGGGCAAGCGTCTGACCCTGATCAATGACTCGGAACGTTATGGCGGCTCCGCTCAGGTCTTTAAGGCATTGACCGGTGGTGACAACCTCCGCTATGAAGAAAAAATGAAGAGCATTGGTGACCCCTTTGTCTACAACGGCATGGTCATGGTGGTCGCCAACGAACCGATTCAGACCACAGACAACACCAGTGGCCTGAGCCGTCGTCGCCTCACGGTTGAGTTCAACCGCAAGCTGTACGAGAAGAATTCGGAAGCAAAAGATATGATTAAAATCGACAAGGGCCACATAAGCGGTTTATGGAAGGATTATTTACCCGGCTTGGTGAACTGGGTCCTTGCCATGACGGAAGAGGAGATGCGCCAATACCTGCTGGATACCAATGAAATGGTGCCAGCGCTGCGTAAGGTGCGTAACAACATCCTCCTCAACAGCAACAATCTGGTGGAGTGGCTGCAGTCTGAAATTGTGGTGGCCGATGAGTCTGTTGTTGGTGTCGGCAAGAAAATTCCAGCCGCCAAGGACAGCGGTGAGCGGTACAACAACAGCAAGTACCACCTCTACCCCAGCTACTGCTCCTACTGTGAAGACACAGGTTCAAAACCAGTGGGGCAGAAGCGGTTTATTGCACTGCTGCTTGATTGCTGCAAGAACCAGCTGGATCTTCCCAGCATCCGGACCTTCACGAAAGGTGGTAAACCTTTCATCAAGGGCTTAGCAATCCGCAGTTCTGATGCTAAGTATGAGAAGTATCAGACGATCCTTCCAGAGGGGAACGACTAGACAACTTCAAATCTGAATCAAATTAGAAGTTGTCTAGAGAGTAGGACTAAGACGCCTCAAGGGCTGTTACTCGGGCAAGCAGATCAGCGTTGCTGGCTTCCAGTTGTTCGATGCGCTCCATCGCTTCCTGCAGCGCCTTTACCGCCTTCATGTAGAGGACGGATTGATTCACGCCTTTAGTGACCTCACCAGTCTCATTGCCGGCTTCGTCACGATCTGCGGTCTCAAAAACAAGGCCAGGGCAAACTTGCTCCAGCTCTTGGGCAATAGGACCGAGTTGACGATGGGTTTCGTGACCAGTTTCTTCCTTGAAGTTCCACTTGCGAATGCGGATCGCTTTTAGATCATCCCATTGCGAACCTGCATCAACAATGTTTTCTTTTAATTTGGCATCAGAGAGTGTTGTATAGCTACCGTTGGTGTTCTGGATGTTGCCATTGTTGTAGATACGGACTGAAACCGTACCGCCTGACGTAGTAGAAGTTCGGCTGTGAACACCCGTAAAAAGTTGTTGTGATGTTCCAGCCCCAGCGGAGTTGCCGCTTACATAGGTATCTGAACCAACGCTATAGACCCAATACGTCCCATTGCTGTCTAATCTTGCCCGCTCCGTCGGGCTGCTCGCTCCATCGGCAGTAGTGGAGAACACTAACCTGCCCGGCATATCGTTAGCGCCGGGGGTACCGTCTACATATGCCGCAATACGAGCACCTTCGATAAAAGCAGATCCATCTCCACCTTGGAAACTAACAATACCAATCTCATCTCCCGAAGAAACAACATCAAATCCAGTTGTGTTATTTGCACGAGATTTGGTTAAAGCAAGGCGCGGACCAACTGTGCTGCTTGGCTCGTTGTAACCAACGGTTATGCCCCTTGTTCCACCATTGTTATAACCCATTAACTGGGCGGCGCCAGACCCAGTTGGAGTGGTTACAGCACTAGACGTGCCAATTAACAGGCGTCCCGAGCTGTCGATGCGGGCGCGTTCTGTAGAGTCCGTGTAAACAATTACTGGGTACGCACCCGTGCCATAAAGGATGTGGTTATTTCCTCCGCTGTTGTTGCCGACGATGAAGCTACTGGTGCCGTTGTTTAGCGTTATCTGCGGCGCAGTTGCGTCGTAGACGTAGAGCTTGGTGTCGCCAGTAGACGTGCCAACTAAAACACGTCCGGACGAATCAATATTTAATGACGTAGCTGGCGCAGATGCGTTAATACTTAAACCGGAAACTAATTGTGCCTTCGTCTGAGACATTTAAATGCCTTTCTACTTGCTCTTATCACTCATTTTACAAGAGCAAGACTCACACTGACCACAAGATTTCTTTGTCCACGTCCTATCGCCAGGGATGACTTCAGTTCCGTATTCGAAGTCATCGTAGTCTTGTTGATTTCTTAACCAACTTGCAAACTCTTCAAGGTACTTTTTGATGAGTTGCGTTGGCATGATCAGACGGAACCAAATCCGTACTTGGCTCGAACACCCTCTATTCTACGCATGATGTCAGCAGGAACAGGGCGGTTGGGTGGATTCCTTTGATCAAGGCGGCCACGGACATAGTCGCTGAACTCCTCTTGGCTCATGGGGAAGATTGGATCTTCTCCGACAGGGATGCCACGGGCAATATATTGATTCAAGAACTGAGCTGTCTCAGCTTGTTTGACGGGAGTGGGGCGCTGGAAACCTTCCGGCGGCGGTCCATACTTCTCTTTGCTTTCATCTGGACGCTTGTACACGTCTCGAGGGCCAGCTGGATTGGAAGTCTCAATTGCAATGGGGAAGTCGTTGTCCATCATCATTTGCCAAACCCCTTCAAGAAATCTTCTGCTTTGCTAAGGGTGGTCTGGAACTGGGGCATCCCCTCTCCAGTCGTTTTCATAGCCTGCTGAGGCGCAATTTCATCGGCGCCGCGGAAGAACGAGACCCGTGTCCCTTGATCCATTCCACCAGGACCAGGTTGCTGGGTTGGAGGAACAGGGTTGGCAGGAAGACCAAAGGCTTGTGGTGTGTAGCCCGTCTCAGCTTGGGCACGCGTTCCAAGATCACCCATCACGGTCTCTTGATCTGGCGCTACGGAGCGACCGCCTTGCCGCTTCACAAACTCACGCTGGGCCAGCATCGGGTTGGCAGCTGCCCACTTCTGCAGGTCAGGACGATCTGGGTACATCTTTTGAATCTCAGCTTGATTCACACGGCCCATTGCACTTTGAGACCGGTAATAATCAGAAAGAGATGAGGTGGTTGGTGCGTTTCTCTGGGTTGCCAGGGCTGCCATCTCGGCTGCTGTTTTTGGTTCGTTGCTGGTCTGAGCGCCAAAGACGTAATCAAATTCAGGGGTCTTGAAGTATCGATTGAACTGACCCTCTTGAGTCATTGGGAACGGTTTTGGTGCATATTGAGAGGCCAGGGCACGTTGTTCATCGCTACGGCCATCACCCCCAATGTCAGCAGCCGCAACTCCATTGAACAAGCCAGAGACGCGGCCATCATTAGTACCGGCGGCATTAGCAGCACGACCAAAACCTGTGCCCGTTCCTTGCATATAAATAATGTCTTCTCCGCTTTTGGCTGGGTACCAGGTGCGGCCGGCAACATTGATGGGACCAATGAACCCAGTTTGTTTCATACCTTGTGGCATTCGCAAAACTGATTTGCCGTCCAGTTCGGCTCCATAAACAGTACCAATTTCAGGTTTTTTACCAGCTAAAAACCGACCAATACTTAAAAAGGGACTGGCTGGACGAGCCTGAATTCCCTGGCCAGCTCGAAGAGCTTCTAAAACTTGTTGCTGGCGCTGCGCCTGAAGGTTTGGGGAACGAGACGCACTCCGTTGTCCGCCCTGATTCGGAGCCATTTAAATTACAACAATCCTTTCTTACAATAGTAACATCGGCCAACAGGATTAATGGACGTTGTTACCACCTACCCAAACGGGACCACCATTGAATTTGGTTTTGACAGCCATGACAACCAGGTTTACAGGGTTTGTAATCCTTCCAAATCCATATGTAGGTACACAGAGCCATGGCACTGTGCTCAAACATATGCAGAAACGTATGAGGAATACTTCAAACCTGTTTCTGATGCTTGCAGGGGGGCGTGAGTCGCAGCTGGACTTGATTTAAGAGTCGTTGCCAGGCAGGCGTTTTGTTTGGGCTGCGTTTGGCCTACCAAATTCTCCAAAATAATGGACTTTTCTCTTAGGGGAAAGCAGTTGTGGTTATTAGGTGGGCGGACATTGATACAACGGTACTAAGTCCGGACACACAATAACCCCAATTATTCTCTATAGAAATAAATATGGCTTTTTTTGTCGAATTTGGATGGCCGTGTCAGCCCTTGACACGACTGGGTTTTCAAGGTAGCGTGAAAGTTCCCTGCAAGATCCGCATGGATTATCAGACCGTTTTTCGGGACGAGTACCTCACTCCCGTTGACCTGGTCGCCTTTGCCTACGCCTTGAACGCATTCCAGGAACTGGTTGGCAGCACTGACTGCTGGTGCGTAAAGAAAGCGAACCACCCCGTCCTCAAGCACTTCACCTTTTCAAACAGGCACAGGGCTTCATTCAAAGGTCGAGATGCAAGAGTCTTATGTTTGGCACTGGTAGATCAGTTCCGGACTGATGAGAAACCAATTGTCGTCAGGAAGTCTTGCTGCACTTCCAAATACTGCATCAACCCAAACCACTACTTCTATGGGACTAGGGTTGATGTCGGATTACAAAACCAACTCAGGGCCGGTATCAATTTGAGTCTCAATTTGATTGATGAGATCAGGGCCAAGCGTCATTCAGACGCCAGGTATTGGTCATACCGCCGCCTGTCGTGGCACTTCAAAGTCCCAGAAAAAATTGTTGCTCGCATCTGCCGGAGAGAAAGCTATGACATTTGATGTCGGCAAAAAAGTTAAAGCAATCCTCACTGACAACTCAGAACTCACTGCTGAGCTGGAGAAAGAAATGGACGGTCACAAAGATCTGTGCTGCCCCTGGCACCGAAAAGGACACCCAGAGCACAAGGGCAACTTTGGACTCATGGGAGAATGTTTGGACTGCATGGAAGAAATCAACAAAGGCAGCTGCACCATTGATGTCTGCAACTTTGATTTCGACATGTACTGGACCGTTCGCAGCTTCTGGCTGAAGGTGGACATCAAAGGTCCAGATGAATGCTGGCTATGGACTGGGGCCACGAAGAAAAACAACACAGAGACCGCTGCTTACATGCCAAGCCCATTCCATAAGGGCAACATGCAGTCGGCAGCTCGGGTGGCGTTCTGGACTGCCCGTGGTTATGTCGGCAAATACAGAATCCAACATAAAAAAGGTTGCGACATGCTGTGCTGCAACCCGCTCCATCTGCGTTTGAGCCAGCTAATATCAATACCTGAGCCAACAACAGTCGAAAAAGTTCAGCTGAATTATGCCCGCTTCAAAGCCAACGCAGAAGACAAGTCAGATCCTGCCTAGCTGCTACCACCTGAAGGATCCTCATTACACCGGATCAATTTACGTCGGTGGTGAGATTTATCAGACTCCTTATTTCCCTGATAAGGATTCTGCTGAGCTGGAGTTGCGCTGCCTGGAGAAGAGTATTAGTTACGAGTTAATTGAAACTCTTGAGATGGAGGGCATGTATCCTGAACGCGCTACAATAATGGAAGACAAATATGAGGCCAGTGGGCGCACCGACGGTTTGTACACTGGTTTAAATATGCAATAGCATGTAAATTGAAAGGGTGGCGAGGCTGCAACCTCCCACCCACGGCAACCACTACTCTGGTCACATGAAAACTCTACCACTTCCTCCGCTGAAACTTTTGGAGGAATTTCTGATGCTTGACGAAACCTCCCCCAGTGGTCTGAGGTGGAAGAAGTCTTGCGCTCGTCGTGTCAAACCCGGTGACGTTGCCGGTGCAAAAAAATCAACGGGTTATTGGTTGGTTGGCATTTCAACAGATAAACCTAGACATTATCTTGCCCATCGTATTGTCTACTACTTGCAAACAGGAGTTGACCCTGGAGAACACGAGGTCGATCATGTTATCGGAGTAGAAAATCCTTTGGAACTTCGATTGGCTACGCATACTCAAAACTTAGCAAACCAAAAGTCAGCTAAAGGCGCCAGCAGCACCTATAAAGGAACTACTTGGGATAGACAAAGTAGAAAATGGCGGGCGCAGATTAGAGTAAATCAAAAACTTATTTACTTAGGATGTTTTAAAGACGAAAAAGCGGCAGCCGTTGCTTACAATAAGGCCGCTGTTAAGTATTTTGGCGAGTTTGCTAGAGTGAATGTAATTGATGACTAGCTGACGTGGCCAGATTTCTAACGACGCTACCGACTAACTTAGGTTATTACAATTTAGGTACCGTTGAATCGTATCCTACCGGTGGTACAGGGCCGACGGCCTACGGCCCTACTAGCTATTACGGTAGTGATCCGCTGCCAGCGCAGCCTGGAGACTCAATCAATACACCAATTGATTTGGGTGACTTCAGTAATGTCTTCCGTTCACTCACGATTAGCAATACCCATGGCGGCCTGAGCCGGAAGCAGTCAACATTTTATAAGTTACGTCTGCTGCGGCCACGGGCCATTCAGTTTACGCAGAACTACAGTCAGTTCTCCCTTACTTCAAATACCAATAAAAATACTTTATTAGCTTTCTATATAGTTGAAAATGGTACTCACAGGCGTGAGCTGCCGATCAACAATCAAGGCTACGTCTACAAAGAGACAGGGATTGACTACGATTCAGAAGACGACATCAACGTAGATTATCCGTCCCAGGTTCTCGGTCCCGGAACTTACATCATTCTGATTACGAATGACATTCGCTATCTGGAAACAACGTATTCCATCACACTGGAAGCGTTCTTAACGGATTGGCGATTTGTCGCTGAAGACATTGAGGAGTCACTGGACTTCCGCTTGGTTACAGAAGGCGCCGATACATTAATTGATTTCGGCTCTATTGTGACCGATTAAAAATCTGCTAAGCTTAAAGCAGTTTTATCGGATCAATGAAGGTCATCACCGTTAGCGATTTTGAAGCCCGGTTTGAAGAAATCATTGATGACTGTGCGGATAATCATGCTCACTACAAAATTCAGCTAGAGAACGGAGAAGCTCTCATGCTGATCCCAGCTGATGATTATGGTGTTTTCCAGGACGTGTATGAAGACTGGGTGGGTCAACCAGAAAACGACGAAATAGAAGGATTTGATCCCAAACCCCTCCCGGTTTCTTACCACGGAGACGCAGAACCTGAGCCTCTGGTTTAGGTGGACTGCATCGGCAGCTGCTTCTCTGTTTCTTCCTTACGGGCTTTGGCCAGCTCCAGGGCTTGAGCGGCAGCTGCCTTCACTGCATCGTACTTTCCAGTGCCCTCACCTGTAGGTAAAGCTGACTGGTACGCAGCAGCAGTGAGCACATCACGAGCAGCAGCACGCTTAGCAATGTCAGTAGTGGTACCAACCATTGCGTCTCGTCGGGCCAGAGCTTCTTTAGTCTGCTCATTGATTCGCTGCATACGTTCTGCAACACGCTGGTAGTCCTCTTCCGGAATCACAGAGCGGTACAGGGTTGGAGGTGGCGTCGGTGCCGGCATCATCATTGTGGGTGCCGTGCCTGGAGATCCGCCCATATGGTTTACTTTTTAACATGAATCTCTATAGTGATTCTATCGCTGATGAACCCCACCAAATGCTGAACCCCAATGAAGCCCAGGGGTCCGAGGACAAGGAGCAGGAGGAGCTCGGCGTAAGTGATCGGCCTTCTCATTGTTCGTTTAGTCCTTATATTGAGGAGTTTAGCCAACTTCTTGGCAAAGTGTCCACAGAAGTTCTTAAGTTTACCCTAATGACTCATCAACAACGGTTGTTTGCTGAGGCCATGTGGGAGGCGCAGAATTATGGCGGATCAGAAAGCAAGTGCGTAAAACGTTTACAAGAACTTTACGGAAGCCAGTGGCGATCCATGGCGAAGCTTTCGGATCACATGGAGCCGGTTCGGACATATTACGAGCTTGTTTTAATGCTTGACCACGAAAGGCAGTGGGCCGAAGCCTCAAAAAACGTTAAACTGCACGAACAACAAGGTACAAAATAAGGTCCGAATGGAACCTGACGTGTGGCTCGAACCAGTCGAGAAGCTCGATCTTGAGGAGTACATCCCTCAAGAGAGCAACAAGTATCTGAGCTACCGCTTCAGTAGCCTGGTGATCGAGGATGTGACCGTTGAAAATTATAAAGACTTCCTTACCCCGAGCCTTTCGCGCCAGGTGGAGATGTTTCTTCCCCCCTCTGGGAGCTTTGAGACACCTGATCTGAGGCGGTATCTGGAGCTGGTCAGGAGCTACGAGACCTCAACCAATGACTTGATTTTGGGTCTCTCATTGGCCGATCAAATCCGGATTACGTTCAGCGACATGAAGCCTGCCACAATCTGTGAGCGGTTTCCCGACATCGATTTAGCGACAAAAAGGCGCTATCGTTGTGTTGCTGAATATTTAATCCGCCAGGGTGAGCTGACCAAGCTGAAAGATGAGCGCGGAAAGCTCATCAAGAAGGTTGGTAATATGCAGAAGATGGTTGTGATCTATCAACCTCTTGATAAGATTCGCACAACCCTCCAACGCTCTGGTTTAGGGCAATTTATTAAGACAAATGACAGACCGACGCCAGAAACTGCTGAAGCATCTGAGCAAAGCGAATCCGACTGAGTCCGAGCGGCGCATGACGCAGCTGGTCATCGAGCGGATCTGCTCGGACATGTGTGACTTCTACGATAAGTTCTACGCCCAGGAGGGACCTGGTGCGATCATCTATGTGCCACGGGCGGACAATGATGAAGACACCATGTTCTACTTGACGGTCCCCGCCCTGATGACCGCCCTGAAGGACTTCCGTGATCGCGACATGGAGGGTCCAGCTGATGTGATGCAGAAGGCGATTGCCAGGGCAGAGTCCCTTGACATTCAGAAGGAAGCTTTGTTTGTGCTCCAGGATGATCAGTACATGTCCTTGATCCACTACAAGCGCGAACTTTCCGCACAACCGTTCCTTGATTATATCCGAGCAGTACAAGCGTTTTAAAAACGCTC
>Ga0181352_1001087_pt1 | contig 10888 bp, 15 predicted proteins | sample Fa13VDMLBSN_FD_130103 | JGI IMG/M metagenome (GOLD analysis project Ga0181352, IMG submission 130103) | Freshwater viral communities from Lake Michigan, USA - Fa13.VD.MLB.S.N | ecosystem: Environmental > Aquatic > Freshwater > Lake | place: USA: Michigan | collected 2013-09-23 | reverse complement strand
GCCTTACCTGCATCACGAAGCTGTTTCTGGATAGCGCGGGATGTATTGGGGTCAACCTGTTCCAAGGCTGCCAAGTGCTGTTGTAAGTGTGCCATCAGAACTTGCATTGCGCTCTGATCGACCGCTTGTTGCCGCTGTTGAGCCGCTTGGTTAAACGCGAAGAGAACGGATATATGCGCTTTGTGATCATCGCTAGGCTTGATGGCGACGGGGAATCCAGTTGCAAGCATAGTCGCGATTTCAGTCGCTTGATCTTCAGCTTGATCGCCAGAGGCTGCGTTTGGATCTTGGAAGAGTCTGCGGACCAGCGATGGATCGTCTTGTTCAAGCACTGACTTTACCAATTCGCCTTGATTGATGAAAGGATTATTTTGGAACATCTGCATGCGAGCCACTGACTTCTGCAACGCAAACTGGCGGTTAATAAAGTCAAGTCCACCCTTCGGCTCAATCGAATACTCATCGTGGATACCTTCGGGTGGCATCGAGCCTGTCTCTTCCGCATAGCGGTACATCAAGTCTTTCTTGTTGTACTGCGTGTAAAGCGACCAGCACTGTTTAAAGAGATGGGCTAGACCCATTCGGAACATACGATTGCGCAAATCGCCAGACGCTGCTGCCTGCGACTGCAACGCTTGAATCTCGGTTGCAGTCTTACGATCCGACACTTGGTACTGCGAGCCAGCACCAAAGTCTGGATTGCCCATTCGCTGTTCGGAAAGCAGACGCTCTTCGAGCATCAGTTTCTGGAAGTCGAATGGAGGTTGGCTAAACTGAACAGGTTTCAAGCCTTGTGGCAGGATCTGCCCAGGCTGCATCTTCAAGTTCGATGTGTTTAGCGAGATCGGATTCTGTGCCTCAAAAACTGGGCGGTTGGCAAGCTCCACATAGTCAGAGAGACTATTTTTTAATTTATTGAGGAGGTTCTCATTCGGGAGGAGGATCTCGGCCACACCTCGTGGACTGTACCAACCGCCACCAGTAACTTCATACGGGAAATCTACGAAAGGTGGTTCGCCGTGACGATAGGGCAATGTGAAAGGCTTGCGTACATCTTCAGTTAAAACAAGCGGGCTATAAGTTTCGACCTTCCATCCATCCTCGGACGGGGTGTACATCTCCCAAAGGACAATACGGTCGTTCTCAGCTTCTTGAGTAATTCCCTCACGCCTGTAAATCTCGTCTTGAATCTCACTTCGTAAGCCCACCGATTTGGAGGCTTTACCCGAAATTGTTTTGATAAAGTCCTCATCCTGCTTGTACAAGGGATTTGCCTTATAGGAATCGACACTCGTTGAGATGATGTGAACGATGAAATCTGCATCTTTGAACTCCTTGGTATAGGAAGGAACAATAATATGGAAGGGGTCAATAGCCTCAAAGTCAATGCGCTTCTTGTCCTCGTTCCAGACTACCTTTGACACGCCACGCCCGTAGAGAAGCAAGTTATCAATTACGGAAACAATCTCTTTCTGGAAGTTGGTACGCTCGCGCATCTGGTAATCAAACCAACGCTCGGCTGAGACTGTCAGCGGAGCTAACTGCTGGCGCATCGGTACAAAGCTGGAAAGAATGTCGTTGCCAATCGCGCTGTTGACGAATGAAGGCTTCAGCTTCTCAATGGCTGTGTCAATTAGCTGAACGTGCAGGTCGGCGGCTGTAGGCCAAGGCTTGACCTTGCGGCGCACACCGAAGTAGCGAGCTTGATAGAACAACCGCTGGCGGTTCTCCCAGGTCTCGCGCTGGTTAAGAGCCTCGATGATTCTCGTATAATATTCTGTTCTTGCTGTATCTTTAGCGTTCATTTGTTGCGCTCCACTTTAAGTTCGTATGAAAGATCGTTGACCGCATTCAATGCTTTCCTCGCCCACTCGCGTGTGCCAGGTGTGCCTCTGCGAATCTCGTTATAGTTTTGGTCTTTCATTAACTCTTCAACTATCCCTGTTGTGTGCGTCACTGGTGTCGTTGTTGCGCAACCACCAAGACTCGCCACGCAGATCACGCTCAATAGCTTTGCGATTCTCACGCCATTCGCTCTCAGCGTTCTGAGTGCGTTTCTGTTTCCAACCTGGAATGATGCGGAACACGGCTGCGATGATCTCGAGGATTGCACGCAGCACAAAAGATTATTTAATATTCAGTCCGACTGTTTTGAGGAAGTTTACGATCTTTTCCAAGAACGTATCGTCCGCTGGGGTCGGTGTGAGTTTAACAATGATGCGAGCAGCGAGAACGATGCCACCAACAGCGGCTACGATCTCTTGCCAATTTGAAGTAATCCAATTCCAGATATTCATAGTGTTTATCCTCCTGGGTCAAATCCAGCCATGACGGGATCGTGGGATACCATCATTTCTTGAAGTGACTTCCAAGTTGGACGCTCTATCTGAAATGTCAAGTCAAGACCCATATTTGTGCTACTAAGGCACAAGGCCAGCGCGTCAGCCCTATCTGGTGAGGCTATGCCTCTGGCACGCATTGAGTCCTTAGACTCCACGCCAAGCTTGCCCTTGCTGTTGGTAATTGTACGCCTGCAAGTCAACTGCGCTGTCAAGTCCTCATCCTCTGGCAATATGATCTCGGCATCCTCAATCTTCTTTGCCATCCCATACCACATCTCAGCCGATCGATTGGTATAGGCGTTGTTGTCGTATGCCGTAGCCCCGAAGTTAACCCTATTGACTACCCAGCCAGACTCAGCCAAGGCATCGCACATAACCATCCCCATCCCGCTTGCGTCAGCGTAGATGTTGTTTGCTTCCAGCCCAGCCTTCTTAAACTCGACTATAAACCTGCCTACGGCTGCCATCGTGTCTTTCTCGCGCCAAGCGATCATAGGTAGAATCTTGTTGCCGTCACTTATGCAGATCACGTTCTGATCGCCACCCGCTGCAAAGTCCACGCCTGCTATGCGTACACCTGGCTTGAATCTTGGTGGCGTGTTGTAGCAGTTCTGTAGCTGGGTAAGACTGATAACTAGGCTTTCCAGACCTATGTCAACAAACTCGCCGTAGATCATGGATCGGGTAAGCGGGTGCTTCTCGCCGTACCGCTGGATTACCTCATCAATCTGAGTCTGGGTTATGTGTGGGCAGTCAAACGCTGTGACTGCGTGCTTCGACCACATATTGGCCTCCTTGGTAAACGCTCGATAGAACGCACCGCTAGTCCCGCCTGGGCTGGATGCGATTAGCAGGCGGGTTGGTTGACATCGGCTGATGGCCTCGAACAGCGGGTCGGCTACGGTCTTGGCTTCGTCCACCACCATTAGCAATGGATGGTATTCGTGGTCCTCAGCGTGCCAGCCTTCAGCACGCCCAGGATCAGTCGCTGAGTAGCCTATAATGCGTGATGTGTTGCCGTTGGGGTGGAGGTAGCGGATCTCGCCAGATGTGACCTCCCAAGCACCACCAAGCTTGGCAATGTGATTGCGCAGGCTAGGCCAGAGTTGGCTTTCGACTTGGCGGAAAACGCCTGCCGTGGTTACAGCGATTGAGCGCGGGTAAACGAGCGCGTGCCATATCAAAATAGCCGAAATGACGGTGCTGGTCTTGCCAGAGCCGTTGGCTGCACGCAGGGCTACGCGACAGTCTCTAGGCTCTAAATCGCGTAATACCTTCCTTTGCCAATCATAAAGATTGATGCCCAATACATTAGATGCGAATGCAGAGGGTTTAGAGAGGTCTTCGAGTATCTCTTCTTGACTACGCTTGGGAGGCTTTGGCATTGGTGATGTTTAAGACCTCTTTTTGTTTTGAGCCAGAATAATTTGGGGGGGTTTATGCGTATTAAATGGGGGCTGGGGGATCGGCGGGTGGTGTGGTGGTGGGCGGATACTTGGCTAGGGATTCTGCTCTTGGCTTGCGTAGTTTCATTCGCTTGTGTCGAAGCTTAGGAGTTTTAGGTGTAAGTGCTTGTGGTTCTAGCGTTTCAGATTTGATACAATATTCAATTTGCGACTTATGAGTGGAAGTCGTTGGAATAGAAGCTATTTGCATTTTAGGTTGTGCAAGTGTTTGCGTTTCAATCACTTCCGCTTTCTTCTCTCGCTTCCGCCCCGCGATGCCCGCGAGGAGTGAGGCTAGGTTCGAGCTGATTCCGTGAGTATGTTCTTGCGTAACTGCCAGCCTGGCAGATGGTTGTGCCCAGTTATAGCCACGCTCGAGAATCCAAGCTTTGGCTTGCCAGCTCTTCTCTCCAGCAAGTTGCACATCACGGAGAAGAGACAACTCGTGCTTTTTGCGAGCCGTCTCGACTCTCTTGCCAAAATCTGGTTTCCTTTGCGACCAAGTGCGGATGGTGGATGGATTGACGCCGACCAAGGCTCCCGCTTTCTCCAATGTGAAACCAGAGCCACACGCCGAGATTATTTCCTCGGCAATCTTCTCGGTAAAAACTTCACGGCCATTCTTGGCTTTCTCTATCGGTGCGTCTGGAGTAACGCTTTTTTCATCCATAATTAGAAAGACTAATAACACACAGAGAGTCAAAAGAAAGTTAAAATACTTCTTGCATCTATAGACAATCGGCTTTAGTTTGCTCGTATGAATAACACACAACTAACGGCCAATCTCCTAGAGGTTGGGAAACGATACTATATGAAATCCATAAACGATCACGGATTTGTAGAGGTGATATGCGAGGAGATGATTGTGGTTGATCGTGGCTTTTACGGCCAACCAGTTTATCTCATCGCTCGTGCTTCCGATGGTGAGAAGTTTATGATCACCAGACTACGGAAAGATCACTTCGAGGATGCAAAGGGTCGCAGAGTTGGATTCGTAGAGTTTGCGGAGGTAATCAGCAAATGAATAAAATCAAAACACCAGACGATTGCGGGGATAATAAGGTCATATTCCGATATGATGATCCGACATTTTTTGTCGGTTATTATGCTGGGGGAACTTGGAACGGCTGGGACTGCGTCCGAGTTGATAAGCCAACATTTGACCAGTTGAGGAAAATCTGCGAGGAACAAGGAGGAGATTTGGAAGACTACGACAACGCAGAGGCAGACGAGTTTGGCTTATATTCTCTCGAAGGACATTGTACCCACGTTTGCGGGTTTACTCACAAGGGAATCTTTGTGACTAATCCTTTTCAGTCTGATTGCGGAAGATTCGAGGCAGACCCAGAAAAAGATTATGGATTGAACCACGAGGAATTGGTGGAGATATTCGGAGAGAATTATAAAGTCTTAAAACCCTAGGCGATCAGACCCCGAACACATCCACAAGGTGTGTTTCGGTCTGGCCGTGTGGCTGGAACAAAAGAAACCAAAAAGAAAGGACACATAGAATATGACAACAGCAACAAGTAAAACTGAGGCACTCGCAGAGCATATCGGAGGAGTCGACTCTTCCGACTTAACAAAAGAAAACTTCGATCATTATGGATTGAGTGTTTATTCTGTTAACGGCGAGGAGTGGGCAATCGGTACTGATTCGGAAGCCGATGAAGCTTGCAAGGAATACATCAAAGATACCGCTTGGGCTTTTCGCTCAAGCTTTATCTGTGAGTATTGCGACCTACCGCAAGAACTGGCTGAAGCGTTGGAGGCTATGCAGTCGAAGAAGTGCGAGGGTGCGAATGATTCAATCCTCGCCCTAATTGAAAAGACGGACGGAGGTATTGACGGATTCGTGGAGGAAGCAATCTCTGCTGATGGCAGAGGCCATTTCCTATCTGGTTACGATGGTGAGGAGTGCGAACTTGGCGAGTTCTTCGCATATCGGATCAACTAAAATGATCTGCTTTTCCATCTACTCACGAAACGGCTCTTTCGTCTGCCGTTTTGATGACCGCAGCAAAGCCGAAATGTGGAGGAAGTTTCACGGCATCCAAGATTATGTCATCAGAAAGGAGGTGTGGCGATGAACTCACCACAAATCTACTCGCTCGGACTATTGCATGGAGGACTCTTGCTCGGATTCGTCTGGCTAGTCTGGCCGAAACGGAAATAAGTTTTCCCTCGTCTCTCATCGTAGCGGATGGGAGGAGAGGTCAAACCCTATCGGGATGGCCTAACAAACGGCAGCGCAGTCATATTGATTGCGCGAATGAATAAGAAAGAGGATATGAAAATGAGTATGAAAGACAGAAAGAAAATGATGGTGCGGGTTGAAGATTGGATTGGCTCTGATGCAAGTCGTACGGACTTAATTGAAATTATAGCTCAAGTTGCTTTGGGCGAATATACGGCAAAGCAATTGAAGGAAGATGTTTTGAGCTACGATATCTGAATAAAGCAACTATCCGCCCAAGGGTTCAAACCCCAACGGCTTTCGCGCCTGCCTATAAACGGCAGCCCAGGCATTCCGTCTTTACAAACGGAAGCGTAGCCTATAAGGAGCGTATAAAAATATGACTGAAGAAGAAATTATCAAAGCCTACCTTTCGCGCCTAGGTAAGAAAGGCGGGAGCGTCAAAGGTCCGCAGAAGGTGCGACCCAGAGAACACTATCAGAAGGCGGTAGGCATCCGCTGGGCTAAGTATCGGGAGCGTCAAACGGAAGCGCAGGCATCCAAACGGTAACGTAGCCTTTCGCGGGAGCGTTAAACGGCAGTCTAGCGACCAATCCTGCAACAGCAGGCTCGATTCCCAAGCTCCTCAACCTTAAATTTGACCACTGGAAGGTCTGGAGCATCAGCCTTGCTGCAAAGACGCTTAGAAACGGCATTTCCGCTCGATTGTGAGCGTTTTAGAGCCTTATTTTTGGCTACCTTTGGCATATCACCAGTTCTTGCAGCTCCAATACCGCGCTGTCAGCTTGCTAGGTGGCTTGCTGTCACACCCATGCCTAGCTCTGAAGCTCCTACGGCGGTCTGGATTGCTTTTCTTGATGGTCATCTTGGGATCGCCGTAGCGGATGGTCTTACTTTCACCCCCACTGCAAGCCCTTACTACGAACTTCTTTGGTCCTCCAGGTGTACGCCTCGGACTATTGCATGGCAGTTCTCTAGGATTCATCATCTACCTCATCGGTATCCCAAACCTCAGGGCAAGCATCGTGGAGCGACTGGAGTGCCTTCTGGTGGCTTTCAAAGAAGCCTGACAGCCTCTTGACCTGCTCTGTAAGGCTATTCCATTGCACTTCGAATACTTCATAGGAGCAGTTCGCATTCATATCATCTACTAACTGGCCTAGCAAGCGTAGCACGCCATGCAACTGTGCATTCTCACGTTGAAGCAGGGCAATGAACTTGTGCGCTACCTTCAACTGCTCTCTATCTTGGTTCAAACCCGCCCTTCTTGGCTTTCATCATGCGCCACACCTTGGGGCTGATGGTGCTTTTAGATTTAGGACGGCTAGTGCCAGCCTTACGGCGGGCGTTAATGTTTGCATATAGACCTGGCTTTGAGTTTTTCATTTCACGATTGTACCACACCCACCACCTGATAACCAACTTCGTTCTCGGCAGGTGTGAGCGTGTCCAGCCAACCCAACCAGCCCAGCCCAGCTCAGCCAGCCCTGTTTGTTCATTTAGGAGAACGCTACGGAAATAGCGTAGCGTAGTAGGGACAGGACGGACTAAAGGAGTCCTGTTCCTACTTTTCCTTCGCGAATTATTCCTTATATATATAAGGAGTCTGACTGCTCAAGGAATGATAGTGTTTTGAAAGTGGATTAGAAAGCAGTCTGATTGGCAATATACAAGCCGCTGTCAGACAATATCTTGTTAGCTTTATGGAGGCGTTTTAGATAGCGATAAAAGGTACTTTCCGATACTTCCAACTTTTCAATGATATGGCGGCATAAATCACCAGCCTGCCACTGCTTGCTACCCATCTCAGTTAAGAACCTTTTATCGTCAACAGCCTTGTGTGCGCCTGGCTTCTTTAGCTTATCGGGGTTGAGTGCAAAGTTGGCTTGGAACAGCGGGTAATGCCACTGAACGACAAAGCTATCGACTGGCGGGAAGTTGCGCAGCGTGATGTCACAAGTGTAAGTCTTCTCATCCTCCTCGTGGGCAGTCAGAACGACCAACGTATCTGGATTACGGGCGAACACGCCCGACCCACTGAAGCGGTCAATCGACTCTGCGCCCGACTTGTTACCCTTGGAAAAGTGATGGCTTAATATGATCGACAGATTGTGGCGTGTCGCTAGGTACTCAAACTCGTTCATCAGTGATGACATATCGCCCGCGCTGTTCTCATCCCTCTCACCCATCAGCATATAGTTTGGATCGAGGATGATGGCTTGGTATCCCTTACCTTCAATCTGCTTCTCGATCATAGGACGGATGAGAGTCAAGTCGGCAGCGTGGCCTCTCAGCGTCCACACATCAAAGTCATCTGCCTTGTCTTCTAGCCCCTTGGCTTTGATAACATCAGCCAACCGATTGCGGAACGACCATTCTTGAATCTCGAAATTGATAAACAACACCCGCGACATCTTGCACTGCTGCCCCCACCACGGAACGCCAGCGTGTAACGAAAGGGCTAGGTCGATTAGACTCCAACTCTTAAACGCCTTGCTTCCTCCACCCAGCAACATCTTCCCACCTCGGTGTAGCATTCCCTCAATTAGCGTCTCTGGTGCGGGTAAGTCTTCCTTAACAAGTTGTGCATAAGATTTAATCGGCGGCCACTCGTCCGTCTTCGGTTTGATACCAAGTGCTACTGCTGGTTCTATCATTTTCCTCCTTTGCAAAACCATAATAGGCTTTGCATTTTGTCTGCTCTCTTTGCCCCAGGAATCCTAACGGGTTGACTGGGTTTAAATGTTGCAGGATCGCAGCCCAACGGAATAAGAAAAGCTTTTAACTGTTCCACCCATTCGTTCTTTGGTGGCATCTCAAACCAACCATGCAAGCTCTTTCCGCCAGTATTAACAACGGCGTGTAGCTTCATGCTGAACAAATCACGCATCAATTGGAACACCGCGCCCATCTGTGGCTTGGTTAGAACATCCGACTCGACAACCAAGAATATCCTATCCTCAACCGTATCGTTGGACCTACTGACTGTGCCTTGCTTATAGGTCGCGCCAGTTGTGTATTGCCCAATCGGCTCATCCAGCTTCTTCCAATCGTAAGCAGTGCGGAAGTTTTGCGGATGCTTACCGCTATCCGTCACGTTACCTATCCAGATGTTATCGACAGCGTTGAACAGCGACAGGAACAACTGATAATCTTGGGCTGGATCGTCAAGCTTGGTCGGACTTTCCTCAAACATATCCGCTGGGTCCCAAGTGTAGTGAGTCAAGTATCTTTGCTTGTTTGATTCAGCAATCGTCTTAATCCTATCCAACACCTCGGAGTGCGGGTCTTTCTTGATGACCAGCTTGGGTACGGCTGTGCCACCAGACATGATGTTTACTGGCTTGTAAAGGACATCGCTCGATATGGCTCTGCGCAACTTGCGGTTGGCCTCGTCCCGATACGGCGTGCAGGAGGTATGCCAGCAAAAGATAGTCGGTGCGCCATCCACGAACACCGTTGTATCCCTAATGCGAGTGTGGCTGGTATGCGCAGCCTCGCCTGGGCATTTGCACAGCCCGTGATTCTCGGACTGCCAATCCACTTGGCCTACGATCTCTTCAGCTTGGCGTTGTGCGGTTGTCATTTCCAGAACCTAAAAATTCTTGCCTCTTCGAGAGCCTTCATAATTATCGACGCATCGGCGTTATATCTTTTATCGTCTAAATCATTATTTTCTTCACAGCATTCTATCCTCGCCGACCTTCCGTTAAACTCATATCCAAAGCAACCACAAAAAGTACATTGACAAAACATATAACCACAATCCCAACCACCGCACCCAGAAGAGCATTCATACTGTCCAGAATTACCAGTCCAATCATTGATTGCGTGATTCTCGTAATCCTTGACACTACCCAAGATTGCAATCCTTTTATGGAATCCAAACATCTCAACCTTCCTTGAATCGTAATCAGATATGATTATATCTTTATTTGATGGTTTAATCTCAAGGTATAAATCCTTATCAAACATTCCGCTTTTAGGTATAAAGAAATCTGGCAAGTATTTTATTGTTTTGCCACCATCCTTCATCTCGTAACCTTGTGGCTCATATTCAAAATCAATACCGAGACAATCCAAGAACACAGCCCACCTAGCCTCGTTCTTCGATCTGTACTTTACAGAATTATATTCAGTCTCTATCGCTTTTATTGTCTTCATATAAAAATTCAAACTGGCTCTGATTCAAGGGGTAGACACACTGAGGAAACGCCCGATGCAAGATCTCCTTGCATACCACAACGCCAGTTAGTTATTTGCTTTCTAGTTCTATTGCCTTTCTGGATGCCTCAACAATATCCTGCGCTGTTATATTCCGCAGGGCGTTACACCAGTACTGAGTTTTCGGGGTGCGATTACTTGCATCCTTACACTTGGCCTGCGGCAACCCAGCGTGCGGACGGCAAGGTGCGTGTGGACAAGTATCGGGTTTGAATACCGATACGTTCTTACTATAATAAGTCATTCTGTCTTCTGGGGAATACGAACCCCACAGCGACACACACGGCGTATCCAACCCAGCAGCCATGTGATTGACTGAACTATCTGGCGCAACAACGAAGTCAGCCCCGCTAATAATCGGGAACAGCGAGCGTACAGCCTTGGTGCAGTTGAATAGGTCAATCACTCGCGGATGATCCACCTTAAAGTTGTTGCTGTTATCCAGCCCAATAATCACAGCGTGATGTTTTGGGTAGGCTTCTAGCAACGCCAGCACCGCTTCCTGCCCCATCGTTGGCGGGTAGGTACGGGTCGGACCACTGGAAGAAACGTGATAAGCAAAGAACGGACTAGGCAACGGCCACTTGCCCATCGCCTTTAGCTCTTCGTGGTCTGGCTCGATGAGATGTAGCACTGGCTTACAATACTTCGCCATCGTCTTCTCATCCCACACACCCATC
>Ga0181352_1001085_pt1 | contig 10891 bp, 5 predicted proteins | sample Fa13VDMLBSN_FD_130103 | JGI IMG/M metagenome (GOLD analysis project Ga0181352, IMG submission 130103) | Freshwater viral communities from Lake Michigan, USA - Fa13.VD.MLB.S.N | ecosystem: Environmental > Aquatic > Freshwater > Lake | place: USA: Michigan | collected 2013-09-23 | reverse complement strand
CCAGGAAAGGCGCATGACCGCTGTCGCGCCGAGCGTTGGGAGAAGAACGCTCGTAGACGTGCAAACGCCAACGCCGGAGCCTACGCCAGTCGAAACGGACACGGCGGACTCGTATGCGAATGCATTCATCGTCACTGGCGGCTGGCTGATCGTGGTGCTGCCGTATGTTGCGCTGATTGCCGCGCCGCTCAATCGAACCTCGCAAAAAACGAGACTCCCGATGCGGATATATCGCGCATAATCTACGGTCGGTTGCGTTCCGCCCCACGTTGCGGCTACGCTCAGCGTCGGCGTCCACCCGTTGCCAGCCGTGCTTGCAAGCGGGTTTTCCTGATAACAGTCGATGGTGCTCGCGTCCCCGTTGCCCGGCGTCGCGGGGAGCTTGAGGCCCCAGCCTGCCGCGAGCGATGCGTCGATGTAGTTGTTGACCGTATCGATTGCGACACGGTTTTGATCGGACAAGTTGCGGAAATAGTGCCCCTCCGCATTGAAAAAGTTGAGCTTAGGCGCTGCTCCAACTTGAATACGCATACCCGCGAGCGTTGCGGAATACGGGACCTCCAGCTTTGCACCCGGACTCGCCGTGCCGATGCCAGTGTTGCCGGAGCTGTCGACTGCAATCGCTGACGTATACCCAGGAGACCCGCCGGACTTCCCGATGTAGAAGTTATAAGAACCGTTCGTTGACGCGTTTGGCCCGATCGAAAAAACGCGCGTCGTTCCGCCGATGTTGTCGACGACAGCCGTGTTGGCGGTCTGCGTGTTGCCCGTCACGTTGCCGGTGATTGCGAGGCCACCGCCGTTGACGGTCACTCGATCAGTAGGACTCGCCGTGCCGATGCCGACGTTGCCGGTCGTCGCCTGCACCGTCAGTGCCGGACTTCCGCTAACGGCCAGCGTCAGCGTCGATCCGTTCAGAAAGAGCGGCTGAAACGAACCTACGAGCGTATTGTCCACGCCTTCGATCTGCACCTGTGACGCGGTGGTCTGAACGCGCAGGCCCTTCGTCGTACCCGAGATTGCAAGCGGGTACGGGGTTCCGTCTGGCGCGACGGCGTGGAGCTTCGCGCTCGGACTCGCCGTGCCGATGCCGATCCGGCTGTTGGTCTTGTCGAGGTAGAGGAGCCCGCTCTGAATGTTGAGGAATCCTCCGTTCAGCGTCCACGTCTGATTAAACCCCGAGACAAGGTTCCCGTTGAACGTCTGCGTGCCGTTCACCGTAAACGCCTGCGTCGCGGTGACCGTGGTGCCGCTTACGGTCAGCGGGGAGTCCGTCAGCGTCGTCCCCGTGTCCCACCGCGGGATCGTGCCGGGGGTGCCGGAGCCGCCGACGGGAGAGCCGCCAGACGTGGTCGATGGAGCGATGATATCTGGAGATCCCATGTCAGTTCCCCGCCACGCGAACGTCGAGCGTCGCAGCCAAGACCGCAAGATAGATGCCGGTGCCGTCACGGACGTCGAATCGGATCGACTGTCCGGGGAGAACCTCCCAGGCCGTGGTCGAGGTTCCGCCAACGCCAGCCGTGCAAGCCTGCCCAGCGTAGTCCTGGTCGCCGACGAACAGCGACACCGTCGTCGACGGGTTGCGGATCAAAATGCCCTGCGTATACGCGCTGTCGATGCAGCGCGCAGGAAGCGTCGACAGAACCACAACCGTTCCTGGAACCGTTACGGTGCTTGCAGTCGTTGCGTTCTCAAGCTGGCGAAACGTCGTGTCTACACGAGCCGCATACGTATGGGTACGAGATCCAAGTCCTGTGCCGATTCGAGTCATGGTCTTTCTCCTTGCCTGTGGTATCCCCGGCCTGTGCCGGCATAAATCTTAGACTTGCACTGCCGTGAGGATCACAGCAGGCGCTCTTGGAGTGGTAGGGGTTCCGGTGGCCGCTGGCGTCGTCTCAATGAAGACAGCCGTGTTCTCAGCGGACCATGCCAGGACGACGTAATCGCTTGCGTTCATCGACATCACGAAGTTGACGCAGCCAATGATGTGACCGTTGTTGGACCCGTGCTTTGAGATGATCGAGAAGCGACTGTTCGAATCGGCAACGTCAAACGCGCTCGTTACGCCGTTCTTGCGCAGCCACACATCTGCGATGTGGACCGTAGATGAAGAGTTGGCGAACTGGATGCTGAACGTGATGCTGTAGACGCCACCATATGCAAACGTCAGCCGGCTTCCGCTGACCATGCTCACGCCGTTGTTGGACGGGTCGGAGTTGTTCAGCGTGATGATTGCCGTCGCGTTGTTAGTTGGAATCGTCTGAGATGCGTTGGCATCCCAGAACGAGCCCCACTGCTTCGTCGCCAAGGAATCAAGTGTAGGAATGATGCAAGGAGCAGGCATTAGCCGCCACCGCCGATCGGCCCTTGATCCGCAAAGCCCATAGTGCTCGCCGTGGGCGAGTCCTTCGCCGACGTAGCGCGACCACGCGCAGCAGCAGCGTCACTCTTTGACTGCATCGGTACGCCCTGGCCAGGAGCTCCAGGAGGAGCAGCCCCGCCCATCGCCTGCAAGACCGCCATTGGAAGGGTCGTACGCATCATGTACTTGTCCTTCACCATGATCTTGAAGAGAGGGGCCAGCGCCGAAGCCGCCGCAGGCTTCTGCTGGTGCAGCGCCAACACAGCGCCGCGCAACTGCTCATAACTCTCAGGCGACACCTTCTGCAAGAGGTCAACGTCCTGCTGGCGCAATGACCCGTCGCGCACGAACTGAGTGAGCAGGTTCGGGTTCTGCAGCAACGCAACCGACCTGGCAAAAGCCTGGGCGTCAGAGCCGTTCATCGTCGGCGGGCGCTTGCGCTCCAGGTAGTCGAGCGCCGAGTCGAACCGGCGACGAGCCTCCTGCACGTTCGCAGCCTTCACCGCTCCGCTCTGCAGCAGCTTGTCGAACGCGTTGTTCGCAGACTCACGGTCCGCCACAATCGAGTCGAGGTACTTGTTCGCCTCGGCCACCGGGAACTGATACGTCTTGCGCATCTCGCCTCGACGGCCCGACTGCGTCGTGAGCTGCGACATGGCTTGCATCGTGTCGCCAGCCACCGACCAGAACCGCACCGGGTTCATCAGCGTCTTCATCCCCTGAATGACGCCCTTCTTGCCCGACAGGACCGCCGTGGCGATGCCCGTTGCGACAGTGCCCATTGCTGGGCCCAGGAGGCTGCTGGCGAGCAGTTCCATGCCGAGGATGCCCGCCACGTCCTTGGGGCCCATCTGGCCCGTAGAACCCGGCGCAGCCTTCTTCAGCGAGGCCGTGATCTCACGACCCTCTGGCGAGCGCATGAACTCGTTGAAGCGCGCCTGGAAGATCTGCTCCTCGGCGAGCGGCACAAGACGCCCGCTGCCCGACGAACGAACGAACTTCTCGCCACGACCGATGAAGGCTTCGAGGTCCTTCTGCGCTGCGCGATGGTCGGCAACCAGGCGCTCAAGCTCAATCTTGGCGTTCTTCGCTCCTTCGAGCTTCGTCCCAAGTGCCGTGCGACGCTCATCAAGAACGCGTCGGTCTGTCGCACGACGGGCCGTATCGAGCTTCTGGCGCTCCGCGCTGGCATTGGCTGCATCCTGTGCAGCGTCAATCGAGTTCGTCGAACGAGCCTGCTTCAAGGCAGCCACGCGATCTTGCTCGATTGCACGCATGCCATCGACAAGACGCTGAGAGTCATCGATCAGCTTCTGACGATTCTGAAGCGACTCGATGTTCTCGGACAGCACCTTCTTGCGAGTATCGCTCTTCGCAGAAGCCAGCTTGTCCGTCAGAACCTTGCGCTCCTTGAACGCATTCGCGCGCTGCTCCGAGAGTGCAGCAATCTGCTCCTCGGCTGCAGCCAGGTTTGCCTCGTGGCGAGCCAGCGTCTTGCGCAGCGACTCGGTCTGCGACGGGTCAACCGCCACGATGTTCGTCGAGTCCGCGAGCGTTGCCGTAGGAGCTGCAGGGGCCGCAGCCTCCGCCGCAGCAACGGCCTCCTCTGCACCCTGGACCGGAGCGCGCATCTGGCGATACCGGTTGAGAACATTCTGCGCGTCGCTGGATGTTGGCTCGTTGGCCAGGAACGCCTGGGCATCCGACTTGGCAGCGCCCGCGATCTCCGCGTAACGCTCTTTCCCGAGGATATTCTCAAGACCGCCCTCGGCAGAGAACTGCTCGTCGATGGCCCTCGTGATGTTCGCAGCGCGCTTCGACTTGTGATGCGCACCACGAATGAGGTCGTTCTCCTTCGCCGAGCTCGTCAGCGAACGCACATACGCCGCGTTCTCAGGCGTCAGCGACTGGCGCACCGTCGGACTGTCGAAGATCTGCGTGAAGACGCTGAGCTTCGTCGCGCCCTTCTTGGGGCCGCCCTCCACAAGCCGCTCGCCCTCGCGGTAGAGACCACGCTCCACCGTGAACATGTCGCCAACGATGGACCGGAACCCGTCCAGCGCACCGCGAGCCGCCTCGATAGACGGCTGAGCGAACTCGTCCGCATACACCGAGCGCACGTCCGCGCTCACGCCAGCCTTGACGGCTTCAGCCGTCGCAGCCCCAGCGTTGTCCTTCAGCACGCTCGACTCGCGCATGAACTCGCGAGCCTCGTCACGCGCAGCCTGCGCCGATCCACCCGCAAGCTCTGCCGCCTGCTCGGTCGTGTCAGCCAACTTGCGACGGATGCTGTTCGCACGCGCCGTCTCGCGCGCCTTGATGCGGTACTGCTGGCCGAGGTTCTCGGCAATCGTGCCGAGCTTCGTCGTTGCCGTACCGAGCTCGGTGAACGTAGCCTCTTGCTCCGCAATCGAAGCCTGCGTCGACTGCAGCTTCTTGATGCGATTCTCGATGCCGTTGATGGTCGACTTGCTCGACTTGCTCGCCGTTGCGTCAGCCAAATCCTGGCGAGCAGCTACGAGCTCTTGCTCGATGGTACCAAGCGCAGCAGCCCGCTTGGTCTTGTTCTCGAAGCCAGTCTTGATGGTGTCGGCGAGAGTCTTCTCAAGGTCGACGATCGCCTTGTCGTAGTTGGACGTGATGCGATCGTCGATGCCGGTGATGGCCTTCTGCAGCGCCTCGACCTTTGCGGTCGCCTTCTTGATGCCCTTGCCGCTCAGGCCGTACCCGAGATCATCAGCGCCCTTCGCGGCGTTGTTCAGTCGCTCGACGATGCCGGCAAGCGTTTCGTGCGTATTCTTGGCGTACGTCCTGATGTTCTCACGCTCTGCATCAAGGCGAGACGTGGCCACGTCCTTGTCGAGCGTCTCCGCCGTCACCGTCGCAGCATCCACGATGTCCTTGGCCGCGCGCTTCTCCGCAGCAGACCGCATCATCGCCTTGGCTTTTCCAGCACCTTCCGCAAGCGTAGCGCCAGCAAGACCAAGCGTCCCGCCGACTTCTGCACCAGCCTTCGCAGCTTCGAGCAGGTTCGCCTCGCGCCCCTCGATGCCGGCCTGCGTCACCTCGCTGCCCGTTGCGTATGCCGCACCGATGCCAGCTTCCTTCGCTGCCGTCTCCGCAATGCGACGACCGACGCCCTTGGCCGCTTCGCGCTCCAGCATCGCAGCCTCGGCTGCACTGCCAACCGCAGGGCCAAGCAGCTTGCCTGCGCCCTTGAACGCCAGCGCGCCACCAAGGAGCTCGCCAGCGCCGATGGTCGAGAACATGCCTCCACCACGAGCCTCTTCGAGCTGGGCAAGCGTCTCCGGGGCCACGAGGCCCGTCTCCATGAGCGCCTTTCCACCAAGGCCAAGGGTTGCGGCTTGCAATGCGCCGTAGCCAAGACCAGCCGCAAGGCCAGCCCCGCCACCGAAACGCTTCTGCGCCTCCATCTCGAACGCCTCGCGCTCGGTCTGAAGCCGAGGAGGCGCATAGCCAAGGTTGAGACCCTCGATGACACGCTCGACGGGAATCTCAGTGCCACTCTCGTCGCCCATCGTGACGGTCTGCCCAGGGCGAACCTTGAAGCCCGCACGCAGAAGCGGGACGAGCTGCTCCTGGGGAACAGCTACGTCCTTGCCTTGCTGGTCAACGAGATTGACGCTTTTCACTTGGCGTTACCTTTTGTGTAGAACGGCTGAGAAGACTTCCACTGGTTATACTTGTCGATCTCGGCAACGGCGGGAAGCATCACGTTATCAAGAATGGTCGACACGTTGGGGTCGGCATACTTGGACTGCACGGTGTACTTGTTGAGCGCCGAGCGCGCGTCGGATTCCTGCGTATCCATCCAGTTCTGGAAGCCTTCGTAGCTGCTCCAGTTGCGGCTCAGCAGGTTACGAAGAGCTTCACCATCCGTAACCGAGCCACCCGAGATGTTGCGCAGCTCCTCGTTCACGATCTTCTGAGCAAGGTTCAACATCTGGATTTGTTCAGGCGAGTAGGCGCTCTTCATGCCAGCAGAGATGGCCTTACCGATGGCTGCCAACACGGCATTCCCATCTTTGCCAGCCGAACGAGCTTCCATGCTAGTCGCTGCATCGCGAAGGATATTGCCAACGCTCGTGTCCCAGATCTCGCGCTGCTTCTGCGGGCTGAGCTCCATCATGAGCGAGCGAACGCGACCAACACCCTTTGCTGCACGGAGAGCATCATCAAAGCGCGGATCCATGATGGCGCGCGCTTGATCCGACGCCTTTTGACGGGCTTCCGGGTCCATGCCCAAGAGCTTGGCGCGCGTCTCAAGAACTCCAGCCATGCCAGCCAGGCGCGACTTGTTCATCGCCACGTAGTTCGCGGCGTTCTTCAAGTCGATGTCCATCTGGATCTTGCCGCGCTGCATGTCGAGCTGCGAGATGGCCTGCTTGATCGCGCCCTTCTCCTTCGCTCCAGTGATGCGTTGTTCAGCAAACTCCAGTGCGCGCTTGTGCTGGTCCATCGAGGCCATCGTCGCAGCAGCAAGAGCCTCGTTCTCACTCGCACCCATCTTCATCGCGTCGACGAAGTTTGTGCGGCGACCAGCAATGCCGTCCTTCATGCGGCTGTATTCGGTCTCCTGGTTCATCACGTCGCGCTTAATGGCATTGTCGACCTCGGCGAGGATCTGGTTCGGACCCATGTCGCCAGCCTGGCCCTTGAGAGCACCGACAAGACCAGCCGCGAACGAGAGCGCACCCGTCGAGAGCGGGCTGCTGCCCACCTCACGGATGACGCGCGAGGCGTCGAACGACTTCTCGGCCTGCGCCATGCGTGCCTCGTCCTCAGCCATCGCCGCACGGCGAGCGCCGAAGAGCTGCTCCTGCTCACCTCGCAACTTTTGCAGACCTGCGATGTACCTCTGACCCTCGGCCATCATGCCGGCACGAGCCGCCTGCTGACCAGGCTCCTCTGCCCCGATTGCTTCAAGAACACCTCGCGCAGCCCGCTGCTGACCAGCGATGCCTTCGCGGATGTCTTGGTTCATGCGCACGGTCGGAGCTCCACGCATGCCTTGGTACTTCGCGTAGAGCTGGTCGAGCATAGCAAGCTGTCTGGCTTTTTCGTCTTGAACCGGAGGACCTCCAGCCGCAGGGGTGTTCAGGCCGACCGGAGGTCCGCCACGGCCAGCACCCTCTGGCTCAGACCACCTGGTCGTTGTGCCAGTGGCCAAGTCATACATCGGTCCATAACCATCAGAAGCGGGATTCGCTGCAGCAACCCCTGATGCCGTGAGAGTTGGTCCTGCGGGCTCCGTCGACTTAGTAGTTTCCGAAGAATCAGTGGTAGGTTTGCTCAGTGCAAGACCGCGTGGGTTTGTGCCTGCTCCGGTTCCTTCTGGAACGTCCACATCCAAGATATCGGCAACGGATCCGACATACGGTACCGATCCAATTGCGCGGCGAAAAGACGACGTAGTTTTGGGTGCAGCCATGTTGTCCTCTCAGAAGCCGAATCCGCCACCGCCAGGAACGCGCTTCATGCTTCGAGGCATGCGGTTTTGGCGCTTTTGTCGCAATGCTTCTACCGACTCCATTGCCGGGCTGGTGGGGAATCCAGCAGTCGTCAGTGGAGCCATCTGAGCCTGGGTTGGTTCTGCGCTGGCCGGGCGAATATCAGAGGCAAGCTGGAGATTCTGCGTCTCGAAGTCTCGACCACCACCAGAACTGATCTTGGGAATTGCCGAGCGAACGCTCATGATGCCGCTACCCATCGAGCTACGTCCAGCCTGAAGGTTCGCCAGGTTCTCTTGGTCGGACTGGAGCTTCATTGCCTGCTCGCTCGCCGTAACGGGAACCATGCGCGTACCGCGCTCGATCCCCTTGCCGGTCACGAGACGATTGCGACCAGACACGGATGTCGGATCAGGCACACCACCGAAGGCGGCAAGACCGCTCTGCTCGATGTCTGCAGCACTTGGGCCCATCGCCGCACGCAAAGACGGATCAAGCGACGCAAGAGACTGATCCTGCGCAGCCAACTGTGCCTCAATCTCGTTCGCTGGAGCCGCACCAGCAGCAGGCCCAGCACCGGCAACTGCCGCACCGACGCCTGCAACAACAGGAGCAACCGCAGAGGCGATAGAGGGGGCCGCAGCGCCACCGAAGCCAAGGGCCTGAGCAGCCTGTTCACTTGAAATGCCACCGCCACCCGTGGCCCCCATGGAGGCATAGTCGGCACCAAGAAGTTTGGAAGCCTCCGCAATGCGGTCCGCCTCAACCTGAGCAGGCGACTTGGGCGTGAGCAGTTGCTGCGCGAGTGGAGTGATTGCACCACCGATGGCTTGAGCCAGGCCCTGACGCTGACGCTGGGCAGACCGGGCCGCACGCATGGCGTCCATCTGCTCAAGCTCGCCAAGCGCAGCGCGAGCACGCTCCTGCTCACGAGACCGAAGCTCTGCAAGCTGAGCTGCATACTGCGCCTGTACGTCAGCGCCCTGCTGCATGGCCGCACGCTGAAGACCAGCCTGCTGCTGTGCCGTACCACGGGCAGCCTGCGCCTGCAGGTCCTGGATGGCCCGTCCACGGGCGTATCCGATGCCGGCCTGCCCTTGGGTCGTCCCGCCCTCTGCAACCTGTTTAAAGGGTTGCTTGGCGCGCTCAATGGCACGACGCTCCTCTTCCTCGGCATCCGCTACGCCAAAGAGTCCACCAAGGGCCTTGGTCACGAACGGAGTGGCTGCGCTTACGGCACTTGAAATGAGTGCCCCAGTTACTGGATCGATTGGCATGGGTACTCCTAGCGGCGCGCTGTCTCGGTTGTACGCTTGTTAAAGCCAGCCTTCAAGCCGATGCGGAATGCAAATCCAGAGACGCGAAGGTTGGGATTGTTGAACGATGGCGTCGTCGCAGGGTCCTCGACGATACCCAGCCCGAGCGATCGGTTCTTCTGCTCCGCAACGTGAACCTCGAATCGACCATCCCAGTGCGTCGAAGTCATGAGCTCGGCGACCTGAGCCGACGTCCACGGGGTTTGCTGGAAGCTGTTGTTCTGCACGCCGCCGTTGGCGATGACGATGCCAGGAGCTCCGACCGAAGAGCCGTTTTCCAGCTCCGTCAGCACCGAGGCACGCTTCAGGCGCTCGTAGCCCTGAATCTCGTGCAGGCCGAAAGGTGCCGTCAAGATCTGCATTGAAACGAACGAGTACGTGTTCGTCTGCAGGACGTCCGTCCAGTAAGGGTTCTGCGTGTAGTAGAACGCCTGGTCGGAAGCCGTGGCCGCGTTGGTCTCCTTGCAGACGATGCAGGGCTTGCCATTGATGACCGCAACACGGAAGTTCGCATCGCCAAGCGGAGCGACCACCCACGTAACCCACGCCATGAGAGCGTAGTTGAACACGGCAAAGCCAATGGCCGCCTCGTTGCCGTTCGAGTAATACGTGAAGTAGACCTCTTGCGTCTCAGGTGAATGAGCCGTCGAGGTGATGGTCACGTTGTCGAAGCCGTTGAGACCGGTCAGCTTGAGACCAACCGGCTCGACCTCGAAGCTCGACTTCAAGAGTTCGATGGTGCGCTTGCTCTGGAAGAAGATGCCGACGGGCGTCTCGATGACCGAACGGTGGTCGATGCATCCGATACCAGAAGGCAGCTTGAGCGGCGTCGAGAGCGAGGGAGCGTATCCAGTCGAGTCAGGCATCGTGCCGGCCACGATGAAGATGTCGTCGGTCTTGAACACCACGAGGGCGCTCTCGATGGAAGCAAGGCCCGTGACCGCTCCGCCGTCGTCGATCTGCAGCGTCAACGCGTCGTTGAAGCCAGGAGCCTCGGTGGGAGAGAGCTCCTTGCTGAACCAGATCGTCGTGGCATCGTCGGCTCCGCCCATGACGAGACGGTTCTGGTGCACGCACATCGCCAATGCCGACGGCGGCGGCACGTTGTCGAGCACGTTGCCGGTCGTGTAGATGAACGGCTCTGAGAGCAGGCCGTTGTAGTCCTTCTGCGGCCCGTCAAAGAGCGAGAAGTTGTTGATGACGAAGCCAAGCGCCGTGTTGGCTGTGTACGGCGTCAACGAGTATGGGACGACGCCGCGCGTCACGTTGCGGTTGACCACGAACGAGGCCGACGGGGAGCTCCAGCTCGACAGCGGCATGCGGTACAGGACCGTCGAGTACGGCTCAGCAGTCGTGTACGGCTGAAGCGAGACGCGCTGGGCATCCGCAGCAGCCGTCTTGAGACGATTGGTCAACTCCAGACGAGGAGCGAAGAAGCCCCACCGGAACTCGGTGACGGCTCCGCCCGTGTACTCGGGTGCCTCGTTGGCGTTCGATGCATCGTACCAGTCGCCTTGGATCTCGGCGCATACGGTGTACTGCGTCGCGTTGCTCGGAGCCGAGCGAACGATGCGACCCGTTCCGTCGGTGTACTCATACGTCCAACGCATGAGGAAGTCGCCGCCAGCCGTCGCCGGGTTGTACAGGTTGACTTGGAGGTTGCCCCATCCGGCAGCCGAACGAGGGGCCCACAGGTAAAGCGCCGTGCTGATGCCGCCCGTTGGAATGCCGAACGGCTT
>Ga0181352_1001083_pt1 | contig 10905 bp, 19 predicted proteins | sample Fa13VDMLBSN_FD_130103 | JGI IMG/M metagenome (GOLD analysis project Ga0181352, IMG submission 130103) | Freshwater viral communities from Lake Michigan, USA - Fa13.VD.MLB.S.N | ecosystem: Environmental > Aquatic > Freshwater > Lake | place: USA: Michigan | collected 2013-09-23 | reverse complement strand
CCTAAGAGGCCTTTTAAGGGGAGAGAGACATGACAGCGCCGATCAATCCAGCACGGAAACTCGCGCCTAACTATGGCGACGGATGGGATCACGAACAGGACGAACGCTTGCGGGTTCTGGCCTTTTCTGGGTTTTCTCGGAAGGAAGCCGCCGATCTATTGGGGCGGACCCACATGGCCATCAAAGGGCGGTCTCAGGCCCTTGGGCTTCATTTTAGGCGGGACACCTATGGCGGTTTCCTTCGCCCCTATGACATCGCCCTCCCGCAAGAGAACCGTTCCCGGCTTGAGGAAAGCAGCAGACGGCTTGTGCGGGCCGTGGCGGGTGCTATCCAGCGCGGTGAAAATCTGCCCCGTGTAGCCAAATGAGGGCTCCTCGCGATTGGTTTACTTCCGTTCAAGATAACACGCTCCGTAAGATGAAGCGAATGGGCTTTAGCCCCGCCGAGATTGGCGAGAAGCTGGGCCGGACGGAATACACCGTAAGGGAACGCGCTAGGACTATGGGCATCCCGTGGCAGAAAGACCCCGGAAGCTCCGTTCTGGTAAACAGCACTCCCACCGGCCTTGACAAAGACCGCGAGACAGAAGCACGGCAACGGGCGGCAGACGAACGCTTTGTCTATGCCCTAGCCCTTGCGTTTCAACGTGGCGACCATTTGCCAGCGCCTAAGCCGGAGCCGGTCAGGACAAGGCCTGTCCCTGCCAAGCGGCCTTCACTGTTTAGCATTTGGGAGGATTGAGGATGCGTAAGCCACCGGGACACTGGACGCCCGAGGAGGACCGTCTTCTTAAATCCGCCTCGCTTGCCAAGCGTCCTGTCGCAGATGTGGCAGAGACGCTTAACCGGCTAGAGGAAAGCGTAATCATCCGGGCTAAGGTGATTGGCTTTCCGTTTGTGGAGGATGGTGATGCGTGAGGAAGTCATTGGTGACTGTCGGCTGTTACTTGGCGATTGCCGGGACATCTTGCCAACGCTTGGCCCGGTGGACGCGGTTGTTACGGACCCGCCGTATGGGCTAGGCGATAAACTGAGCACCACGTCTGGCGTAGGCCAGTGGGGCAAGCTGCACACGTCCGGCGGTCACGCATGGGATCAATCGATCCCTGACAACATCGCCGCCGTCGTGGCAGCTGGCGCTGACGCGATAGTCTGGGGCGGCAACTACTTCGATCTTCCGCCAGTCCGGGGCTGGCTGCTTTGGGACAAGATCGTCAGAGAGTTTTCGTCAGGCCACGCAGAGATGGCATGGACGACGCTCGACCAGCCAGTTCGCTCGTTCAACTATTCCCACGGCGCGCTCGCCAGCGAGGGAAAGCAGCACCCGACGCAAAAGCCCGTCCCGCTGATGATTTGGTGTCTCGGCTTCCTGCCCAACGCAAAGACCATCCTAGACCCATTCATGGGCTCCGGCACAACGGGCGTTGCGTGCGCCCTGACCGACCGCGCCTTCATCGGCATAGAGCGCGAGCCTACCTATTTCGAGATTTCCTGCCGCCGTATCGAGGCCGCTTACAAGCAGCCCCGCCTATTTGCCGAGCCGGTTCAAAAGCCGGTGCAAGATGTTCTGATATGAAAAAGACCCGGCGCGGATTATTTCACGCGCCGGGCCAGTCTAGCCACAACAAGGGAGGGGAGAACGCCGTGGGTGTCACCACCTTAGCGCCTTGCGTTCGTCCCTGCAATAAGCGAAAGTGGGTGGGTGGGAGAGACGCATCTGGCGGTCCGTCTCAATCCCACCCTGCCACCGGCTTTAGGAGAGCCAATGACCATCAGGGATATACAGTTTGGCCTACGCGGGCGCAAGCGTAGGCGCGGACTTAGCGCTAAGAAGCGGTTTCGCATTCTTAACCGGGACGCCTTTACCTGCCGCTATTGCGGTCAGTCCGCGCCGTCCGTTGTGCTTCACGTTGACCATATCACGGCAGTTTGCAACGGCGGTGACGACGACGATGAAAACCTAGTCGCAGCTTGCGAGGACTGCAACGCGGGCAAGGCGTCCGATGACCTAATTAACCACACCGATAGGCACCAGCAGAGCCTTTATTCGCTGCTTTGGCCATACCTTAGTTGGCCAGACACGGAGCGAGACGCTGCAATAGCGATTATTTCTCGGGCGTATTCGTGCGGTTACGCCTACTCCGAACTAATGGAGATTGGCAATATTGCGGACACGGTTCGCGAGGTCAGTCTGTTGTTTGATTGGCTTTCAAAACAAGGCGTCGGAGAATGAGTTGGGGCGCTTTGGCTTGGGCTTCTAAGACCCGCGTTGAGCGGGCCAGTGAGAAGTTGATTCTTATCGCTTTGTGCGACCGCCACAATGATGAAACGGGCTTTGCCTATCCGTCAATCAATTGGCTTTGCGAGTTTAGCAGCCTGAACCGGAAAACCGTTATCTCTGCGTTGGATCGGTTAGAGGCTTGCGGGCTTATCGCTGACTCTGGAAAGCGCGTTGGCTCAACCAAACAAGTGAAGGTGTATACCGTCAACGTCGGCAAAGAGTCCCAAAATCGGAACAGTTCCGAAATTGGACGGAAACAGTCCCAAAAACGGGACACGGAACCTGTCTCTAACCTATCCTCAGAAGCTAAAGCTTCTTCGGAGTCAGCCAAATCATCCGAGTTTGATGAGTTCTGGAAATGCTACCCCCACAAAAAGGCTAAAGGCGCAGCCCTGAAGGCCTATCTCAAAGCCCGAAAGGTCATCGATCATGGAACGCTTGTCAGCGCAGTCGCTACTCAAGTCCGTTGGGGGGTCTGGGCAAACCCAGAATACAGCCCTCACGCCGCAACCTGGCTCAATGGTGAGCGATGGGCAGACGAACCTGACGCCAATACGGGCCAAGCTGGAAAGCCAAGCGCCGGAGGACACCGACAGAAACCTGCTTCAATGGTTGACATCCTCCTTGGGGATCGTGCCGCAGCCGCAAATCAGCCTGACTTATCCGGTGACGGGTGGCTACCAACGGACAGTGACGGGGTATTCATTCGAGGGTCTGACACAGGACAGCCGTTCTAGGGCTTTGGAGGCCACCTACAGCGCCATGACGCCTGCGACGGTCCAGCGATGCGAAGAACACGTTTCAACGCTCCACGCGGTCACAGCGCACCGGAATGACAGCGAGAATAGTTTAAGGCTTATCCTGCGGCTTTATGCGGACTGCCTAGCCAGGTTCCCGGCTGACGTGGCCAAGGCGGTGGTGGAGCGGTTTATCTATCGATCCGACAAGCCCAACTTTTTCCCGACGCTGTCCGAGATCAAGGACGCTTGCGACAAGGCAGCGGCTCAACGGCAGCAGCTTTTGGCATCGCTGGAAAATAAACGTTGACGCCACGAAATGCCGGTGACAATGTGTCGTCATGGAAACGACGAAATATCACCGCCCCGGCGTAAGATTAGACCCCCAAGACAAGGCGCTTTTGGATAAACTTGTCCGCGTCTATGGCTCTGAGGCTCAAGCTGTCCGAGTGGCTATTAGGGTTCTAGCCGAACGCTACGGTGCAGCATGACGCTCGCGATTGCATTGACGCAGGGTCATGTAGCCATGATCGACGACGAAGACGCGCACTTAGCTAATCAAAAATGGTTTGCTTCCGTGCGCGGTGGTGGTCGAGTTTATGCCTTTGACGGGAAGGAATACCTGCACCGAAAGGTTCTTGGCCTAAAACGCGGCGGGCCGCTAGTCGATCACATCAATGGCGACGGGCTGGACTGCCGACGAGAGAACCTTCGGGTTGCTACGCACAAAATAAACGGACGGAATGTTGCGGGGAGACAAACCAACAACAAGTCTGGTTTTTTAGGCGTCCACCGAGACGGTTCAAAGTTTGAGGCCCGCATCTGGATTGATGGCAAGAGCCGATACCTTGGCCGGTTTAGCACGGTGGAAGAAGCTAATGACGCTAGGCTTGCCGCAGAGTCTAATCTTTGGGGCATCCAGCCTCGCAGGGCTTGTGCCCACGAACAAAACAAAGGGGAGAGCGATAATGCTTGATACGCACCAGTTTTGCGACCACCGCCGCCATGCCGCTATGATGACGGACCAGGCTTCGCATCGTGGATGGGACTTCCGCCCGGCTGACGAGGTGCCGATGTGGCTCCGAGCCTTGGCCGAGGTGTTCCGCCCTCGCTCTCTCATTCTGCTGGCCGTGGTGGCTGGTGTCGTTTCGTTGTGGTGGCTGTGATGGGGGCGAAGCATACGGACGGCCCGTGGGCTTTCGAGTGCGGAGACCACTCACACCGCTATGTGCATGTAACTGACGCCGACGACAGGACCGTCCACTACAAATATGCGGCAGCGGGGCCAAACGAAGCGGCGCGCGACGAAGCCAACGCCCGCCTTATCGCCTCCGCTCCTGATCTGCTGGAGGCGCTGCAAAGCCTTGTCGCCAATCTGGCCGAGGGGGACTTCATAAGCGAGACGCGCATCGACGCCGCCCGCGCAGCCATCGCTCGCGCCACGGGAGAAGCAGCATGACCTGCGACGATATGGAGGGACGGACCCGCGCGCTTGCCGCGTGGCTGGATAGCTCCACCCACGAACCGTGGGCGTTCTCATCCGCGCAAGCCGCAGCCGACCTCCGCGCCCTCCTGCTCGACTACCAGGAGCGTGGACGGGCGTTGGAGCCGTTCGCGGCGGTTGCCGACCTCTACCGCGAAACCAAGCCTGACTACGCGTTTATTAATGCAGCGGCTGGGTTGACGGTTGGAGAATGCCGACGCGCCCGCGCCACCCTGAAAGGAAAGAGCCATGACTGACATAGCCGGTCTGCTGAAGAAGCTTTGGAGCGGGTGCATCTATATGCGCGACCGCAACACTAACTGCGTAGTGGACCCTGAAAAAACTGATGCACTGCTCGCCGAAGCAGCCGACACCCTTGAACGCCAAGCCGCTGAGATAGAGAGGCTGCGGGGGGCGCGGCGTCTGATTTACGACGCGATGGTCGCCACAAAGGCTTGCGGCCCGGAAGACCTGCACGTCGGTCGGGTTCAGGCTTACAGCCTTTCCCTTTCCGCTATCGACACCGCCCTTACAGGAGAAGACTAATGAAAAACGACAACAGAATCGCCGACTACATCGTGCCTGCCATTTTCTTCACGTGCGTAGCAGCGTGGCTCACACACATTATCGCCTGCCTCTCTACCGGGGCGTGGGGCTTTCTCATTGCGGGCGTGCTCTTCTTCCCCGTGGCCGTCATCCATGGTGTTGGTGTCTGGTTCGGAGCTTGGTGACATGACCATGACTGACACCTGGCACACCGAACTGACGCAGGACGGCGACCGCTGGTCCTTCACGCTGACGCAGAACGGCATCTGGCATAGCGGCGGGCGGAACTATCGGAGCCGAGCCGCTGCGCTCAAGGCCGCTAAATGGCACAAGTCGTGGCCAGAGCGTCCGTCGATTGCAGATGACTTGGTCGCGCTAGGACTAGCCTAATTCTGCGTCGGCATCGTCAAGAGTGCCGGGATCGGGCCGCAAGTCCGTAGCAGAGCGCGGGAAGGGTCTGCCGGTATAGGTGGCCCACCTAGCCCGCTTAGCGCTGGCCTTGCGGTTCAGGGTTTTAGCGGCTTCCATAAACAAAACGCTGGCAAAGGGATCAAGTGTCACGGCCTGACCCATATTTATGCTCCAGCAGGCTCATCTCCTCAAAGCACCAGGATCGAACGTGGCCACCCCATATCTTGGCCAGACAGACGCCAGAGCGCCACGTTCCGCCGCCCTTGTTCGCAAAGCCCTCAATGAAGCCGTTGGGCAGGGCTGTGGCGGCTGAATAGACGGTCGGGGTGCGAAACGGCCCGGATTTGTGTTCCGTTATCTGCGTGGCTCTGTGGTCATCCCCGTGGATTGTGTCGCACATGGCCTTATTGGCGTGTTGTCCCTGAGCCAGAGGCTTGCCGCGACCATTGAACGGAATGTGGGTGAAGCCCACCCCGTCAATAAACCGATACTCGCCATACATCGACGTTCGCCAGCCCCATTGGAGGAAGGCTTCCTCAACCATGTGAGCGTGAGAAATGCCGTCAGGGTGGAAATTGTCGTATTTCCAAGCGCGGTGTTCGTGGTTGCCGATCGTGATTAACTTGCGGGGCTTCAGCGCTCCTAGACCCCGCTGAAACTCTTTCTGCGAGGCGTGGAAACTGGCCAACTCTTGCTCAAATGTCGGCTTGGAAAAGCCCTCAAACGTCGCCCGGTCATTGAACGATGAAAAGCAATCCATCGTCATCCAATCGCCAACGGAAACCACCCAATCGACGTTGTGTTCTGCCGCAAACCGGCCAAGCCAATAAAACCGTTCTTTATTCGGCAAATGCGGGCTATCGTGAGCGTCACCGATAACGCAAACCACAATGGGCTTGCCGTCTGGCATCGGCTCTTTGATGTGGTCTTGGGAGACCATTGCCGGTGCGCCAGGTGTATGGTGCTGATACTGGCGAGGCCGATACAGCGTGTCGTCAGGCTCTAGGCCGTAGTTCACCTTAGCCGCCGCAAGCCTGCCGTTAAGAGTGCCACGCGATACGCCCCACGCATCAGCAGCGGCAGATGCTGCGCCAGCCCCCGACCCTCCCATTCCAGAGGGCCGAAAACCCTCCCTTAGCTTTGCCTCGACGCGCTCGATTGTCTCGACGGCTAGTTCACGGGAAAGAAGGGGCTGGGCCATCTCACGTCACCAAAAGCGCCAGAACGGGCGGGAAGGGGGTGTCAGCGCCTTTTGTTGAGCGTCGAAGGCTTGGACCGCCAAATCCCTGCGACCATTACACACGGCCAGCATAAGGCCCCTAGCGTCGTGCGTGACCTCTAAGTCAGCAATCGTCGGGCTATCCGGCAACATCGGCAACTGGCAAGGCGTCCGCGCGGCGTCCGGCAGGGTCAGGAGCGGGACAGATGACCGGGGTGACGATGCACAGCCGGTTATCAGCAGCCCGTATGCGAGCCACACGGTCAGGGTCAAGGGGCGTCTCAGCATCGTGTGCTTTCCTCGCGTCGATTTCAGCGTTACGCGAAAGTTCACGGATTACAACCTCTCGCGTGTGAAAGGTTTGTGTCGCACTTGCAATTTCCGCGTTACCCGCCGCCTCGCGCTCAAGCACGGACACTTCGCTTTCCAGCCGGTCAATCTTGCGGGCGTCGATCCCGAACGGGTCGAACTTGAGGCCGAGGAAGCTGGGTCGAGCCAAGCCCGCTAGGCCAAACACCACCACCGCAACCGCAGCAATGATAAGCCAGCCGGTCGGGGTGATGATGCGGAGATACTTCACGGATAACGTTTCCGATCCAGTTCAACGTGCGGGCCGTCCCTAAGGGACTTCCAGTCGCCTCCCCAGATAATCGGCACGTTCAGTTCTTTCGCCGCACGTTTGAAAGCCACCGCGACCTGACCATAAAGCGGCCAATCCCACCGCACCTTGCCGCCCACCAGGACCGCAAAGTCGATGGCATGGCCCGTAATATGACGGCTGTTCATCGTCTGCGATGCGCCCGCTGCCTTAAGTTCACGCTGGCGAGCGACCGACCGCAGGCCCTCCGTAATGGTGAAATCGTGCGGACTGTAGGTCAGGGCAAGTTCCACCACCTTGACCAGATCGGGGTGAACGCCCTTGAGCCGAGCGCGGGACCGCGAGCCGAGAACAAACGCCATTAGGAAATTCCCTTTAGTTTTTCCCACGACTTAATGCCAATGACCGCCGCCGCAAAAGCCAGCCAAATAGCCAAATAGCCTTCGTTCATGGGCTTGCCGATGACGTGGCCAATGCCAGCCGCATAGGCGACACCAAACACCGTCACCCAACCAGCCGTGGGACGCCACAGACGGTCGAACGCTTGCCAAGCCCAGTGTTTGCGAATCGGGTGGTCGGGCAGAGGAATGTCGGTCATGCTCCGTCCCTCTTTTCGATACGGTCCAGCTGCTCTTTCATGGCCCTGGTGCGTTCGTCTAGACGCGCCAGCGTTCCGTCAGCGAGAGGGCCGACGATGCGTTCAAGGCTGGCCACGCGCTGATTGATGCCGCCGCCCCAGAAAACGAGGATTGCGGTGTTAATGCCGAGCGTCACGATAACGCCAATCATGGCCCAGTTCAGCTTACGAGCGTCAGAATGCAGGGTCATGGCTACCTTCTATCGCCGGATCACAAAAGCACGATAGGTTGCATTGGCAGGGTCGATTGCCCCACCCGTGGGATTGAACGCGGTCACTGTCACGACGCCAGCCGAGGACACCCGCCCAGTCAGCATAAGGCTATTATTGGCCGATGACGACACTGCAACAACAGCATCCTGCGTCGCAACGTCCGTGGCCGTAATGGTGAATTCCGTGCTTGCGCCCGCTGCAATGCTGCCAAGGTCCGTCGTGGTGTTGAACTCAAGAGCCGGACGCAGGGCCACAGTCCCGCCGCTAGTCGTAGTCGGCAACGTGCCGGACTTTTGCCAATAGCGCCCGCCGTTAGTTGGGTCCCACCAGAAATGCTCGCCCACCCCCAACTGGCTGCCGGAAAGCGTAAGCGGGACCAGAAACTGAGTGCTGGTCTGGATGAAATCCGTCGAGGCACTTTCGGTCTTGATCCGCCCAATCCACCGCTTTGAGGAGTTGGTGGTTTTGACCATGTAGCCGTGCGTGGTGTCGATGGTTTCAGCCACGGTAGAGGCGACAATCTTCGGAGTGCCGTCGTCGTCGTAGAGGTAGATGTTATAAAGCGTGTTCGCCGTGATGGCCGCGCCTTCATCATCTAGCGACGAGTTCAGCAGGGTAACGCCCGTGTTAGGGATGCGCCATTCCACCCACTCGCCCGTGCGTGATGCGACGCCACCAGCCACGGAGTTATCAGGCCCGCGCATCCGCAAAACGGTCTTGTTGCCGGTCGCAAAACCAGACGGAGGACCGAAAGTTACAGCCGTGGCTCCGGCATTGCGGAGGAGGCAATCGTCTTCGACCTGGTCGAACTGCCAACCGATAAACCGACGCTGTCCGGTGTAATCAAAATCATCCCAAAGCGTCGTGCGGACCCGGCAGCTATTGCCAGCCGCGTTCGTGCCCGCCAGCCGGAATGCAAAGCCCTCGCCAAGCCTTGCGCGGACCTTCGTATTGACCCACTGAACGCCGCGAATGGTGTAGTCCTGCGCGTCGAAATCCACGCCAGCCCACGTTTTATAGGACTGGTTGCCGTGGAACTGGCAGACCTCAGAGCGCCAGTTGGTAATGCCCGTGCAAAAGACGTGGCGGCGATAGTTGTTTTCCCACGTCACAGCATGGGTCAAAACGCCGATGCCAAGGCCGGATTGCCCCTTAACAAAGAAGGCGCAGTTTTGGTTGACGGTGAAGCCGCACTGGTCTTGATGGACCAACTGGCCTTTCCAGCGCATCCCGCCGGACTGCGGTTCGTAATAACCGACCTCCGGGACACTCACGCCGTTCTGCTTGTAATACGTCGCTTGAACCACGGCACCACCGCCCGTGGCCGTAGAGGTAGCCGCCGTCGAATGCGTGATGGTGTAGGTGTCGTCAGTCAGTTTGGTGATGCGGTATTCACCGGAAATGGTGATGCCACCGACCGCCGTAGCGCCGGAGAACGTCACCGTGTCCGTGCTGTCCGCACCGAATGCCGTGTCCGTCACCGTGACCAGTGTTGAACCGCTCGTAACCGAGAACGGGTTGTTATTGATCGTGACCGGAGACAGCGGGTTATAGAGCGCCCCGTATGACGTGCTATCGACCGCCACAACCAGCTGCATCCGAATATTGGAACCGCCGCCCGTGGCCGTGCTGGTCGCGTTGCTCGCCGCCGTAATGGTGAAGGTATTGACGGTCGGGGTGGCAACCACCGCATACATTTTGTCAATGGTCAGCCCGCCAACCGCAGTGGCATCGCTAAACACTACAAGATTGCCAACGCTCAGGCCGTGTGATGCTGCCGTTACCGTGACCGTTGCAGAGCCACTAGTGGTGGCAAACGGATCAGTGCCAAGCGAGACGACAGAGCCGGACGCTTGATACAGCGAGAACGTCGTGGCGGTTGGAGACGGGCCGACATACCGATCAAGTTCATTCAGGCCGGTCATTGGAGCGCGGAGCGTGACAGCCGCACCACCACCCGTGGCCGAACCCGACGCGGCAGAGCTATGCAGGATCATGAAGGTGTTAGTAGTCGGGACTGCTGCGACCTGGTATGCCCCCGCAACCGTAATCCCACCCACCGCCGTAGCACCTGCGAAGAAGATATTATCCCCCTCAACAAACCCGTGCGCCGTGTCTGCAATCGTCACCGCCGCCGAACCGGCCACCGTCGTAATCGGGTCAGCCCCAAGCGTCACGGTAGAGTTGATGCCCCACAGCTTCACGCGGTCACCCGGCACGAAGATATGAGCAGAACGCTCAGGCGTCACAGTCGGGATTTGCAGGGGCGAAACCGTCACCACCGCAGGACTGGCGTTGCTAATCCCCGTGATGTGAAAATACTCGTTCTTGCCGCAGCCCTGAATGAAGACGTGCTTCATGTGGGTGAAGCTGCCCTCGTTGCGCGAGGCCGAGCCGGTGGCGTCAATACCCCACCCTTGGCAGCTTTCAATCCAGAGGCTCTCGAAAGCCATCATGTTCCAGCCGTCATCGGGGAAATCCCCGTTGACCATGACGATGGCCGATCCCGTCATGCCGCGAATGTGGCACTGCGAAATCTTGGACTGATAGACGTTGCGGAACTTAAACACGGACGAGTTAGCCACCGAACCGGAGCCAACAAACGCAATATTCTCAACCAAAAGACCCTGCTGCGCCCGATAGGCGTAGGGGTCGGGATTGGTCACATCCACATCAAACGCAAAGCCATTCGGCACCATCGGGCGAATGACGGAAAGCGCCATGCCGTCACCGACAAGCCAGAGGCCGGGAGCAAACGCACCAGGGACTGCCGGAGGCTG
>Ga0181352_1001082_pt1 | contig 10907 bp, 24 predicted proteins | sample Fa13VDMLBSN_FD_130103 | JGI IMG/M metagenome (GOLD analysis project Ga0181352, IMG submission 130103) | Freshwater viral communities from Lake Michigan, USA - Fa13.VD.MLB.S.N | ecosystem: Environmental > Aquatic > Freshwater > Lake | place: USA: Michigan | collected 2013-09-23 | reverse complement strand
GCGGGCCGTCTCGACCAGCTTGGCGATGGCCTTGCGTTCCTTGGCGAGTTCGTAGGTGGATTTGCCATTGCCGGTGATCTGCTCGATCTCCTTGCGGGCCTGCTCGATGCTGTTCGATGCCGCGCCGCCGGGGCCGTCCGCGAACTCCTGCTTCACCTCGCGCAGGTACTTGTCGTCCTCAAACAGGCCCATGTGAATGTCGGCGCCCATGCCGATCTGCTTCATGGCGTTGGAGAGCGCGTCGGTGTAGGATGCCTTGAAGGCTTCGTCGTTGGTGAACGGGCCGTACTTGTTTGTGCCCAGCACCTTGTCACCACCGACGCCGTAGACGGTGGAGCGAGTGCCCACCACACCGTGGCTCTGCATGTACCAAAGCGCCACAGTGCAGAAGACGAGGATTTCGTTACCGGCGTTCACGGTCTGGAACTCGGGCTTGTCCATGCCCCAGCCAGTGCCAGCAGGACCGAACTGCTCGGTCAGCCGCTTGGTGAGCCAGATCGGCTTGATGGCCGTGCCCTGGAAGCCGCCGGCACGCTTGAAAGGCTTCGTATGCTTGGGGTCTGTCTTGGACAGGGCATCCCAGATCCGCATATTCTCAGTCATCGGCTGGCCTCCAAATTCATCGGGCGATCACGCGGGTACTCGGCAAGGAACGGCTCGATCTCACGCACGGTGAGCGAGACGGCCTCGCGCAGGTCGGACAGCGGGCGGCCCGCGTCGATCATGCCGATGATCTTCCACAGACGGTCGGCGGTGGCCTTGCGCTCCCATGGATAGAGCGTGACGGGAAGTGAGTCGGGCATCATCTCTCCTAGGTTGAAAATACGGCAACAGCGACAAGGCCGAGCGCGATGCAGACCACGGCAACAGCAGCCCATGGGATGCTGCGGTCAGGCTCTGCATGGAAGAACGCGGCGAACTCGGGATGATAATGGGAGCCAGTCCTCGGATCGTGCGGCTGGTCGCCTATGTTGCGGACTTCCTCGCTCATGGCTCTTCCGCCTCGGCTTCCCACTTGTCGATCAGCGCCTGTTGTTCTGCGGAGAACGGCCTATCGTGCCGCCTGAGAGGATGGGCCGCGTTCGCGTAGGCTTCGCGCGGGTCGTCGTCCTCCATGCAGTCGATGCACAGCAGTTGATGGGCGCGGCCATACTTGGAAGCGGGCGCTTCCTCGCAGCCGTCGTCGCTGTCCTTGATGTTGTCGCACTTGGCGCAGAGAAACATGCTCATCGCCGTGCCTCCGCGCGCTGGGTCCACAGATCGAACGCCTCGGTGAGCATCGAGACATCGAGCGTGAGGGATTCGGGCGCGATCCCGGCATCGTCGGCGCGCTTCTGGAAGCGGCCATGCAGGTCGCTCAGCAGGTCCAAGATGCTGCCAGCGAAGTCAGCGCCCTTGGCGTCGATGGCTGCGACATCGGGCGCCGAGTAGGTGGATTCCCGGACATCATTCAGGCAGTCGAGGAAGTCGCGCGCCTTGGTCTCCAGGCGGTCGAGTTCTTCCTTGGCGTTGTCCCATTGATCGAGGACGGCGTTGCCTCGTGCGCGGCGGTTGGCCTCCCACGCCATGTCGGCGCGGTAGTCATGGCGAGCCTTCTCGATGCGGGTTTCACCCGGCGCGGCCTTGGGCTGCGAGGTGTCCCAAAGAACGTATGGCTGATTGGTGTCAGGCATTGCGTCTCTCCCTATCTGATGGGGAGGATATTCGTTTATCGTACAACCATGGTCAACGGAAATAGTACACGAAAAACGAATAAGCAATAAAGTTGCGTATTCAGGTATTCGGGTGGGAAATGCCAGCAGTGCTGGCGGACGGCCCTAGCGGCGGCGCGATCCGAAGATTTTGTGGACGGTCTTCCACTCCGCTGCCGACTTTATCTGCGTCTTGGGCGGGTTGAACTGCTGGACCTTATAGCCGTCCGGCGTGATTTCGAGGATACGGCGGACGCGCTTGTGGCCCTTGTCGTTTGTGAACACGGCGTCAGCACCAGGGGCGAGCGGCTTGGTCGGATCAACGACGAACGTATCGCCCCGATCATATGCCGGGCTCATCGTGTCCTGTGAACAATAGAAGCCATACGCGAGCTTGTTGCCGCGAAGGGCAGGGGATCGGTCGATATGATCCACCGCTGCCTCAGTAAAAGCGAACTGGCCGTTCCCCATGTCAAGCGCCCCATATACCGGCAAATCACGCAGATCGGGATTGTAATCGAACTCTACATCGAGCGGCGTTAGTTCGCCGCCGGGCACTGCCTTTCCGGCAAGCCGACTAATCACAGTCTGTGCGGGCCACTCCAAAAACCGTGCGAGCGGTTCAACTTCTCCGAGTTGTATCCGCCGCGTCCCTGCAATTAGATCATAGACGCGGGCGTTGTTGATTCCAAGAGCGCGTGAAAGCCCGATCTTCGACTTCCCCAATTCGTGAAGTCGCTCCTCGATCCAGGGCCGTGGCGTGACTTTCTTTGCCATGTCCGGACGTAATGTCCGAATTGGTGCCGAGTCTATGAGGCTCTTTGTCATAATCGCACAGCGAATGTTGAATAATTATTGCGTACTGTTCTTTTATTGAATAGTCTGTTGACCTCACTTGTGCGATTTGCGAATATGCCTCGCATGCAAGAGCTTCCAGCCCGCGAAACCCTCAAGCGCCTTGGCGGCATCAATGCCGTCGCAAGGGCTCTCGGAACCTCCACCGGCACTGTGCATGCGTGGACCGAAGAGAAGGCCAAGAAGTCCGACACGATTCCGCGCTGGTGGTACGAGTCGATCAAGGCTCTGGCCGCGCGTGAAGGCGTGACGCTTCCGAAGCCGCTGCCCAAGGCCGCCAAGCCCCGCAAGCGGAAGGTGGCGGCGTGAGCGCGGCGCACTCCGAAGCGCGCATGCGTATGTTGACCCAGCCGGGCCACCTCTACGCCGCCTATTCCAAGGGGGAGTGCTGGATCAAGGTCGGCTTCTCGCTCGACGTTGATCGCCGCTTGGGCGAGATCAGCCATCGCTTTCGCCATCTCGCCCCGTTTACTCTGATCGGCAAGACGCCCTCCGTGTACGCTGCGGAGCGGCAAATCCACCGTATCCTTGCACCGTTTCGGCATCACCGCATCGGCCTCTCGCGCGAACTCTATCTCGCGATCCCGGTGGTTGAGAGTGTCGTCAAGACCGTGGTTGCGGGCATCGACCGCCCGGAAATGGACTACCGCGCCGTCCATGAGTGCGTGAAGTGGGCCATCAAGCAAGCCTACGTTGAGCCGATCCCTGATCTTGTGCGCGACCTCTATCGGCAAGCGTATCAAAGCAACTACCGAGAACTGCCGTGAGCGCCGCCGCTAAGCGCAAGGCCCCGAGGCCGGCCGATGTAGGGCAGGCGAAGCCCTTCATCGAGCGCGCGGCTGCGGTCATGACGCAGCAGAAGGAGCTTGGCAGCGACCTCACCGACATCTGCAGCCAGGCGAAGGAAACGGCGGGCCTGGACCCTACGATGATCCGGTTCGCCGCCCGCGAAAGCCTGATGGATAAGGCCAAACGCCAAGAGCGTGACGACAAGCGGGAACAGTATCTGCATGCGGTTGGTCTCGCGGTGGCTGCGGTCGAGTCTGGCGAAGTGTCCGTGAGGAAGGCGGCCAAGCTCTACAGCATCGGAAAGACTAGCGTTTACAAGGCCCTCGGTGTCCGCGCCGTGTCCGCCGACCCAGAGACGGGCGAGCTTCCGCGCGACATGGTCGAAGGCGACATTGGCGAATGGAGGCCGGAAGGCGGCGATGGTCGCCCCGGTCCTCGTCCGCTGCTGCCCATCGCGGGTGCCTGGCACTTCATCACCGCCCCTGTCCTTGAGCAGCTAGCCGCCGAGGAAGCGGAGAGGGCAGAGAAGGAAGCCGAACGCGAGCGCAAGCGTGCCGAGCGTCTTGCCTTGGTCGAACGGAACCGCGCCATCGACGCCGACCCGCTCGATTTCCCGCCACACCTGCGTCGCGCTCCGGTGCCCGCATGATCCTCGACATCGCCTTTGAGATCATCAGCTTCACCGCGCCTTGGGTAGTGGCTGCGTTGCTTTTGTTCCTCGCTGAAATGGTGATGGAGCCATGAGTGGGAGTGCCTCCGCGCTTCGCGCTCCGGGGGAACTGGTCGAGCGACCTTCCTGCTCCGGTATGCGCGTGCTGGTCGCGTGCGAATTTTCCGGCGTTGTCCGGGATGCGTTTGCCGCGCTGGGTCACGACGCCTGGTCATGCGACCTGCTGCCGAGTGAGCGGGGTGACAACCTGAATCATCTCCAGGGCGACGCGCTGAAGGTGTTGCGCCTTGGCTGGGATCTGATGATTGCCCATCCGCCCTGCACGCATCTGGCCGTCAGCGGCGCGCGCTGGTTTGGAGAGAAGGTGGCCGAGCAGGCCGAGGCGCTGGATTTCGTGCGCTGCCTTCTCGACGCGCCGATCCCGCGCATTGCGCTGGAAAATCCCATTCCCATTATCTCCAGCCGCATCCGCAAGCCGGACCAGATCATTCAGCCCTGGCAGTTCGGTCACGGCGAGACCAAGGCCACCTGCCTGTGGCTCAAGGGGCTGCCAAAACTTCAGCCCACGAAAGTCGTGGAAGGCCGCGAGGCGCGCGTTCACCGCATGCCGCCCGGCCCGGATCGCTGGAAGGAACGCAGCCGGACCTTTGAAGGCATCGCGCAAGCCATGGCCCAGCAGTGGGGCGGCGACGCCCGGCAGGTGGCGGCATGATTTCACCGAATGGAAGCCCGGCCGAGCTGTGCGGGGCGATCTTCGCCCGGCCGGGGTGCGGGCGGGGATGCCCACAACCAAATGACGTTTCCGAAATCAGCGCGAGCCTTTGGGCCGCTGATCTGCCGCGCTCTTCCTCCCGGTCCGCGCTGGCAGGCCCCGACCGCGTTCCTCCCCTGGCCGGTCGGGGCGATCCTTACGGCCCCGCTGTCTCCACCGCTGGGCTTACTAGCGCCGCCAGTGTCGCCTTTGGGCGTGCTGGCGGCGTCTTTTTCCTGAATTTCGACGCGAGCGCGTCGCCCTGCTTGGCGGCTGACGATGCGGCTCGCGATGGTGCCGAGAGAGTTCCATGTGTCGGCCTTGCTCATGCCCATCAAGGTAGGAGCAAGCATGTTCAGGCATCCGAACAAGTCTTCCGGGAACGCGGAGAAGTCTTCCATGAGCGCGGTTGAAATCGCTCGCAGCAAGCTCTGCGACCTCGCCGGCCCTCGCGGCTGGCACGACACGCGCGAGGCTTGGCTGGCGCGCGGCGCGAGGAAGGCCGGCATTTCAATCAGGCGTGCGCGTGCGTTGTTCTACCACGAGCCAATGAAACTGGGGGCCGATGAATACCTTGCAATCGAGCGCGCTTACCAAAGCGCCCATGAAGCTGTGGCGAGAATTTCAACACTGGCGAGCGATGCGGATCTACGCGCGGGTCGTGGCGATGGCGCACGAAGCGGAGAGGCTGTCCGCAAAGGCTGACCGGCTGATCGGCAAGAACGTCCAGCCGCCGATGCCGCTTTTCGCGAATCTACCTGACAGGGGAGAGGGATGATGGGTGCAGGATCGTTGAGTTACGTCGCGGAAAGCGACACCGGCCATATGACAATGATGCACGCGCGGCTGAAGCGCCTGCACGACAGCATGAGGGCCAAGGGTGCATCGGAGGCGGCCATCGCACGGCTGCCCAAGCTGCCGCTGCGGATGAAGCCGCTGGGCGAGGGATTGCCGCCGATCCTGCTGGCGAAGAAGCCGCATCCCCGCGCGAACAACGAAGTCTGCACGCCCATTGCCAAGCGGCCCCACCGGGCAATCAATCTGGTGGCCCGCGAGTATCGCCAAAATCTGGTGCATTTCATGGAAGCGCGGGCGAAGAACCTCCGCACCGAGATTGTGGCCGTTCTGTCCAAGGCCAGCGGCCTCAGCGAGTACATGCTGTGCGGCCCTGGCAACGGCAAACTGCCTTCCCGCGTGCGCTCGATCGGCATGATGGCGGCGCGGGAAAACGGCATGACGACCGAACAGGCGGCGGCGATCTTCGGCCGTGAGCGCACCGCCGTCACCCATGCCCGCTCCAATCTGCCGGGCTGGCTGGAAGAGGATGCAGAGCTGCGCCGGATCAAGGCCGCGCTCGATGAAGCACTGGCAGGAACGTCGCCCGCTGGAGGCCAGCTATGAAAACAGGCACCCGCAAACGCGACTACGGCTGGACCGAAGCCGAGGAAGAATTGCACGAAGGCGTTCACCCGGAGGTGGTCGCGGCGCGCATGGGTGAGCCTGTCTCCTATGTTCTGGAAGTCGCGGACCAGCAGGGGTGGGCTGTGACGTGGAAAGGCCCAACCGCAAAACAGATTCTGGCTGCATTTGAGCGGGGCGACGCATGAACCGCCAGACCCTCAAGCAGCGCCGCCTGTTGGCCCGCGCCGAACGAAAGCGCGAAGAGGCCGAACGCCGGTATCACAAGACCCGCTCCCATGCCGCGCTGATCCGGCTCAAGGACTGCGTGACGGCTGCTCTGGCGTTGACGCCGCGTGCAGGGGTGCGGGTGTGAAGCGCGCCAACAAGTACGGCGCCAAGCCCCAGGTGGTGGACGGCGTGAGGTTCGATTCCAAGCGCGAACTGCGCCGCTGGGGCGAGTTACAGATCCGCGAGCGTGCGGGCGAAATCAGCAAGCTAGAGCGGCAGGTGACTTATGTGCTTGCTCCCTCGGTGAAGATCGAGGGCGAGAGCCGCGCCAGACCCGCGCTCCGCTACAAGGCCGACTTCCGGTACGTCGAGGCCGGCCAGACGATCGTTGCCGACGCCAAGGGCCACGCAGACGAGGCCTTCCGCATCCGCCAGCACCTCATGAAGTCGGTGCATGGCATAGACGTGAGGCTGTCATGATCCTCAGCGACGTTGAGCAGCTTCAGAAGGTCGCCGCCGAGGTGTCTGACGGGCAACGCTGCGCGCACTGCCTGCGCTGGGTGGGCGAGCGCAAGGGACCGCCCATCTGGGGCTGCTACACCTGCACGAAGGAAGATGCCGAATGGCTTGGCACGCCTATGCCGGGGCGCGCGTAGCATGATCCTCCGCGCCAAAAAATGGGAAGAGTTCCAGCACTACAAGGACCGCGATCCGCCGTGGATCAAGCTCCACAAGCGGATGCTGGACGACCGCGTATTCCACCGCTTGCCGGATGCTAGCAGGGCGCTAGCGCCGATGGTTTGGCTGCTCTGTAGCGAGTCGAGCGACGGCACAATCAAGGACGCGGTTGCCGAGATTTCGTTCCGCCTCCGCATGACCGAGAAGAAAGCCGAGGAAGCACTTAACCCATTGATCGAGGCCGGTTTCTTCATTGTGGAGCAAGATGCTAGCGCGGCGCTAGCGCCATGCGAGCAAGATGCTACTCAGAGAGAGAGGCAGAGTAGAGACAGAGAAGAGGAAGAGGGCGCGTTCGCTGAGTTCATCAAGGCAGCGGGGAAGCATGGCTGGCCGAAGCCTCAGAAACTCGACGCCGCCCGCCGCAAGAAACTGAGGGCTCGCCTTGATGAGCATGGGGCCGCCGGATGGCAGGTCATGCTGGGCAAGGCGTCCGCCTCCGACTTCCTGTGCAGCAAGTTCGCCCTGACGCTCGATTGGGTTCTGGAGCCCAAGAACTTCGCCAAGGTGATCGAGGGCAACTACGACGCCAAGAGCCAGCCACAGAATGCGAACGGCGCGGGTATGCCGCCCTCTGAGCCATGGGAGCAGCGCGTGCGAGGCTACAAGCCCGGCGGGTTCTGGAAGCCGAACGATTGGGGACCGCCGCCTGAAAGCCCGTCAACGCGCGTTCCTGCGCCGATCCTGGCGGCATGGCGACAGCAAGGAGCAGACGCATGACCAATCCAGTCCGCGCGGCTTGGGCAACACCGCAGGAGATGGCTGCGTGAGCAGGGAGGAAATCATCGGGGATTGCCGCCTGATTTTGGGCGATTGTCTGGAAATCCTTCCGACGCTCGGCAGGGTCGATGCGGTCGTGACAGACCCGCCTTATGGGATGGCGCTAGATACGGATTACAGCGGCTTTAATGGTTGGGGCGGCAAGGGGCACGCCTACGAAGCAGTTATAGGCGATGATCGCCCGTTTGATCCCCGCCCGCTGCTACATCTCGCACCCGTCTGCATTCTTTGGGGGGCCAATCACTTCGCCTCTCGTTTGCCCGATAGTGGCGGTTGGCTGGTGTTCAACAAACGCGGCGACGGGAAGCCGTCCGAAATATGTTTTGGTGATTGCGAGTTAGCTTGGGGTAATCGAATAAAATCGGTGCGGATGTTCTCCCAGATTTGGCATGGCGTTTCGCGCTGGTCATCCGAGGGACGCCATCACCCAACCCAAAAGTCAGTCGGCCTGATGGAATGGTGCATAACGCAGGCGGGCGGCCCCCAGACCATCCTTGACCCATATATGGGCTCCGGCACAACGGGCGTCGCCTGCGTCAACCTTGGCCGCAAGTTCATCGGCATCGAGATTGAGCCCCGCTATTTCGACATCGCCTGCAAGCGCATCGAGGCGGCCTACGCGCAACCCCGCCTCTTTGCCGAGCCCACACCCAAACCGAAACAAGAGGCCCTGTTATGAGCAGGAAGGTGGCCGCCCTGGTTCTCCCCGACGCCGAAGGCGGAGGCACAAATATAACTGGCTCAGCGCAAGTGCGCTTCGCGGAGACTGAGGCAAGCAGGAGTGCGAGATGAGCGATCCATTCAAGATTGGAGGCCCCGCGCTCGTTAGCTTCAGCGGCGGTCGCACGAGCGGCTACATGCTCTGGCGCATCCTACAGGCGCACGGCGGGACGTTGCCGCCTGACGTGCATGTGACGTTTGCCAACACCGGTAAGGAGATGCCGCAGACGCTCGACTTCGTGAAGGCGTGCCAAGATCAGTGGGGCGTTCACATCGAGTGGCTGGAATACGAGGCCAGCGACGATCCGCAGAATCGTTGGACGGCCGTTACTCACGACAACGCCTCCCGCAATGGAGAGCCGTTCAAGGCGCTAATCAGGGCCAAGCAATACCTGCCCAACCCCGTCACCCGCTTCTGCACCATTGAGCTGAAGATTCGGCCGATGAAGTTTTTTGCCCAGCAAGTAATGGGCTGGGAGACATGGACGAACGTGCTGGGATTGCGCGCTGATGAGCCGAGCCGGGTCGCCAAAAGCCGGAACAATTCGGACGTATGGGACAACGCCATGCCGCTGGCAGTGGCGGGCATCACGAAGTCCGACGTGGCGCAATTCTGGCTGCGCCAAAACTTCGACCTAATGCTGCCAAACATCAATGGCAAGACCGCACTAGGGAACTGCGACCTGTGCTTTCTGAAATCTGCCGCGACTATTTCAGCGATCATCCGCGCCAACCCCGACAGCGCCCGCTGGTGGATAGAGGCTGAGGCTGAGGCTGAGGCTTTGGCGAGTAAGCCGTCTGGCGCGGTCTTTCGTTCCGACCGCCCGAGTTACGCCGAGATGGCAAAGGCTGTCCGCGAACAGCGCAATTTCGACTATGGCACGCGCGACGAACTGATCGACTGCTTTTGCGGAGAGGCGGCATGAGCAGGAAGGTCTCGATGCAGCACTCCCCGAGCGAAGCGAGGCAGTCCTAAATGTCCCGTCGCTACCGTACATGGACTCCAGACGACACGGCCACCCTATGGAGGATGCACCTGTCCCACCATGACCATGAGATTGCGGAGGAGACGGGACACGCCAAAGACACCGTGCAGCGCCACAGGTCCGCCCTTGGACTCCCGGCCTACTACGGCAGCCGATACGGGCGATGGGAGGATCTACCCCCCGCATCCTTGGCTGCGATTCGCCGCGCTGCTAGGATGGCGGCATGACGATGCTTGAGCGCGTGGCACAAGCTATTGAGGCTGAACACGACCGCCAATTTCCAGACAATCTACCCAAGACGCGGGCCGAGCAGGCCAGATTGTTTGCCCGCGCCGCTCTAGAGGTGATGCGCAATCCGGATTATGCAATGGAGACTGCATATTGGAGGGCGATGGGTGGCGATCGCTGCAATCCAGACGAGTGCCTTGAAGCCATGATAGACGCCGCGCTGAAGTAGGGCCGCACAACCCTCTTGACTTCCTAAGTCGGAACTAAATAGCTAGTCGTATGTGGCAAGAACACTCGACGCCTTGCGGCATATCCTCGACGAGCGCACCGACAAAAGCCGGGGCGCCGATGCGTGCTGGCCTTGGGAAGGCAGCCGTAACGAAGGTGGCTACGGCCTCGTAAAAGGCCACCTCGCACATCGCCTCGCGTGGCAGTGTTCAAAAGGCCCCATCCCGCGTTCCGCGATGGTCTGTCACCGCTGTGACAACCGCAAGTGTGTGAACCCGGCCCATCTATTCCTCGGGACCGCCAAGGCAAACTCGGAAGACGCCAAAATGAAGGGCCGCATCGTGTCGTGCGGCCTCCGAGGACTGCGCGCGCTAGGGCCTATTCGGAGCAATCAACTGGCTCGCGAGAATTGGGAAGAAGCCAACTCTCCAGACGCTCACGATTTCCATATCGGGGCAAGGAGTTAGCGGTTGGGCTCCCCGGCAAAGAAAGCACCATCAGGTCCGTTCGCAGACAAGCCTTATCGTGAGGCTTTGCGCGTCGCTGTGAAGCGGCCGTTGAACGACGACGCCAAGGGCAAGACCAAGCTCGACCGCATTGCTGCGGCACTCGTCCAGCAGGCCTGTGACGGCGACGTGCCGGCCATCAAGGAAATCGGCGACCGGCTGGACGGCAAGGTGCCACAGGCGGTGATGGGTGAGGGCGGCGGCCCTGTTGCATTGGCGGTCTCATGGCTGCCACCGCAGTAACCATCCCCTACGCCCCCCGCCGGCCGTTCATGCCCTACCACATGACGGATCGGCGCTGGCGTGTGATTGTTGCCCATCGCCGGGCGGGCAAGACCG
>Ga0181352_1001081_pt1 | contig 10908 bp, 10 predicted proteins | sample Fa13VDMLBSN_FD_130103 | JGI IMG/M metagenome (GOLD analysis project Ga0181352, IMG submission 130103) | Freshwater viral communities from Lake Michigan, USA - Fa13.VD.MLB.S.N | ecosystem: Environmental > Aquatic > Freshwater > Lake | place: USA: Michigan | collected 2013-09-23 | reverse complement strand
TTAAAATGAGCAAAGAAAAAGAAGTTAAAGAAGAGAATCCTTTTGAAGGATTCAATCTTTTAAAAGATGATGCATTAGCTGCACCAGAAAAGGAAGTTAAAGCTAAAAAGGAAACAACAGAAAGTAAAGAAGTTATTGAAGACAATGATGATACATCAAATGAGGATGTATTTGATTCTGCAAAGAAAGAAGTTGATGAAATAATTTCTAAGAAATCTAATAAGAAATCTGAACCTAAAGAAGAAGTTGGCGAGGAATATTCTGAAACTGAAGAAGAAGAAGAAGAAGAAGAATCTGAAGAAGGAAGTTTAAAGCCTTTTATTAGCCACATGGCAAATAAGGGCTTGCTTGATTGGGATGAGAATGATGAAGAGTTTGAAGACTCTGAAGAATATCTAGAAAAGATTCAGGCTAAAACAATTACAAATGGTATCTCTAAATGGAGATCTGGATATGATGAGGATACTCAGAAATATTTAGAGTTTGTTGAGAATGGTGGTAGACCATCTGATTTCCACAAATACTATTACAATGATTCAACATTCTCTGGATTAAGACTTGAAGGTGATGAAGAAGCTCAGAAGCATGTTATTAGAGAAGGTCTAATTGCAGCTGGTTGGGAAGATGAAGATGAGATTAATGATGAGATTTCTTTGTATGAAGATGCAGGGAAATTAGAAGCTAAAGCTGAATCACATCTCAAGAGACTTCAAAAATTAGAAGGAGAACAAAAAGACATCCTAGTTGCCTCTCAAAAAAGATATGCTGAAGAGCAGAAAGAAGTTAAGAGACAAGAATGGGATTCTTTTAAAAAAGGTTTATTTGAGAAAGAAGAAATATCTGGATTCAAATTTAATTCTAAAACTAAACAAGATCTTTGGGATTATATGACCAAGGTTGTTGATAAGAAAACAGGAGCCACTGCATATCAAAAGGATTCAATTGATAAAGGACCAGAAGCAAGATACATCTTTGCATACCTAATGAAAAACAATTGGGATGCTAGTAAACTTGAAAAGAACCTAAAGAATAAAGTTGTTAGTGAAGTTAAAAAGAAACTATCAAACTATTCAGATGGAAGAAGCAAGATTAAGTCTGGAACTACAAGAGAAGAAAAAGAGCAGACAAATAGCTTTGCTGGATTTAGAAAACTAGCTGTATAAATAAAAATTTAATTAAACAATCAAATATAAACAAAAATGCAAATAAGTGGATTACAAATAAGCCAAGGTAACTGGCATGCTGGTTTAACCCAAGCAACACACTTACGTACTTTCTTCTTAACTGAGCCTGAAATGGCTAGTCAAGTTGTAACACGTATTTATAACAAACAAAATGGTTTTAAAAATGCTTTGTCTTTGTTGACAGGTGGCGTTGGTAAAGCTAAAGAACTAAATGACATTATCTACCGTTGGGGTGTAATGGGAGATAGCCGTAAGGCAGTGCCTATCACTAAAGCTGTATTTAATGGAGCAACAACTTATCCTGGTATTGCATCTTCAACATTCCAAATTGGAGTTGGTGAAAAATGGTTTACAGAAGGTGACGTTTTAATTCCAGATGATGCACGTTATTCTTTCAGAGTAGTTTCTGCAGTTGAGTATGATGGAGTTGACTTCATTATGACATGTCAAATGGTTACAAACAATCAAGCTGATTACATTCCTGCAGCTTTATTAGCAGTTGGAAAAGAATTGTCTAAAGATTTCAACATTGTTGAAAATGACCATTCCCGTACATCAGGAGAAACACACTATGCAACTCCACTTATGTTGGAGAATTATATGACTACATTGCGTAAGTCTTATAGCATTACAGGTGCTGCTCATGACAAAGTTCTAAACATTAAATTAACTAATCCAGATGGTTCTGAACAAGCATCAACTTGGGTTAAGTATAATGAGTGGGAATTTTGGTGTCAGTGGATGGATGAAGTAGAAATCATGTTGATGTATGGTAAGTCTAATGTTAAGACTAATGGTACAACTGATATGAAAGGTGCTTCTGGAAACACTATCTATACTGGTGCTGGATTAGAACAACAAATTGCTGCTGGTAACAAACGTTACTACACAACTTTAACTGAAGACACTATCCGTAAGTTCATGAATGACTTGTCATACAATGGTACTGAAGATGGTCCTCGTGAGTATGTTGCTCTATGTGGCCGTGGATTCATGGATTTGTTTGACCAGGCAATGAAAGCTTCTGCTTCAAGATTCACATTAGTGGATAGTAAATTCATCTCTGGTTCAGGTCAAGACTTGCAATTAGGTGGTCAGTTCACTAAATACACAGGTTTGAATGGAGATTCATTTGTGTTACAAGAATACAAACCATACAACTCTACAATGAGAAATCGTTTGTTGCACCCTCACACTGGTTTACCAGCTGAGTCTTATAAAGCAACATTCTTGAATTTCAAGTCTTACTCTAAAGGTGAACCATCTATCCAAAAAGTATATACTAAAGGTCGTGAGACTGTAAGTACTTATGTTGAAGGCATGTATGGCCCTTATGGTCCTAAGAAAAACGGAACATCTGCTACAGCTGTTGATGGATATGAATTCCATATCATGACAGAACAAGGTGTATTGTTACGTGACCCTAGTAATGCTGCTCAATTTATTTTGGACGTAGATTCTATGTCTTAATAAAATACTAATGATAATGTGGAGAGGACTTAAAACATCCTCTCTACATTTATTATTAAATTAAAAGTTAATTAAGTTGCTAATTAGTGATTTAATCTGTATATTAAGAATACAACAAAAGATCAAAAGGAAACATTTAAAAAAAAGGAAAATTAAAATGGAACAAAAAACGTACATCATCAAACCACATGTTAAGGCTAAATTCTCAGGAGTTTCTTCCCTACCTAAAACAAGAACAGTTTATACTGGAGCTCAATTAGATCATGATGGATTATATAAAACAGGACTAACTCACAAAGAGGAAGTTGAATATGCAGAAGAACTAGGATTGCCTAAAGGACATTTTAGTAAAACTAATGCAGAATTTTGGGGACAATTAGAACTAAGACTAAACAATGACAAGCCTACTAAATTTCCAACATCATCAATTATGGATGTTGTTAAATTTAAAGCACTTTGTGAAAGAAGTAATGTTGCTAAGAGTTCTTTAGAAATTAAAGCAAACCCTAATGTTGAATTCTTTGTTGAAGATTTAGAATCACAAGCAAAAGAATTAGAACTACAAGCTGATGTTGAATTAACTGCAATGGAAAAATTCTCAGCAACAACTACAGCAGAAAAGAAAGGCTTGCTTAAAATATTAAATGGATTTGAAAGAGTTCCTATGCGTGGAATTGATAACTTGTCTGAGACAATTATTAAAGCTGAATTGTATAAGAAGCTTAAGAATGATCCAAAGAAGTTCATTGAAATTGCATCAGATAAAGATTTGTCAACCAGAGTTATGATTGAAGAATTACTTGAGCAAGGAAAGCTTACAAAGAAATCAAACTACTATGTTTATGAGGGAGAATCTCTTGGATCATCTATTGATGGTGTATTAGAATTCTTTAAAGATCCTAAAAAGCAATCAATTAAAATTGCTGCTAAACAAGATGTAAAGAAACCTACTAAAGAAGATTAATAGATGACTGCACCAGAAATGGTAGTTGCATTTAAGTTTAGGTTAGATAAAGCAGACAGTTTAAATTATCCAAACTTTGACAATACAGAAATTGACTTGTTATTAAATCAAGCTCAAGAGAGATTAGTCAAACAAAGATATGGGTCTAACAATATCAAGAGAGAATCTTTTGAAGAAACTCAAAAGAGAACTGAAGACTTAAAAGCAATTGTATCAAATGCTATACTTGCTCCATTACCTAATGCTATTGATAATATAGATGTTACAGCACAGTTTGTAAATCTACCTCAAGATCATTGGTTTATTTTACAAGAAAGAGCACTTATATCTTATCCAGATTGTAACAATGCTCAGGTTCAGGAAACAGTTAATGTATATGGAATTCAGCATAATGATATAAATAAGGTTATAGGTAATGCATTTCTTAAGGCAAGCAAGAATAGAATCTTAAGACTTATGGAAGATGGTAGAGTGGAATTAATTCATGATACAAATTCTTCAATAGTTAATTACAGATTAAGATATATCAGAAGACCTGTATCAATTAGTTCAATAGTTCCAATAGTTGATTGTGAATTATCAGATCATCTACATGATGAATTAGTTGATGGAGCAGTGTTATTAGCTTTAGAAGATATAGAAGCAAGAAGACAACAAACATACAATACAATAGATAAAACAAACGAATAATTAAAATTAATTCAAAATGAGTATTAAATATCCAATTAATCCATCTTTGGGTGCAAGTGTAAAAGCTTTTCCAAAGACACAATATGATAAGATAGTAGAAATTATTGATGCTATTAATGATCTTGCAACAACTGCAACATTAGGAGCTACAACAACTACAACTCTTTCAGTATCAGGTCAACTTACAACAGCAGCTGGTGTACTAGCTAAGCACACTGGTGTAGCAGTTAACACAACTGCACTAGCAACATTAACAACTGTTCAAGCAGGTGTAGTTGCAGGTTTGATGACATCAACTTCTGCAGCAGCAGTTGCAGTTACATTACCATCAGCAACAGTTCTTGCAACAGCATTAGGTGCAGCAGCAGGTTCTTGGTATGATTTTGCAATTGACAATTCAGCTGGGGCAAACACTGTTACATTAGCAGTAGATGCAGGAGCAACAATTGCAGTGGTTACACCAGCAATTACAGGTGGAGCAACTTTGACAGTTTCTACAGCAAACTCTGTTGGAACATTCAGATTGTATTTTACATCTGCAACAGCAGCAAAATTATTTAGATTAGCTTAAAATTAAACAAAACAAATACAACAAATACAATTAAAATTTAAAATTAAAAAATAATGAATACTATTAATGTAAATGAAATCTTTATTGGTAATGGATCAGCTTTAGATGCTAACAACACTAATATTGCAGCTTTAACTAAGCAAACTGCTATTGTTGGTGCTGACATGACAGCTCTTAACCCAGCTGGTGGAGACACAATCACAACACAGCCTGTTATTTACTTGGTTAACAAATTAGCTGATAGTACACTAAAACGTTCTTTCCCACTTAAAGGAACTTCTGTAACAAGCTACAAAGCTGAGCACTATGCTCCAGCAAGACGTTGTGTTGCAACAGTTGGTTACCAACGTGGATCAGTAGTTGATGGTGTTACAACTGCTGCTAGTGGATCTATTGAAGTAAACAATGACACTCTTTACAATTTGTCAATCCGTTTTAAGTGGGACAAACAATTTTTCTCTGAGCGTCCAGAAATGCTTAGAATTTCTTTCACATCTGCTGCAGCTGCAACACAATTAAGCATTGCAACACAAATTACAAGTTTAATTAACAATTCTGCTTATGGTTCTCAACCATCTGGAATCAAAGTTATTAAAGCTGTTACAATTGGTAATGGAACTGGTATCTATGGTTTAACTGGAGCTTCTGCTTATGGTGTTGAAATGTGGGGTCTTGATGTAAATCAATTCCAAAATACAACTTACGCTCCATTATATGTGTATTTTTCTGCACAAGTTGATGATGCAAGTGGATTTGGAACTACTACTTCTTCTCTTGTTCAAACAATGGATCCTGGTATTGGAACTTACAACCAAATCTATACAAGAGAAAATTACAACTACCAATTTGAAGGTGTTCTTAACAGAACTAAATGGCCTATCCCAACATTGGCATATTTATCTTCTTCAACATTTGTTACATCTGGTAACGTTTCTGCTGCTGCAACATCTCCAACTGGAAATGTTACAACTGTAGTTGATGAGGATGTTGTTACTGTTGCAACTGCAACAACTGGATTACGCCCAGGAGAAATTATTGACATCAATGGAATTCAATATGAAATTAAATACATATTGTCTGCAACTAAGTTTGTAATTACAACTCCTGCAACTGCATCTTATGGAGCAGCTGCTAACATTAAAGTTAAATACTTGTACAATGTGTTTACAATCACTGTAAGTGATGTAACAACTGGTGCTGGTGCTAACATGGGAATGTTTGCTAACAAAGGAATCATGATTGCAACTCCATCTATTGATGCTGCTGCAGCTGATCCTTTTGACAGAACATTAGATTCTGCAGATACTTCTGCTGAGTGTCTTGACTTGTTAGACATCCTTAATGCTTGGATGGCTACAACTCCTTTAGCTCCTGCAGCTCCAACATTAGTGCCTTAATATTAATTAAAATAACATGGAGTTTGGAAGGACTCCATGTATTATCTTGTTGCTCCTCTCTAGGTTTTAATTTCCTTCCTTTTTCTTTCCTAGAGAGGGTACGCAACTCTTTTAATTTATAATAGACAGACACATAATGGGATTAATATTAAATTTTGAAATCTGTCAATCAAGTGATTGTACAGAATTAACTTTTGTAGAAACTACAGGAGCTTATGCAGCAACTACAAATGAAACTGGATGGGGTGATCCTAATCCAGAAACAGCTGGAGCAACATCTGCAATACTTACAATTGAATTATCAAGTGGAAACACTTACTCTATAGACCTGTTTGCAACAGGCAACTTCCCAACAGATGACACCACATTTGAATACTTAATTACATCTAGTGTAATTGGTGGAGCATCTGGTTCTGCAATAGCAGACCAAATAATCAAGTTTACATATACAGTTATTGCTGATGGTAATGAATACCATCAAGTTATTAGTCAGGCATTTTATTGTCAGGCTCAATGCTGTGTTATGTCTATGTTTGCAAATCTAGATTTAGATTGTGATGGATGTAATGAAGACAAAATGAATAAAGCTCTTAAAGCTTATGCATTATTAAAAGGATTAATATATTCTGCAAATTGCGGAAACTCAACATATTTCAACAACATACTAACACAAGTAAACAAATTGTGTTTAAACACTAATTGTCAAAACTGTAAATAAATGTGCAATTGCTTAGGAGGGTGTAGCTGTACCTCAAATTCAACAGCTTTACCAATTGGTAATACAGGAGCAACTGGTAAAACTGGTGCTCAAGGATTATATGGTGGATTCTCAAGTGATTGGACTTTTTCAACAAGCACTGGTAGTGGTCCAGGATCAACTGAATTAAGAATTAATAGTGCAACATATTCATCAGCATCAATTATATATGTTTCAAATGTAAATGCAAGTGCAGTTGATTTAACTGCATTCTTAGATTCATTATATAATAATGGACAATATGGACTAATTAGACTATTTAAACAATCAGATTCATCGGCATTTTTTTATGCTAAATTAAATTCAGTTGTAAACAATGTTACAGAAATTGTTTTAGGTATTACATACATTGATTCATTTAGTACATTTGCAGCATCAGATTCAGTTGTATTAACATTTAGTCCATCAGGAGCTGGCGCCTCACTTGTATTGTATAATAATACTACTACAGTGTCTACAATTGGAGCTGGACTTGATGCATTAATGTCTTATAATATTCCAGCAAATACATTAAAAACAGATGATGATGTAATTGAAATTGATGCAATATTTGAATGTAGTGGAACTATTGACAAAAAGCAATTAGCATTTAGAATTGGAGGTATTAATTTTATTACAAAGATTGCATCTGGAACATTGCTTTTAGCTACAGGAGATAAACATGTTAAAGTTAAAATAAGACTTACAAGAACATCAAGTACAACTTTGTATGTAACAATTGAAATGTTTAAATCTAGTCAATTTTATATTATTGGAGGATTAAATGTTGGATATAGTTTTGATGAAACAATTTCTGGATTAAGTAATCTTTCAACTAATACATTGTCAATTGCATGTCTTGGTGAAAACTCATCATGGCCAAGTGCTGCATCTGAAACAATTGCACAAAACCAATTACTAATAAGATATTTTAATAAATAAGAAAATGGCTGTAAATAATACATACAATACATATACAATATTAGCTGCTGGTCTAACTACATCATTAGCTGTTGATGACACTGTTGATGTGTACAACTTTGTTGCTAGTGGTGGAGCAATTGTTCTTGCTGGAAATATTTCAGTTTCAGGCTCAGGAACTCCATCAATTCAAACAACATATAACATTAGATTTGGTGGTGGTTTTACATTAGGTGCAAATACATGTACATTCTTTGGAACAACATTAAGTGCTGATCAATGTTTATATGAACAATATATTACAGCAGTTTATAATGGCTCATCTTATGATGTTCACATTTCATCAACTGATGCATATGCAACTCCTGATATTGATGGAGCAGATTTAGTTAATGCATCTGTAACTGATGCTAAACTATTTGGTAATATTACAATAACTAAAATTGCACCATTAGCTGCAAGAGGATATATTATTAGAGGAGGTGTTAATGGTGTTCTACAAGGAGTTGATGCTGTAACAGCTGGACAAGTTGTAATGGGTAATGGAACAGATGTTGTTAGTTTACCTATATCTTCAGATGCATCATTGAGTGGGACTGGAGCATTAACAATTGCAAACAATGCAATTACAACAGTTAAAATACTTAATGCTAATGTAACAGTTGCAAAAGTTTCTGCAGATTTAAAAGCAGAAGTGTTAACTATACCAGCATCATTTGAAACTGGAGAACTAGGAGCTATTAAATTTAAAATGCCATATCCTGGTTCTATTGTAAATGTTTATGCTATTGCAACTAAAGCAATTGCTGCAACAGATGCTGGAACAGTTGTTTTAAAGAACAATGCAGGAACTACAATGACAGTAACAACTCCAATTAGTTTTGCAGCTTCTGATGCATTTGGTACAGCATACACAAGTGCAGTTACAGCTAGCAATACATTTGTTGCTGGAGATATATTAACTATATTAACTGCTAAAACAACAGCTGGAGGAAAAGTTTTAATTTCACTAGAAGTAACTAGATCATAATGGATTACATATCTCAACAAGATTTAGATGTAAGAATGCAATTGACTGGATGCAAGTTTGGTCAATTAACAAATGAATTTGCTGATAATCTAAAATACGGAAGAAAATGTATTGTAGAAAATCAGAGAAATTTAGTTTTGTTAAATGCTTATTTAGAATTGCTTGAATGTTATAAAGTTGCATTAATTATAGAAGAGCAGCTTAGTACTGGATCAATAACTCTTAGTTATGGTATATCAGCAACAATTTCTATTTCAATAGGTGATTTATTAATAACTTCACCTATGCCAATAGATAATTCAGAAGAAATTAATGATATTGTAAATTTATTTAATACAAATCAATCAGAAATTGTTGTTAATTCAGATAATGAAAATAATGATTTTACATTAAATTTCACTGGACCATGTACTAATAGTGTAATTGATATATTATATGATGATGGTAAAGAATCAACAACCTACACAGTAAATGTTGAAGGTGGAGTTTGTGCATCAACAACAGAATATAAGAATTGCATTACAGAAGAACAACTTGCATTAATGCTAGACAAGATTTCTAAATTAATAAACATATGCTTTCAACCATATGATTTTACATATACAGATTTACACACTTAATAAAATAATATAAAATGCCAATTACAGGGGATCAAACCAAAGTCTACGTTGCTAGGGTACTGCAAGCAAATTTAAATAGTTTTAAAGCTTTCTCTTATCAACAATTAACTCTTAGCAATTCAGTTCAAAATCTGACAATTCCAGATGGAGCTAAGTATGCTTTAATTACAGTTGAATCTACTATAGCAACAATATGTGGTAGATACTTAGAAACAAAACAAACAGCAGTTGCAATTGGACTTGGAATGCCATTTTCTGATGGAGCTGTGTTTGATATTACAGATGCTCAGAATTTAGCTGGATTTCAAGTTATACAAGAAGCTGCAGGAACACACAAGTTAAATATACAGTATTACAAATAAAACTGACATATAGCATCTTAATTCATATTAAAATATAATGTCAAGTAAAATTAATTATAAAAGAGTTTGGTCAACTTCTGATGCTGGATTAACATTCAGAGTCTCAACCCTTGAAAACAATGAATATAAAATCACATATTTTGAGTCAGTTAGCGCAGCAACGGGAACAATTACAAATCCAGCGCAATCAACAATCCTCCTTGACCAATTCTTTTCAGGAATTGACGCATATGTCAGCACAATTGTCAATGGTCAACCTACGGGCATTCTTCCACAAACAAGTGGTGGCGCTCCAGTGGATGTCTCCAGTTTTGATGCGTTGGGGAATTATACTCTTACTGGCACTCCAAGTGCTTTCCCTGTTGCTATAATTTATATATTAAAAATCAAATCAATATATTATTCTAATTTAAATATTGATAATATACTTGATCTTGAAGATTTTAATGCTGGAGGAGGAGGTATTTCTGGACTAACTACAAATGAATTAGTTTATGGAAATTCTGCTACATCTATTGCATCATTGCCAGTTGCAACATATCCATCATTAACTGAACTAAGTTATGCAAAAGGAGTTACACAAAGTATTCAACCATTACTAACAGATACAAGAATAAGAAAGGTATCAGTACAAAGTAACACCGATGCATCAACAAGTGCAACAACAGCAGAGACAGTATTAAAGACATTATTGATTCCTACATTAGGAGCAAATACTACGTTAAAAATAATGGCTCAATGTGGTAAGGTGGGAACGGGTTCAAATGCAGTTTTTAAAATGTACTATAATACAACACCTGATTTAAGTGGCTCACCAGTTCAGATTGCATTAAGTAACTTTATTGCAGCATCTTTATTTGCTCCATTCAATAGAGATATAACAAACAAAAATTCAGTAACTGCCAATTCAGTATTTCCTGCTACAGCATCTGCTGCTACCGAAGCATTATCTTCAACAGCGAG